>Ga0206679_10003267_pt1 | contig 12544 bp, 13 predicted proteins | sample M110012015metaG_FD_155464 | JGI IMG/M metagenome (GOLD analysis project Ga0206679, IMG submission 155464) | Ammonia-oxidizing marine archaeal communities from Monterey Bay, California, United States - M1 100m 12015 | ecosystem: Environmental > Aquatic > Marine > Intertidal zone | place: USA... | reverse complement strand
AAGTACTCATCGGTAACTCAAGATGTAGGCGATACAACACAAGCACAGAACTACTGGAATCCATACTATTCATTCTCCACACGAAACATCGCTGCTGAGACTGGTAGTTCAGCTTCTTTAGCGAATGCTATGGACTGCATCAATATTGTTCCAAATCCATATTATGCATTCTCAGAATACGAGTCTACACGTTTGGATAACCGAGTGAAATTGACAAACCTTCCTGAGGTCTGTAACATCACCATTTACAACGTTAACGGAACTATTGTAAGACAATACAAGAAAGCGGATCCTCTTACTTCATTGGATTGGGATTTGAAGAATCATAAGAACATTCCTATCGCTGGTGGGGTTTACCTCATTCACATAGAAGTTCCAGATGTGGGAGAAAAGATTATGAAGTGGTTTGGCGTAATGCGTCCAGTCGACTTGGATAATTTCTAAACAAAGAATCTAATCACCTAGAAATAGCTCTAACATGAAGTTGAGTAAATACAAAGCAAGAATTATCGCCCCGGCCGCAGCGCTACTTATTTCAGTAGCCAGCCTTGCTGGTAACCCAGATCGTGCAGGTTCTGCGGGTGTTGGACAGCTTTTGATAAACCCTTGGGCCAGAAGTGCTGGTTTAATGGGCAACAATATGGCCTCTGTCAATGGTTTAGAAGCGATGTTTTCAAATGTTGCCGGTCTGTCTTTTATCGATAAAACTGAATTGATCTTTGCCAACACTAACTACCTCGTAGGGTCTGATATTAGTATCAACTCTTTAGGATTCGGTCAGAAAGTTGGTGAGTCAGGCACGTTCGGAATATCGGTGATGACTATGGGATTCGGAGATATTCCAATTACTACGGTAGATCTTCCAGAAGGTGAGATTGGAACCTTTTCACCTACCTATGCCAATATTGGCATTAGCTATGCGAAGGAGTTCTCAAATAGTATCTATGGTGGATTGACTCTTCGGATTCTCTCTGAATCTCTTTCGAACGTTAGAGCTCAAGGATTGGCCTTTGATGCTGGTATCAGATACATCACTGGCGAAAATGACAACTTGAAGTTTGGCATCTCTTTGAAGAACGTTGGTCCTCCAATGAAATTCAAAGGTGATGGTCTTACAATAGCTAGTGTGATTCCTTCAACAGGAACAACCCTAACTGTTGAGCAGCGCTCAGAAAAGTATGAACTACCGTCATTGGTGAACATTGGCTTCTCATATGACTTTTTGCTTAGTGAAGCGATGCGATTGACTACCAGCGGACAATTCACTTCTAACTCATTTACTAATGACCAGTTTGGAATTGGAGCTGAGTTTGCGTTCAATGAAAAATTCATCCTTCGAGGTGGGTACACTTGGGAAGATGGCATCAGTGACGATGAAGCGCGACAAACTGCTTTCACAGGCCCAGGTGGTGGATTGACCATTCAGGTTCCTACTGGAGCTAACGAAACTATTATTGGTTTAGACTATTCATATCGAGTTACAAATCCGTTTAACGGAGTCCATTCTATCGGAGTCCACGTCGATTTGTAGGAAAACAATATTTTATACATTTGTTAGAGACAGAGGAAACCCTTAGTTAAGGGTTTTCTCTTTTTAGTATCGCTACCTAACAACCCAACCACATTCTTCTAACTAAAATTTGGAGGGCATTTCTATGTCACAACAAATCACGTACTACACCGAAGAAGGTCTACTTAAACTTAAAGAAGAACTTCACCAGCTAAAAGCAGTTGAAAGGCCAAAAATTAGCCAGCAAATTGCTGATGCCAGAGATAAAGGAGATTTGAGTGAAAATGCTGAGTATGACGCAGCAAAAGAAGCTCAAGGTCACTTGGAGGCTCGCATTTCTAAAATGGAAGAGGTTATGGCCAATGCACGGGTCATCGACGAGTCCCAAATGGACGATTCCAAAGCGTTTATTCTTTCAAAAGTTAAGATCAAGAACTTGAAGAACAAAGCTATCATGGAGTACACTTTGGTCGCTGAGAATGAAGCTGATCTTGCGTTGAAGAAAATCTCTATCGATTCCCCTATCGGCAAAGGACTTCTTGGAAAAGAGGTTGGTGAAATTGCCGAAGTGGAAGTTCCGGCTGGCATTATCCAGTTTGAAATCTTGGATATCAGCCGCTAATGGCTACCCTATTCTCAAAAATTGTTTCTGGAGAAATTCCATGTCACAAGATTGCTGAAAACGACAAGTTTCTGGCTTTTCTTGACATTATGCCTTTGGCTAAAGGGCACACCTTGGTAATTCCGAAGATCGAAGTAGACTACTTTTTTGATCTAGATGATGAATACTTGTCGGAGATCAACATTTTCGCAAAATCCGTTGCCGAGCAAATCCTTGAGGCTATTCCTTGTAAGAGAATTGGAGTCGCAATAATTGGTCTAGAAGTACCTCATGCCCATATTCACTTGGTTCCGCTCAATAACGTCTCGGATATAAATTTTGAGAGACCAAAAATGAAGGTAACCCAAGATGATCTCGCGGCGGTGGCCAATTTGATTACTCAAGCTTAGACTCAGCGATCAATAATCGCGGTCCAAATGCTCAATTTCTTGTCTACCATGCGGGTCCAAATGGGACGAATAATACCAGCATGAGCTGAGATGTTATTGTAATCTCCAAAGAACACATCTGCGTCTGGAAGAAAAGGAGACTCGCTGATACGCTCGTTGATCCATGTTTTTCCACCATCCTGGGAATATGCCATGAAGACATCCGTATTTAGATTCTCATAATTCCGACGGTCATAAAACACGGTATACAAATACCCAGTCATCTGATCAATAGCAAGCCAAGTAAAGAACTGATGTTTTCCTGAATCATCGTCGTTAACTCGTATGGGATCACTCCAAGTAGAACCATGATCCTGGGATTTAATCACCCATACATCTGAGTCGGTCGCTCCGGCGCTAAAATCTGTGTAGTTGATATATATATCTCCACGATTCGGCCCATTACTCAAATCTACCATGGTAACAGGCATTCCATTACATCTTCCAATACCTGGAATATCCTGATCCCACCCCCCTATTATAGTCCCTGCAACAATGTCAGTGCTCAACCATGTTTCTCCTTTATTAAAGGATCTATCAAAGAAAATTGAGTCTCCCCTAGCCCAGCTGATATAAACTTCATCATTTGGCCCGGCAGCAGGCACTGCTCCTTCTACGGTAAGATCGTCGTCGACGCAATTTCCTGCATATTGACTTATCCGAATTGGGTCAATAAACTTATTTGCTCGTCTGTTCGATTTCGAGAAAAGTATTAGCGAACTATCGGTCGGCTCGTGACTATTATATTGATCAAACTGCGTCCAAGACGTATAGATAGCGCAGCTATTTGGATCACACACCGCCCATTCCTTGTCTTGGTCCTTGCCTTCGACAAAGCCAATAGAGGCGCCTTCAGACCAATTATCTCCATTGTCTTTTGAGCGCTGACAAACTATTCTATCAAGTAAAGAAGGGTGGGTCCATCCAAGACCAGATGGATCGCTGAGATGAAGAAAATAGATGTCACCTTTATTATTAGCGACTAAAGCTGGGTCTCCAAAAACACCGTAGCGGCTTTCTAAGTCATCTATATCCCAAGTTAATCCACCATCATCACTTACATAAACTTTATCAAGGATGGCCCCTCCCACAACGTTTTTAGGGTTCTTAGGATTCACCACGATGCTTGGTTCGCAAGGTGGATAGCTAAATGCTCCATTTTGTTCATCAATCTTAACATTCAAGTAATCAGACTGACTCGAACTTGAAAAGGAAAAAAACACAAGACTAGCTGCGCACCATGCGTGCATAATCTTTCGCGAAATAAGTAAGGATGGCATCAGCTCCGGCTCTTTTAATTGAAAGTAACATTTCTGGCATGGCTTTGTCGTAATCCAACCAGCCCTTTTGCACCGCTGCTTTGAGCATTGCATATTCACCACTCACGTTGTACGCGGTGACAGGGATATCCGAAAATTCTTTGACAACATGGATGACATCTAAGTAACAAAGTGCTGGTTTGATCATCAGCATGTCAGCTCCTTCAGCCATGTCTAGTTCTGCCTCACGAAGCGCCTCTCGTTTATTGGCTGGATCCATTTGATATGTCTTCTTGTCTCCCGATTTTGGAGCAGAGTCCAAGGCGTCTCTGAAGGGACCGTAAAATGCACTAGCATATTTAGCCGTGTAAGACATGATACTCACGTCGGTATACCCTTCGCAATCAAGCTCATCTCGTATGACACCTACTCTGCCATCCATCATATCCGATGGCCCGATTATGTCTATCCCAGCCTGCGCTTGGGCAAGCGACATTTTAGCCAAAATAGGTAGTGTCAGATCATTGACGATTTCTCCATTCTCAACGACGCCATCATGACCATCACTGCTATACGGATCCATGGCCACATCACTCATCAGAATAGCTTCGGGAAAATGCTCTTTTAATCTTCTGATGGTATGCAAATAGTAATTCTCCTCAGCCCAACTGTGAGAGGCCATTTTATCCTTGAGAGAATCCTCTACCGAAGGGAAGAGGACAAATGATTTAATGCCCAATTCCATGCACTGCTCTACTTCTTTGTATAAAGAATCCGGAGACCAACGAAAGATCCCAGGCATTGATTCAATCTCAATTTTCTTGTTCTTGCCGTCTTCCATGAAAAACGGAAAAATCAGGTCCTGAGTTTGCACTTGAGTCTCGCGCACCATGTTGCGAATGGCCTGAGACTTTCGATTACGTCGAGGACGATTTGGTAGATCTATCATTGAACTGCCGCTTTAGCTTTTATCTCTCTTAATGCCTCAAATAAATCATTCTGCATCGTAAGAATTTCAGAATCAGGAAGACCTTCTAGCATTGCGTCTTGACTGTGGTCGTGATCGCAAACCTCGCCAGGCTCGTGATGGTGATACCCAGGAACCTCAACCACCGTCGACCTCCATTCGTTCAATGCCATTTGACAAGCCAAAAGGCTTTTAATGGAATTCTCAATCCGTATCGCTTCTGTCGCGTTTGAAGTAACTAGAGAATCTATGATGACGGCCTGCAGACGAGTTATTTCCGCAGATACGGAAGAGTCAAGCGATATACTCATGTCCAGCATCTCTCCATGAACTTTTAAAGCTTCTTTAATTTCTGGGCTCTCTTCTGGAGAGCATGACCAAGCCATCATGACTAATGCTAGTATAGGAATGAAATATTTCATGTTATGATTTTGTCGAGTTTTCAGGGACTGGGTCATAACCCGTTGTCCCCCATGGGTGGCATTTGCTAATCCTCTTGATCCCTAACCAAATACCCTTGAATACTCCCCATTTTCCAATCGCCTCAATGGAATAATTGGAACATGTGGGCTCGTGCCGGCAATTTTGACCTAGCAGCGGGGAGATAATCCACTGATATAACCGAATCGGAAATATGAAAATACGCTTAAGCACAAGCAAATTTAACATTTGCCCTTGGTCAGAGCGGCCAATTCTGAACGATTAACATCAAAGAAACCAGAATAGCTACTCCAGAGAGAACTTTCTTCCAATTATCTCCTTTCATTTTGGAGAAATGTAGCGCCACGCTAGAGAATATTAGAATCGAAAGTACTATTAGTATTTGGCCAAGTTCTACCCCTAGATTAAATGCGAGAAGATTGCCGATAAATCCATCTTTGCTTGAAACCATTCTAATGAAGGTGGAAAAGCCCATGCCGTGTATAAAACCGAACACCAAACACAGCCAAAAGAACTTCCGTTGATTTAGTCTTTTAGAGGGCAGCCAATGCCCTAGAGCAGTCAACAATATTGTGACCGGAATGAAGAACTCTATCCAGGCGGTGTTAAAACGAAAAAGATCGAGGCCAGCCGCAATCAGTGTGATAGAATGGCCAATGGTGAAGGCTGTTGCCAATACAAGTGCCTTATTCCAATTTCTCAAAGTAAATGGTGCGCACACGGCTAGTAAAAAAAGCATGTGATCATAAGCTGCGAAATCAGCAATATGCTCAACTCCCAGCTCGACGTAGTCCTGAAATGAAACTGGCAGCATGCTACTAATATCGGGAATACCTCATGATCCGGAAATCATAGGCGTGGCGGTCATCTTTTTGATGCGTTGACATCTCCTCTCCTTTCCATTTTGAATAATCTACTTCCGGAAAAAACACATCGGCTTCGGGTGATGCATCGACATGCGTGATGTACATATCATCAACCAAATTCATGTCCAACGCAGATTGGTAAATCATACCTCCTCCAATCACAAACACCTCATCGTCAGATATTTCAGCTGCAGCCCTAATGGCGTCGTTCAATGAGGTGACCACTATCGCATCTGGCGCCTCGTAATCAACATTTCGAGAGATCACGATATTGACTCGATTAGGCAGTGGGCGGAACTTGTGAGGGATACTCTCCCAATTTTTCCGCCCCATGATTACCACCTTTTCTCTGGTGGTGTTTTTGAAAAAGACCATATCATCTGGCAAATGCCAAAGTAGATCGTTGTCTTTTCCAATTCCTCGATTGGCGCCAATCGCTGCGATGATAGATATTGTCATGTCTATACAGAAACTTCCGCCTTAATATGTGGATGTGGGTCGTAGTTCACCAACTCAAAGTCCTCAAACTTGAACTCAAAAAGATCTTTAACATCAGGATTGATAATGAGTGAAGGCAATGCTCTCGGCTCTCGCGAAAGCTGTTCATGTGTCTGCTCGATGTGGTTGGAATATAGATGCACATCGCCAAATGTGTGAACGAAATCTCCTGGTTGGTATCCGCAAACTTGAGCCAACATCATCGTGAAAAGTGCGTAGGATGCTATGTTGAACGGAACGCCTAGGAACGTATCTGCGCTGCGCTGATATAGCTGACAACTCAATTTGCCATCAGCCACATAAAACTGAAACAGGCAATGACACGGTGGCAATGCCATTTCATCTATGAACGATGGGTTCCACGCACTTACAATATGGCGTCTCGAATCTGGATTGTTAGTTAGGCTATCGATCAGATTCTTGATTTGATCAGTTGAGGTTCCGTCAGGATTCGGCCAAGAACGCCATTGATAACCGTAAACTGGTCCCAGGTCACCATTTTCATCCGCCCATTCATCCCATATACGAACCTTGTTTTCTTTGAGGTACTTAATATTGGTATCGCCTTGTATGAACCACAAAAGCTCATGAATGATGCTTCTCAGATGCAACTTCTTGGTAGTCAGCACAGGAAATCCCTCACTCAGATCGAATCTCATCTGGTGGCCAAAACAAGAAACTGTTCCTGTTCCCGTTCGATCCGATTTCTTCGTCCCATTTTCGAGAATGTGTTCTAATAAATTAAGGTACTGACGCATGGTATTCCTTTTATTTCAAAATTAGTTCAATCCCTCGCCACGCTTAGGCCTCGTGGATAGAATGTTCGCAATTATGACTACTGACTTACGACCTTCAATTTGTCTTTCACTTTCAATGCTAACTTCTTCGCATCAGCTAAGTTTCCCGCGCAAATTGTTACGTGTCCCATTTTACGAAATGGCTTTGTTTCGGCCTTTCCATAAATGTGAGGATGAACACCCGGCCACGAAATCACCTCGTCCAATCCCTGGTATTCAACCATTCCAGTATGGCCTGGTTCTCCGAGAAGATTGACCATAACAGCCGCTTGGATGCTATCAGTACTGCCCAAAGGTAAGTTGAGAATTGCCCGTAAGTGCTGTTCGTATTGTGAGGTGATGCTTGCCTCAATCGTATGATGGCCGCTATTGTGAGGACGGGGCGCTACTTCATTCACAAGTACGCTACCATCCTTACACACGAACATTTCAACAGCTAAGATTCCAACGAACTGAAATGCCTCAACAACCTTGTGAGCTAAATCGAGTGCTTTTCGCTCTATCTCGGCGTCGATTTCAGCCGGTGAAAAAAGAAACTCCACCAAATTGGCTTCTGGGTTAAATTCGAGATCCACAACAGGGAACGTTTTGACCTGTCCATCATCGTTTCGAGCGATGATCACTGATATCTCTTTCTCAAAGTCAACAAATTTCTCAAGAACACTAGGTGCGTCAAACGCCATTTTCAAGTCATTCGCTGTCTTTAAAGCTTGCACACCTCGACCGTCGTAACCGCCTGTTCGCAGCTTCTGCATCACAGGAAATTCTACGCTTTTAGTAGCTAATTCCGCGGCATTCTCGACTAAAAGAAAAGAAGAAGTTGCAATGTCATTATCCGCGTAAAACTGCTTCTGGAGTCCTTTGTCTTTGACAATCTCAAGCACATCCGGGCTAGGGTACACCTTAACCCCGTCACTTTCAAGCTGGCGAAGGGCTTCCACATTCACGTGTTCGATTTCAATGGTGATGACATCCTTGCCTCGACCGAAGGCCATCACGGTATCAAAATCATTAAAATCGCCCACCTTAAACTCGTGCGCTATTTGCGCGCAAGGCGCATTTGGAGAGGGATCCAAGATGCTCAGCCTTACATCAAAATTAATCGCCTCCTGAAGAAGCATTCGACCAAGTTGTCCGCCACCAAGAACTCCTATCTTAAAATGTTCGTTATAAAATTTCATGTCGTTCGCTGCGCGAAACTACACCGACTAGCCGCACTTCTAGCCCTGAGTTTTCCACATTTATCGAGTTCTGCCCCGAGGCTTGGGCGTGCCTTCCCTATTTTCGCGCAAAATGAAACCATGAAATATTTAGTTGCGCTTTCCTTAAACCTCGTTGTTGGCGCCATGTGTGCTCAAATTTTCAATCAAATCGAAGCTGTTGAATACGACGAGTTAAACAATCGATTTCTTGTAACAAACAATTCTTCAATCATCTCCAGATTACCTGACGGCTCTTTAGAGTATTTCGGTGAAGGCAATAAAGCCTCATATGGAATGGAGATTGTCGGCAATACGCTATTTGCAGCCCACAGCACTTTTTCGGGTAACTGGGTATACGGTTATGATCTCACAAGTGAAGAAGAAGTGATGGAGCTTGAAATTCCAAGTGCAGATTTCCTAAATGGGATGGGAACTGATGGAGTTTCTAGACTTTGGGTAAGTGACTTTGGAGGAGAAAGAATCTATGAGATTGATGTTACCGACATTGCAAATCCGAGCTACTCGATGGTAGCGAATACACCGAATACACCGAATGGTGTGGTCTATGATGAGATCAATGATCGAGTACTAATAGTAACGTGGGGCAGCAACGCTCCAATTCTGCAGATGGACCCATCTACGTATGAGGTGACTACTGCTGCTTCTACAAGCCTCGCTCAATGCGATGGGATCGATAACGACGGTGAAAACAACTTCTTTGTATCGTCATGGAACCCTACTCGGATCACCAAGTTTAGCGAGGATTTCACAACTTCAGAGATTATCACAGCACCCGGGTTGAGCTCTCCTGCAGACATCAGCTACGCCGTCGCAATCGACACTTTGGCCGTGGCCAATTCAGGAAATGAAACGCTTACCTTGATTGATTTCAACAACACCATCGACATTAACGAAACTGGCGATAACCCGATGGGATTCAATGTATTCCCAAATCCCGTGAACCAATCAAGCAAAGTGAGTTTTAACCTCAAAACATCTACGCATGTCGTTTTGAATGTCATGGACACTTCAGGTAAAATCGCTGCTCAACTTGTCAACGAAAAATTATCAGCGGGGCAACATCATGTGCTCATGACGGGGATTCAACTGACAAAAGGATATTATATTTACGAGATACAAGCAGAAGAGAGCGTTCTTCATTTCCCTTTCCTTGTACAGTAAGCCGCAAGGAAAGTTTCGAAACCGCAAAGCCGTCACGATTCATCGTAACGGCTTTGTTTTTGATAAGAATTCGAGAATCATCTCTAAAAACGTGAATTCATGAACTCGATTGATAATTTAGCCTCGTCCATGAAAGTCATTATCTCTTCTATTTTTATCCTACTCGCAGCAGCTTGTCTTGCTCAGCGAAGTAGCATCTCAAATATCGCGGACAGAATGTATTTCGGGGGTGATCTGACATTAAGAGTTTCTGGCCCCGGCACGATTGTAGGAGCATCACCGATGCTTGGATATCAAATCACAGACGAATGGTCTGCGGGGGTGGGGCTCAGCGCATACTATTTCAAATATCGATACGACGACGACCCAAGTTCGTTTTATGGGGGGAATCTGTTCTCTCGATATCTAGTCTTTGAGAATTTTTTTTTTCAAAGTGAATACCATATCATTAATACAGAAGTGAGAACTTCTACTCAATCGATAATTGTAGGTTCGCGAGAAAACATACCCATCTGGTACGTTGGGGGCGGATACCGACAACCGATCGGCGGAACATCATTTGCAAATATCACCCTACTCTATGATCTGATTGATGATCCTAGAGGGCTTTACCCAAACCCAACAATTCGGGCTGGATTTAATTTTGGATTCTAACTGTTTACCATGGAGCAAACTGACTCTAATACCACAGCTGCTGCTGTTCCTCAATCAGAAATAATTTCTGCAAACGAAGGAAGAACCTGGGAATGGTTCATAGAAATCATGCCTGAAAGTGTGGTCCATTTCTTTGATAAAGACTTTTATCATAACACGGTATTTGAATGGACTAGTGCTTTGATTCTTATTCTCCTTTCGATCATCGCAGGTAAGATTGCCTATTGGTTTATTGGTAAATATGTCAAGCGTCTTGCTTCAAGAACGAAGTCTAAGCTCGATGATATTCTTATCGATAAACTTGAGGAGCCTATTGTTTTCGGAATTATAATCATCGGCTCGTGGTGGGGCATGGAGATCTTAACATTCCCAGCGGGTTTTCAAAACTTCGTCAATAATATGTTCCACATACTTGTGGCGATTGACGTTACCTGGATGCTAGCAAGAACTCTCGACGCGATTTTAGTTGAATACCTAGTCCCCGTAGTTGAAAAGAGTGATAGCGATCTCGACAATCAACTTATGCCTATTCTCCGCAAAGGAATGCGTTCGATAATCTGGGTCCTTGGAATTATTGTTGGGCTGAACAATGCCGGATATGACGTTGGAGCTCTACTCGCCGGAGTTGGAATTGGTGGTTTAGCTATGGCAATGGCAGCCAAGGATTTTGTAGCCAATGTCTTTGGCGGTATCACAGTGTTCATAGATAAGCCATTTAAACTCAACGAGCGGATTCAAGTAAATGGCCTCGATGGCACAATCACTGATATTGGGCTACGTAGCAGCCGTATGACCACATTGGCCGGAAGGGTGGTAACTATTCCCAACAAGACATTCACAGAAACTTGGGTTGAAAATGTAAGCATGGAGCCTTGGAGGAAAGAAACGCTCAAACTTGGGTTAACCTATGACACAACACCAGATAAAATCGAAAAGGCACTGGGGATTTTGAATGAAATCGTCGACAAAATGGACGAAGTTGAAAACGATAGACTGATCAGCTTCAACACATTTGGAGATTTCGCACTGACCATCACTTTCATATACTACATCAAGAAAGGAAGCGATATCATGGCGACTCAAAACAGGATGCACCTTGAGATTCTTCGTCGTTTCAATGCGGAGAAACTGGATTTTGCCTTCCCTACGCAAACCGTTTTGGCACAAGTAGAAAAGACTAATTAGGCCAGCTCTCAAATCCGCTCCGTTTAGCCCGTCGTATATCGTGAAGTAAGAGTATCCCCTTCACTAACAAAAAAAGGCAGATCCCGATACATCTCAAGATCTGCCTTCTGTGCTATCCGCACAAAATATGTAGCGTGAACCTAAAGCTTGATCACTTTAAAACTCTTCTTATACAAGTTGGTGTAGCATCTGACTAGATAGGCGCCGGAACCATAACCATCTAACGATATCGTAGTCTTCCTACTGCCATCCTTTGCTATTGAACCGGTCTGAATTATTCTACCCAAACCATCGTAAACTTCAATAGTCACCGTCTCATGAGAAAATGAATCGATCTCTACATTGAAATTGTTGTCTGTAGGGTTGGGGTACAATTTGATTCTATTGGCAAAGTCTTCATTCGGATCTTCAACATTTACATTACCTCCAACTTCTATTGGGGCATCCATTTCGAAAGCGCAAATTCCAGAAGCGTCTAGCACAACCACATTGTACGGTCCTACGGGTAGATCTGGAAATACGTTGGTCGAAACAAAGTTTTGTCCACCATCAATACTGTATTGATACGGGGCGACTCCTGACGTCGGATTGATTTCAATCATGCCGTCCGTGGTCGTTACAGAAGATGCATGCGTAACCACTATTTCCACTGAGGTGAATGCGCAGGCTTCAATGGTCACAGTATCCTCGTATGTGCAAAGTCCCGTAGCACCTTGGATCACGATAGAATAGGTCCCTGGATCCAAGTCAAGGAAAGTGTTGGACTCACTGAATGTAAGTCCACCATCAATGCTGTATTGGAATGGGCTCACGCCAGAACTCGTATACATGGTTATCGAGCCATCGGCATCGGTCTCAGAACTTGTATTGGTTACGCTGATATCAGCAGTAATCCCACATCCTGTGCCACCCGGACAAAATGCTTCTTGTGCT
>Ga0206679_10003265_pt1 | contig 12554 bp, 10 predicted proteins | sample M110012015metaG_FD_155464 | JGI IMG/M metagenome (GOLD analysis project Ga0206679, IMG submission 155464) | Ammonia-oxidizing marine archaeal communities from Monterey Bay, California, United States - M1 100m 12015 | ecosystem: Environmental > Aquatic > Marine > Intertidal zone | place: USA... | reverse complement strand
ACAGGCCTCAACCCTTTGGGTTCTCAATTTGAGACAGTGGAAGTTTGCAATATTTCGGCATCCCTATTCATGTTATTTTGGAGTTTTTCAGCAATTAATGCGGGATTTTTTTAATTAATAAAAACAAAAACAATGGTAGAAATAATAGTAGGATTGGTTGGGCTTATTGTTGGTGGTGGAGTAGCTTTTGTTGTCCTAAACGGTAAAAATAAAGGTAAAGCGAGTGCAATAATTTCGGAAGCTAAAAAAGATGCAGATCAATTAAAGAAGGAGAAGTTGCTTCAAGCAAAAGAGAAATTTATTGAGCTTAAAGCTGAGCATGAAAAGATTATTAATAAAAAGAATAATGACATCAATAATGCTCATCAGAGAGTTAAGCAAAAAGAAAGTACACTTAATCAAAAATTAGCTGAAGTAAATAAGAAAGATGCTAGTTTTAAAAGCTTAAAATCAGGAGTTGAAACACAAAGAACCGTTTTAGAGAAAAAACAAGCTGAAGTAGATAAATCGCATAAAAAACAGGTTGAGCAATTAGAAGAAATTTCAAATTTATCTGCTGAAGATGCTAAAAAACAATTAGTTGAAACTCTTAAAGATGAGGCTAAAACTGATGCTTTAGAGATTGTTCAAAAGACTATTGAGGAAGCAAAACTTACTGCAAAGCAAGAGGCTAAAAAGATTGTGATTCAAACTATTCAAAGAATTGCAACTGAGGAAGCTGTTGAAAATGCTGTATCAGTTTTTAATATTGATAATGATGCTGTTAAAGGTAGGATTATTGGTAGAGAAGGAAGAAATATTAGAGCTATTGAGGCTGCAACTGGGGTTGATATTGTAGTTGATGATACTCCAGGTGCTATTGTTCTTTCTTGTTTTGATTCTATTAGAAGAGAAGTTGCTCGTTTATCTCTTCATAAATTAGTTACTGATGGGAGAATTCACCCTGCAAGAATTGAGGAGGTTGTTAAAAAAACGAGAAAAGAAATTGATGATGAAATTATTCAGATTGGCAAGAAAACAACTATTGATTTAGGAATTCACGGTTTACATCCTGAGCTAATTATAATGGTAGGTAGGATGCGTTACCGTTCTTCTTACGGTCAGAATTTATTACAACACTCAAGAGAGACTGCTAATATGTGTGCTACTATGGCTGCTGAGTTAGGTCTGAATACAAAATTAGCTAAAAGAGCAGGTTTACTACATGATATTGGAAAAGTATCTCCTGATGATGCAGAAACTCCACACGCAATTATTGGAATGAAGCTTGCTGAAAAGTATGGAGAAAAACCTGAGGTTTGTAATGCAATTGGAGCTCATCATGATGAAGTAGAAATGACTACATTAATTGCTCCTTTAGTTCAAGTTTGTGATGGTGTTTCTGGAGCTAGACCTGGTGCAAGAAGAGCAATGGCTGATCAGTATATTAAGAGAATTAAAGAACTTGAGGAAACTGCTATTGGTTATCCTGGAGTTTTAAAATCTTATGCTATTCAGGCTGGTAGAGAGTTAAGGGTTGTTGTAGAAAGTGAAAAAGTTACTGATGATGAAGCTTCAAAATTAGCTTTCCAGATTTCTGATAAAATTCAGAATGAAATGACTTACCCTGGGCAAGTGAAAGTTACTGTGATTAGGGAAACTAGAGCAATTAGTTACGCTAAGTAATTTGCTCGTAAATACAAAAAAGAAAACCCACTCATTGAGTGGGTTTTTTAATTTTTAATTATTTTTAGATGTTTGTTACCAAAATAAAACTTTTATAGTTCCATTGTATACTTGAACTAATGTGTTGCTTTTTTCAAAATCTACTCCATCTAAAGACATTCCGTAATTATCTAATTCATATTTTACTTTTGCTATTAATTTTTCAGGCCCTCCTTGCGTTTGGATATTGGAATAATTTTGTTTTATTATAGGGAATCCGGCATTGTTAGTAATAACTAATTGTCCTCTTCCTTCAGTGATGTCTGTAAATTCATAACTATAAGTTATAGTTATTTTTTTGTTAAGCACTTTAAGTTCCTTAAGTTCCTTCTCTTTTTCTTTACTCAATTTAGCAATTTGCTCTTTCAATTTTGTATTTTCTCTTTTAAGATCTGATTTTTCTTTGGCTATGGATAGGTCTTCTTTTCTTTTCTTTTCTTCAGCTTCTGACTTTGATTGTTTTTCTCTTTCTATTTTTTGTTGCTTTTTCCTTTCTTCATTTAGTTTAGCTTCTTTCTCTTTTTCTTCTTCTAATCTTTTCCTTTCTTCATCTAGTTTAGCTTCTTTTTCTATTTTTTGTTTCTCCTTTTCTTTTGCTAACTTTTCTTTTTTCAATTCCTCCTCTTTGAATCGGGTGCTTTTCACTTTTTTTAATATAGTGCCATCTTTTACATTAATAAGAGTAGCCTCTAAATCTAAATTTTCGATCCATTGATTAGATTCTTCTTCATTTTCATAAGGACCAATAAATACTTTATAGACTTGTTCAGTGCTATTTGATTTGTTTGGTAAAAAGAAGTAATCACATTTAAATCCTTTAACTTTTAAATTGTTTACCATTGCTTTTGCTGAACCTTCTTCTTCAAAAGACCTAATAATAGCCAATTGACCTCCTTCTATTTCAAAGTTATATTCTAACTGAGTAGAAGTGTTTTCTTCAGCAATTTCCTCTGATGAAAAGTTAGGTGCTAATGAATTAAAGTCAATATTTGTATAACCATAAAAAATACCAAAAGCTACTGACCCAACTATTACCACCTTTTTTACCCATGATAAATCCAGAGGTTTTTTTTCTTTAGTAGGAACTTCAGGAGTTGAAACCTCAATTACCTCTTCTCTTTGTTGTCTTGGAGGAACAGGCGTTTCATTTTTTTGCTTTATTTGGGCTAATCTTTCCTGAAGAATTCTTAGCTTTTCATCATTTGTTCTGTCGCTCATTGTGTTTGTAAATTTAGAAAGCAAATATATTACTTATTATTTAGTGTATGACAGGCAGCTTTCAAAAATTGCTGAAAGTTTTAAGTTAGCTGATTTTACTTGCTGAGGAATGATACTTTTTTCTGATAATCCTGGTATTGTGTTGATTTCAATAACATATGGTTTTTCATTCATAACGATATAGTCAATACGACAAATCCCTCTTAATTGCATTGCTTTATAGATATCAACTGTTAGTTGTTGTACTTCACTAGTCAGTTCTTTGCTTATTCTTGCAGGTGTTATTTCTTCTGATTCCCCTTCATATTTTGCTTGATAATCAAAGAATTCATTTTCCGTTACAATCTCGGTAATGGGTAGCGCTTGAACCTTATTATCGCTAGTGTAAACGCCACAGCTAATTTCTGTACCATCAATAAATTGTTCAATTATCACTTTGCTATCGTGCTTTAAGGCACTGTTAATTGCTGTTGTTAAATCTGATTGTTGTTTTACTTTTGAAATCCCAAAACTTGAACCAGCACCATTTGGTTTTACAAAGCAGGGTAGCTTTATACAATCAATAATTTTTTGTTCATCTATTCTGTCTCCTTTTGTACAAAGTAAAGAGGAAGCACAACTAAAACCTAATTTTGTTAATTGCTTATTACATTTGTATTTATCAAAAGTTAAAGCTGATATTTTTGCATTACAAGAAGTATAAGGGATGTTTAAAGCATCAAAATAAGGTTGGATCATTCCGTTTTCGGCAGGTGATCCGTGCAATGCCATAAAAACAGCATCAAAAACTATAGGCTTACCTTCTAATTTAAATATGAAATTACTTCTCTCCATATCAATCTTTTTATCTTTGACAAGGGCAGTAAATTTATCATCTTTAAGGTGAATAATATAAGCTATAAATAATTCAGGGTTTAAATGTTGCAACACAGTATTAGCACTTAGTATAGAAATATCATACTCGGCAGAATCCCCACCCGTTAAAATTGCAATGTTTTTCATCTTATATATTCTAAAACAAACTAACAAAATATTTATTGTTTATCAAACACCTTTACTTGCATAATTTTTATATTTGTAAATCGTTATTCAACTAGAAATACAATTCGAAAATGTTATCCATTTTAAAAGACAAGAAATTATATAAAAATTTATTATTAGCAGTAATTACTCTAGTAATTCTGTTTTTTGGATGGCTAAAATACTTGGATTATTATACTTTACACGATAAATACATTCAAGTTCCTGATTTTAATAATGTCCCAATTCCCAAATTAGATTCAGTAGTTGAAGCGAATGATATTCGATATATAATTATTGATTCTATTTTTGATAGAAGCAAAGCAAAAGGAATAGTTGTTAATCAGGACCCTGAACCTTTTACAGATGTAAAACGCAATAGAAAAATTTATTTAACAATTAATTCTTTACAATCACGAAAAGTTAAATTCCCTAATATTTATGATTTATCATTGCGTCAGGCTATTCGTAAATTGGAAAAAAATGGATTGGAAGTAGGACGCTTGGAATACCGAGCTAATATTGCAACTAACAAGGTATTAAACTATAAGATAAATGGCATTAAAATTGAAGTAGGACAAGAACTTTATATTGGTGCAGTTGTTGATTTAGTTGTAGGTAAAGGCCTAAGTAAGCAAAGTATGATTGTTCCTTACCTAGTTGGTTTAACTAGAATGGAGGCTAATTTGATACTAAAATCAACCTCTTTTAATATTGGATCTGAAATTTTCAAATCGTCAGTTGAAGATTCTGCATCAGCAGTTATTTATAAGCAGTTTCCAATAGGGAATGATGATAATACTTTAAATATAGGTTCGGCTATTGACCTATTTTTTGAAAAAGTAAAACCAACTAACTTATAATGAGAATTACTCTATTTATAACGCTATTGTGTTATTCGGCTATTGCAACAGGGCAGGAGGTAGTTTCTGCCTTAGTAAGTAATCCTGTTGTGAAAGCTGGGAAAGTATTAGTTACGAAAAATAAGAGTGCAATCACTTTGCCTTTTTTTGATGATTTCGCTTATGATTTTCCTGTTGTTGATATTGATCTTTGGCAGCAGAGTAGTGTTTTTGTAAATAGAACTTATCCTATTAATCCTGTTACAGTTGGTGTTGCTACTTTTGACGGCTTAGATGAATATGGTTTTGCTAGAGATTTTTCTCAAGTGAATCCTTCAGAACCTTCCGATACTCTGTTGTCTCAGGAAATTGATTTATCAGTAGTAGATACAGCTTATCTGATGTTCTATTTTCAAGGGAAAGGCATAGGAGATGCACCACAATTTAATGATTTGTTAGTTTTAGAATTTCGAAATGATACTTTGGGCTGGGAGCAGGTTTGGTATTCTAATGGGCAAACAATGCAAGAATTTAAAAAGATAATTAATTTAATAAATGAACCAAAATTCTTGCACAATGCATTTCAATTTAGGTTTAGGAATTATGCGACAGTTTCCGGGAATTTTGACCATTGGCATATTGATTATGTGAAGTTGGATGAGTTTTTAAGTTCATCTGATACTAGTGTTTTGAATGATGTATCGTTTGTTTATAATATTCCTTCATTTCTGAAAACCTATGAGCAAATGCCTTGGTCACATTTTAAGAATAATGAGGTAGCTGAACTCAAAGATTCTATAGATGTGATTTTAAGAAACAATCAATCAAATTCATTCCGGACATTTAAATATGATTTATTTGAAAATAATGTTTGGATACCTAAATTCCCCCTATATAATGGCAGTTACAATGGACCTTATGAATTAGAAATAAATTTATATAATCAAATTGGTAATTATTATTTAGAAGATCCAAATACTGTAAGTATTAGAAATGATATTTTTGATTCTTTTCTTGAAGATAGCGTCTCTTTCCATTTGAAATTTGTTTCTTCTCATCAGTTTGTTCCAGATTATAATTTATGGAATGACACACTTTATCATATTCAGCAGTTTAACTCAAGTTTTGCCTATGATGATGGAGTTGCTGAATCAGCCTACGGAATTAATACAAGTGGTGCCAAGCTAGCGTATCAATTTAAGTTAAACCGTCCTGATACATTAAGGGCTATTGAAATGTATTTCCCTCACATGTTGGATTCTGTAAATCATATTCCATTTTACCTTACAGTTTGGGATAATAATGGTGGGCAGCCAGGTTCAATTTTACATCAGCAAGAAGTGTATCCTAATCATACTGAAAATGGTGAATTTCACTATTATTACTTGGATTCTCTTTTTCAAATGATTGGTATTTTTTATGTCGGATGGGTACAAACTACTAATGATTTATTAAATATTGGTTTGGATAAAAACAAATCAGTAAATCAATTTATGTTTTATAATATTGGTTCAGGTTGGGCTAATTCATCTTATCCTGGCGCTTGGATGATACGCCCTATAGTTAGTATGGATGAAGTTGTCTTAACACAAGATGAAATAAAAATGGATAATTTTAAGCTTTATCCTAATCCTGCAAATCAGGAGTTAAATATTCTTTTGAATACAATAGATAATGTAATTTCAATTTATAATCTGCAAGGTAAATTAGTTAAACAGAATTTTTTTTCTACTACTAATTGCAATCTAAATATCACTGATTTATCATCCGGAATGTATGTTGTAGAAGTTAGGAATATTAAAGGCAGGAATTTTCAAAAATTTATAATTGAATAAAATGGGAGAGGGTAAAGAGTTTGAACACTATAAGTTTGTTGCTGACAAAGGACAAAACCCTTTGAGGGTGGATAGATATTTGCAAAATTTTGTTGAGTTTTCAACTCGATCAAAAATTCAGCAGGCTGTAAAAGCAGGGAATGTTAGGGTAAATGATAAGGTGGTAAAGTCCAATTATAAGGTGAAAGGGAATGATGTAGTTACGGTTGTTTATGATTACCCTCAGGAAAAAAATGAATTATTGCCTCAAGATATTCCAATTGACATTATGTATGAGGATGATGATTTATTAATTGTGAATAAAGAAGCAGGTATGGTTGTACATCCTGGTTTTGGAAATTATGATGGAACTTTAGTGAATGCTTTGGCTTTCCATTTTCAGAATTTACCCAATATGGGAGAGGAGGATAGACCTGGTTTAGTACACAGAATTGATAAAAATACTTCAGGAATTTTAGTGATTGCCAAAACTGAAAAAAGCATGACTACTTTAGCTAAAAAGTTTGAAGATAGAGATTTGAATAGAAAGTATATTGCTCTAGTTTGGGGTGATGTAAAACAGGAAGAAGGAACAATAACTGGTCATATTGGGAGGAGTCTGAAAAATAGAAAAATAATGGATGTTTTCCCTGATGGAGAATATGGAAAACATGCTGTTTCGCATTATAAAGTGTTGGAGAGATTTGGTTATACTACTTTAATTGAGTGTAAATTAGAAACAGGTAGAACTCATCAGATTAGAGCTCATTTTAAATTTATTGGTCATCCTCTTTTTAATGATAAAGAATATGGAGGTGACCGTATTTTAAAGGGAACTACTTTTACTAAGTACAAGCAGTTTGTACACAATTGCTTTAAAATTTGCGATAGACAAGCTTTACATGCAAAGTCCTTAGGATTTGTTCATCCTACAACTAATAAAGAAGTTTTATTTGATTCTGTATTACCAGAAGACATGCAACAACTGATTGAAAAGTGGCGTAAATATGCCAACCATCAACTCCTTTAAAATTTAATATTCTTTAATGGTATTGTAAACCGTATCTCTTTCAATAGGAGTACGGCCAACTGTTTTAATTAACCCTACAATTTCTTCAATACTCATTGTGGGTTTTTGATCCTCAACACCTGCCATGGAATATATTTTTGTGGTATCGTCAATTGTTCCGTCAATATCATCTACTCCAAAAGCTAATAAGTTTTGTGTTGTCTTTTTCCCAATCATTGGCCAGTAGGCTTTTAAGTGATTGAAATTATCCATAAAAATTCTTGCAAAGGCATATAGTCTCATGTCGTCAACAACACTTACTTCATTAATGTGTGACATCTGGTTGTTCCCGTTACGGTATTTTAAAGGAATGAAAGTATTGAATCCTCCTGTTTTATCTTGTAGATTTCTTAGTCTACTCATATGGTCAATTATATGTTTAGGTTTCTCAATATGTCCGTAAAGAATAGTCGCATTAGATGGCATTCCTAAGCCATGAGCAGTTTCGTGTATTTCAAGCCATTGTTCTGAACTACATTTGTCCTTACAGATTTCATCTCTTACTTCTTTGTCAAATATTTCTGCTCCACCTCCTGGTAGGGAATCTTGTCCAGCATCTTTTAGCATTTGTAAGCCCTCTTTGTAGCTTACTTTTGCTTTTCGACACATATATTCTAACTCCACAGCTGTAAATGCTTTTATATGTATTTCAGGGCGAATTGCTTTTATCTTTTCTATAAGTTCAATAAAGTAATGCAATCCCATTTTTGGATGCACTCCACCAACTAAATGAACTTCAGTAATTTCTTTTCCTTCATAAGCTTTTAGCTTATCTGTCATCTCGTCAATTGTGGATTCCCAAGCATCTTCTTTTTTACTTATCTTTATGGAATAAGCACAGAATTTGCAGTCAAAAACACAAATATTAGTAGGTTCAATATGTATGTTTTTATTGAAGAATGTTTTGTTTCCATTCTTATCTTCACGAATAGCATTTGCTAGTATCCCTAATAGGGAAAGAGGAGCTTCAGTGTAAAGTTTAATTCCTTCTTTTTCTGTTATCCTTTCTTGCTGAATTACTTTTTGAACTATGGATTGTAATCCATCATCCAACTGTGCAGCAACTAGATTTGTTTTTAGCATTATTTAGTAAGAATAATTTTTTCAATATGCGTTCCTTTATCAGTACTGATATTGATGAAATACACTCCATTTTCAAATGATGATAAGTCAATGGTGTTTGTTGTAAAGTTTTCAGTAAAGAATATTTGTTTTCCAATAATATTAGTGATGCTTAAGCTGTTAATTTTATCAGCTGAAGTGATGTTTATTTTTCCTAGTGTTGGGTTTGGGTAAATGTGTAAGTTTTCTAATTGGTAGTTATTTATTCCTGTTCCAATGTTACCTGTACAATTCATGCTAACTGTTGAGTTTTTTAAAGCTGAACGGTAACCATTCAAAGTTGCATTCATAACATTTACTTGGTCAGTTGAAAACATCCAAGTAGTTGATGCGTACGACATGAAGTTTTCGTCCATGTCTAATACATCAGTATTAAAGGTATTGGTATATTGAAGATCATTGCAAGTATTGTTGTTGGTGCTAGAATTGACATTGCCCCAGTAAATATCTTTAGTGGCTGGAGTGTCATCAACATATCCTCCCCAATTATTATTATCATTATCGCAACAAATAGGGTTTCCTTGAGCGTCAGCATCCTCACAGAAAGTATGCATTAATCCTAAATAATGTCCAATTTCATGAGTTGCTGTTTTACCGTCAGATGTTGCTGCTGATAAAATTGTACCAAAATGTTGAAAGTCCACAACCAATCCATCTTTCCATGCATTCCATGATTGTAGTCCTGGCAAATAAGCATAGCCAAGCGTCATCCCTCCACCACTTGAATTTGTTAAATTACATACCCAAATGTTTAAATATTTGGATGGATCCCATGCATCCATTCCTCCGTTAACTGTTTTTTTCATAGCATTGGACTCAAAGCTGTCATCAGCATCCCAATATGCTTGAGTAGTTGAAGTTCTGGTTATTCCACTTGTAGCGTTTCCGGTAGGGTCAGTAGTTGCTAGGCAAAACTTCATGTCAGGATTCCCCCAATAATTTAAAAAAGTGTTTCTTGGCGGATTCGGGAATTCAGGATTTGTTTTGCTATAATCTTCATTTAATACTCTAATAGCATCTTCAATCTGAAGATCTGAAATATTTGTTCCTATACCAATATTACTATGCGTGTTTTTATGAATAATATGAATTACAATTGGAATATTAAGAGTTGTTTTCTCAGTGTTATTTGCTTTAATCCAAGCAATATTTTGGGCAATTGCATCTGCTCTTCCTTTAGCATAGTCAGGATTTGTTAATAGTTCCTGTTCCATAAGTGGAGTGGTCATACATTTTTTAAAATTTTCTTGAGCACTCATTACAAATGAAGTAAGTACTACTAAGGATAATATTGCTATTTTTTTCATTTCTTTTTTGTATTTATAAAGTGCTGCAAATATAATTTTTTACGTTAATTTTGATTGATTTATTGGGTAATAAAATCAGTGTCAGTAAGTGTTTTTAAAAAAGCAACTAAATCTTGCTTTTCTTGATTTGTCAATTGTAAACCAACTCCTAATTTTTTCATTAAAGGATCAACAGTTGATGAGTATTCACCTCCAGAATTGTAATGTTCAACCACTTGCTCTAAGGTTCCAAATCTTCCATCATGCATATATGGAGCAGAGAACTCAATATTACGTAATGTAGGGGTTTTAAACTTTCCATTGTCAGATGCGTCATTCGTGATTTTACCCAAACCTAAATCAATAAATGGCTCTGGATCAAGACCGTTATTATGAAATAAATTATCCATAAACATCTGTGTGCCATGACAATGGAAGCAATCTCCTTTCTCTGTGTTAAAAATAGCATGTCCTCCAAGTTCAGAAGGGCTAAGTTGCGCCTCACCTCTTAAGTATTTATCAAATTTACTATTTGCAGAGATTAATGTTCTTTCGAATTGAGCAATTGCCATTACCACATGATTTGAATCAATATAATCAATATTAAATGCATTTTTAAATAGTGCGGGATATTCATCATCTGCATTTAGTTTATTTTCAACATTTAACCAATTATCGTGCATCTCTAGAGGGTTTGTAACAGGATCAAATGCTTGTTCTTCTAATGATGAAGCTCTTCCGTCCCAAAAATTGGAATTATTCCATCCTGCATTTATAATAGTTGATGCATTTCTATCACCAAACAACCCATCAATTCCTGTACTAAATTGATTAGTATCACTAAATGCAGCAGATTGTAAATGGCAACTTGCGCAAGCTTGCATTCCATTTCCACTTAATATTTTGTCATGGAATAGTTTATTTCCTAGATTTACACCTTCAACTGTCATTGGATTATTGGAAGGGATATCCATATTTGGAAATCCAGATGGCGAGATAATTTGATAAGGAGTGGGGGTGAAGTATGTGCAACTACCATCATCATAGCAAGCATTTGGAGTATAATTCAATGCTAAAGTATCTGTACAGCCAGCAACATAACAACATGAACTATCATCAACTATTGCGGTTGGATTGTAATTTATTGCAGTACTATCCGTACACCCATAAGTAACCTGTGGAAAAATACAACTACCATCATCAATTGTTGCTAAAGGATCAAAATTATTTGCAGATGGATTCATACATCCATTAATTGCATAAGTACATGAGCCATCATCTTCTTCTGCATCTGCATTGTAATTTGTAGCTGCAAAATCAGTACATCCTTTTTCTTTTTTACAAGCTGTAAAAACTAGCAAGATGGTTGTAGTAATTAAAAATATCCGCTTTGTCATTAGTAATTAATATTAACTGAAAAAACATCAGCAATTCCATTAGCCTGTAATAGAGCTTGCTTATTTGCATTATCCATTATTCCATCACTTGTAAGGGTAATTGTATTAGGATTAGAGTACCAATTATTGATCTCCATATTGATTATTACAGTTGTATTTACATTTTCTATATTTATTGCAATAGGAAAGTTTTTAGTAAATGAGAAGTCGAGTCCATCTGTTCCTCCGGTATGTGTTGCGTATCCTTGAAAGGCAGTAGTATAATCTCCTTCTAGCTGCATATAATGATAGCCGCCTCCCATAAAATCAGGCCAGGCAAATGATGGAAAAAAACTTTCATTCAAATATAAATCAGTAATATTTTTCAGAGAATCTAATCCCATTGTAAATGATATGGCGGTATAATTAGCACTATTTAGATCTTGAATATCTAAATTCACGGTTGAAGAATCAGAAATGGTTATAAAGTGCACTTCATCCAGAAGAATACTAGTGCCATTTGCTGAATGAAGTGTGATATCTGATATTAAATATCTTAATGTTTGTATGCTATAATTTTGACCAACTGTATTTGAATATATCATTTCGTTTATCTGCAAGGCATTTCCATCAATAGTATGGGTAAAACTTAGTAATAAATTATATTTACACGTACCATCATTATAACATGCTGAGGGGTCATAATTATATGCGGCTGGATCAGTACATCCGCTTTGAAAACAACAACTTCCATCATCTGAATTTGCAGTTGCGATATAATTAAATGCAGTTGAATCAGTACAGCCAGAGTGTATACAAGAACCATCATCTTCCTCTGCATCTGCATTATAATTGGTAGCCAAAAGATCAGTACATCCTTTTTCTTTTTTACAAGCTGTAAAAGCTAGCGAAATGGTCGTAATAATTAAAAATACTCTTTTCATTCTTTTTGTTTATTTATAGATGTCAAATTTATGAATTTTATTAAATTAAAAAGCTGATATTCGTTATTACCTTATTATCATCTTATCGATTCAGTTTCTGTTGGTAATTTATTGTATTTCATTTCTTTGTTTTCCAACAAATTTTTCATCTTTGCTAAG
>Ga0206679_10003263_pt1 | contig 12559 bp, 10 predicted proteins | sample M110012015metaG_FD_155464 | JGI IMG/M metagenome (GOLD analysis project Ga0206679, IMG submission 155464) | Ammonia-oxidizing marine archaeal communities from Monterey Bay, California, United States - M1 100m 12015 | ecosystem: Environmental > Aquatic > Marine > Intertidal zone | place: USA... | reverse complement strand
CAGTGCTGATTTTATATGCCTCAACTTTGCTAACCCAGATATGGTAGGTCACACTGGTATATACGATGCAATACTTAAAGCCGTTGAGACAACTGATGATTGTCTCTCTGAAGTAATCAATGTAGGTATGAAAAATGGATATCAGTTCGTAATTATTGCCGACCACGGTAATGCAGACAAGGTGGTAAATCCGGACGGCTCCCCACATACATCACACACATTAAATCCAGTTCCTGTGATTGTGATTTCAGATGATGTAAAATTTCTGAATGATGGTAAGCTATCTGACGTTGCCCCAACTATTCTTACCTTACTCGATATTGATCAACCTTCAGATATGACTGGAAAATCTCTTATCTGATAAGCATCACGTTTCCAGAGAAGGTAACGACCCCTTCAACACTTAGGTCTGTAGTAACATCCCCGGTGTATTCTAAAGGATCTACCCCCACGTAGTTTACAGAAAGCGTATAGTAATAAGTTCCACCTGGGAGATCTCCATTTTTGTTATTTAAGCCACGCCAACCTCCTTGGAAGTTGGAGTTGTAGTAAACCTGAGTTCCCCATCTATCATAAACAGCAAGCTTGCTACCCGGATATCCTTGAAGCCCCGCAATCTCAAAAGTGTCATTTATACCAGCACTACTTATTTGACCACCTGGAGTGAAAACGTTGAAGAATTCCAATTCACAAATTTCAACGGAAAGTGTGCTGTAGGTAATGTTGCCACAGCCGTCAACAAGTTGAACCTCGATAGATCCTACACCACCAGATCCGGTATTGTAGAGACCGTCATAAAGACCAGTTACCGCATCTATATTATCTAGGAATGAAACAAGGACGGTGTCCAGAGAGGCTCCAACTATGCTGACCCAAACCATATTGCCATCAGGATCTTCAATCTCAGTCAGGATTTCACTAAACCCACCTGTTCCGCCTTCTGTGGGGACCGTTGAGGATTGGCCTAAGCAAATGGTTTCATCACCCCCTTCAAAATCCTCTAATATTTCCCAAGAGATGGAAGCATCGGTTATAGAACCACAGATGTCAGTGACTGTGACTGTAGCAGTACCTGGGATAAAGCTAGTGTTGTAAGTAAAGTCGTTGAGGGTGTCGTTTTCAGCGGTGTCCCATTGATAATAGAATGGACCATATCCGCTCAACGGTTCGACGATGAGTTCAATATTTCCTGCTGCATCGAGACAACCTACTGGAGATGTGAAAAGGGTGATAGGCTCTGGATCTAAGATTACAATCGTAGCACTTGAAAGTATTGTGTCTCCACAGTCGTTTATGTATTCGTACTCAACAGTAACCCATTCCGGATCTTCATTTACATTATCGTTAATCACTCCTAATGAAACATTAGCGGTGCTTTGACCGGGCTCCATAATGACGATTGAGAATACTGAACTAAAATCGCCTCCCATTGTAGCCGTGCCGTAAACATTTAAGTAAATGGTGTCTGTTTCAGTGTCATCAGGGCGTATAACGGTAAACACTGCGTCATTACATCCTTCAACAACGGTTGTGTCTCCAAGGAAAATCTCGGCCCCCTCCAGAGACGCATCAGCAATAATATCGATTGCGTTAGAGCTAAAGCTCCCTTCTTCTAGAACAACAAAAGATTCAAGTGCGTTGTCAGACCCATCTGCGATAGCTAGTTTAATATGATAAGTTTCTCCACATTGAACCGAAGCAGCTGCAGTAAAAGTCTGAGTATATCCGTCGATGCAGATATTATTGTTTGCAACGTTGTCTATATAGTATTCGGGATTTGTAATATCATTGACAGAACTAATTGTAACTGGAAGGGTTGGGTCAGTTTCGGGTACTTCGGCAATGTTAATTGCTCCATTTGGAAACGCAGCGGGGGCAGCAAAAGGTCCAGAAATTCCTGGGCCAGAAAGAAAGAAAGCGAAAATGTCGTTAAACGAAGAGTTTACCCACTCTAAATATTCGTCTGATCCGAAGACATAATTGAATGAAATACTATCACCTCCTGCTTCGAAATCAAACTCTAAAACACAGAGGTCGTTTACCGAGCTAACCGTGAAGTTCTGCCCTATAAGTGGGGGGACAGAATTTGCAACATCAAGGAGATCCTGATCAATACCAAGACCTTCACAGTTCATACAAGCCTGAGAATCCATACATCCAGGCTCGCTAAGGTGAGTTGCATGGTCAGTACTAAGGACTAGGCCAGAAGTGACTGAGAAAATCCCTTCTCCTCCGGTCAAGTATCCAATCTGTTCTTCAGATCCTATGTAGGTTATGTTTGTCGCTGTAACACCGTTTCCGATAAGAACTTCACTAACGTATTCTTCGACTGTGTATGGTTGTTCTACAAGTAATTGTGCGGATGAGTTCGATGTGACAAAAATCAAACATAAAAACAATAATTGTACAACAGTTTTCATATTAGTAGTTTTCAATTACTCAAACATACAAAATTTTAGGTGACAATAAGTTAAAGCACTTAGATTTGCTTAAATGACATCATCAATAATTCAGGCAACAAATCTTACTAAGCATTATACAGTTGGTAACTCTAAAGTTCGCGCTTTAGATGGATTAGATATTTCAATTGAGAAAGGTTCCTACATCGCTTTGATGGGCCCTTCAGGGTCTGGTAAATCTACTCTAATGAATATATTAGGTTGCTTAGATTCACCAACTTCTGGTGATTATTTTTTAAACTCAAACGATGTTAGTATCCTTGATGATGACTCACTTGCAGCAATTCGCAACAAGGAAATAGGTTTTGTTTTCCAAACCTTCAATCTTTTGCCCCGATATACTGCTCTTGAGAATGTCGCACTTCCTATGATTTATGCTGGTATTCCTAAGGAAAAAAGACTTGCGAGAGCAAAAGAGGTTTTAGTGCAAGTGGGTTTAGGAGATAGGTATACTCACACACCTAATGAGCTTAGCGGAGGCCAAAGACAGCGAGTTGCTGTCGCCCGTGCCCTAGTTATGAGACCATCCATCATCTTCGCTGACGAGCCAACAGGAAACCTAGATACCAAAACTTCAGATGGTATTATGCAACTACTCGATGAAATTCACAAAGCGGGCAATACAATTATTCTAGTTACACATGAAGAAGATATCGCCGCTCGAGCTGAAAAGATAATCCGCCTTCGAGACGGTAAACTTGAATAATACATATCTTTGTAAGACATGGAAAGACTAAGAATTTCAAAGGTGCTAGAAATGGCACCTTCACCAAACAAGATTACTATTTGTGGCTGGGTAAGGACGTTTAGAAACGATAGATTTTTAGCGGTTAATGACGGTTCTACGATTCACAATATTCAACTTGTCGTGCAACGAGAAGATTTCGAGGAGTCTGTATTAAAGCAACTTAACACCGGGGCAGCTATTCGCGCTGTGGGTGTTTTAGTTGAGAGTCAGGGAGGAGGTCAGTCAGTTGAAATTCAAGTAGAGGAACTTGAAATACTTGGTGGTGCGGATCCCGATGAGTTCCCAATTCAAATGAAAAAGCATTCGCTTGAGTTTTTGAGGGAAAAAGCCCACCTAAGATTTCGCACCAACACTTTTAGTGCGGTTTTTCGCATCCGTCATCTTTTGCAATTTGCTGTACATAAATTCTTCCACGATCAAGGGTTTTATCAACTCCACACTCCGATAATTACCGGTTCGGATGCGGAAGGGGCTGGTGAGATGTTTAAAGTGACAACCCTCGACCTCGAGATCCTCCCTAAAATAGAGGACGGTTCTACTGATTTCTCTCAGGACTTCTTTGGTAAACCCTCTAACCTAACTGTGAGCGGCCAACTCGAAGCAGAGCTAGCTGCAATGGCGCTTGGACAAGTATATACTTTTGGCCCCACATTTAGAGCAGAGAATTCAAATACATCTCGCCACCTAGCCGAGTTTTGGATGGTAGAGCCTGAGATAGCATTTGCAGATCTTAAAGATGATATGAAGCTTGCGGAGGATTGCCTCAAGTCTGTTTTAGGATATGTATTGGAGCATGGAAAAGACGATTTAGATTTCTTAGAAAACAGAGAAGTTCAATCTGAAAAGCAGCTCCCTCAAAAGGACAGACATGAGCACCCTTTAACAGAACGTCTCAAGAACGTAGTTGAGTCTGAGTTTGCCCACATGACGTACACGGAAGTGATAAATGCTCTTAGAAATTCTAAGCCGTTTAAGAAGAAGAAATTTAAATACCCATGCGAGTGGGGTGATGATCTTCATTCAGAGCACGAGCGTTGGTTAGTAGAGAAGCACATCGGAGGGCCGGTTATTGTAACCGATTACCCCGCTGAAATTAAAGCGTTTTATATGCGCCAAAACGACGATGGTAAAACTGTCGCTGCTATGGACGTTCTCGTTCCTGGGATTGGAGAAATTATTGGTGGATCTCAACGTGAGGAGAGATTGGACATCCTGAAGAAGAAATGCGCAGACTTTAATATTCCAGAGGATCACGTTTGGTGGTATTTAGAGACGAGGAAGTTCGGGTCGGCTGAACATTGTGGGTTTGGCATGGGCTTTGAAAGGCTTGTTATGTTCGCGACTGGGATGTCAAACATCCGAGACGTAATACCATTCCCCAGAACACCACTTTCGGCAGAATTTTAACTTTTTCAAAGCATATGTTCAAGCAATCACTCCAACAAAAGCAACTCCAAAGGTTATCGCCTCAGCAAATTCAGCTGATGAAACTTTTGCAAGTGCCCACGGTGGAGCTTGAAGCAAGGATTAAGCAAGAGCTAGAGGCTAATCCAGCTTTGGAGGAAGGAGCAGAAGAGGAGGAAAGAGGTGAGTTAGAGCAAGATGATCAAGATCAAAACGATTCTTTAGACGAGTTTGATTTTGATGAATATTTAGATGACGAAACGCCTGATTATAAGACCTCCGTCAGAAATCACGGTCAAGATGTGGAGGATAAAGATATTCCCCTAGGGGCGGGCTCGACTTTTAGGGAGCTGTTGATTAGTCAATTAAGTTTACATCAGCTGAATGAAAATCAGAAAATGCTAGGGGAGCATATAATAGGTCAATTAGATGATGCGGGATATTTGAGACGAGACTTGGATAGCATTGTAAATGACTTGGCTTTTACCCAGAACATTACTGTTAAAAGAGAAGAGTTAGAGGATGTCCTTTTAATAATCCAAGCCCTAGACCCAGCAGGCGTCGGTGCTAAAAGTTTAAAAGAGTGTTTACTTCTGCAGATAAAACGTAAGCTCGAAGTACTTAAGGATAAAGCTAATTTTTCACGTCTTCAGAATCTGGTTTATGCAGAGGAGATATTAGAAGATCATTTCGAAGCTTTTTCAAAAAAGCATTACACCTCGATTACTTCTAAACTCAGCATTTCAGATGAGGACCTTAAAGATGCTCTTTCTGAAATTAAAAAACTGAACCCCAAGCCTGGTGATTCAGGTGGAGAATCTGCGAGAACAGTAGCTCATGTTGTTTCAGATTTTATTCTTACTGTTAATAACGATGAGTTACAAGTTGTGTTAAATCAGAGAAATGCTCCAGATTTAAGGATTAGTCCTTCATATAAAGAGATGATGCACACATACGCAAGCGGTGCAAAAACCTCTAAATCTCAAAAAGAAGCTTTAACCTTTGTGAAACAAAAAATTGATGCTGCTAAGTGGTTTGTAGATGCAATAAAGCAGCGTCAACTTACACTAATGAAAACGATTAACACAATCGTAAATCACCAAGAGGACTATTTTTTAAGCGGAGATGAAACAGACCTTAAACCTATGATTTTGAAGGATATTGCCGAGAAGATAAATATGGATATTAGCACAGTTTCTAGAGTCGCTAACAGTAAGTATGTCCAAACTCCATATGGCACATTTCTCCTAAAGACTTTTTTTTCTGAGAGTTTATCAACTGACAGTGGAGAAGATGTTAGCTCTCGAGAAGTGAAGAGTATTCTTAAAGACGCAATAGAAGAAGAGGACAAGTCAAAACCATTAACGGATGAAAAGCTGGGAATAATATTAAATTCGAAAGGTTATCATATTGCTCGAAGGACAGTTGCTAAATATCGAGAGCAAATGGGGTTGTCGGTTGCTAGATTAAGAAAAGAATTATAGGGAAATGCAGGTTTTTGCTAAATTTATTTCCGCTGTTTTTCATCCTTTTTTAATGCCTTTGTTTACAATATTTTTATTGAAGCATTTTGATGTTTATTTATCAAACCGCACTGATGTATTTATATACCTAGCATTAATAATTGTTATTACTACTCTCGCAACGGGCGTTTCGATTTTACTTATGCGTAGGCGTGGGATGATTTCCGATTTAGATATCAGAAACAGGTCAGAAAGATTCACTCCATTTTTGGTTGTCCTTGGGTATTATGTTATGGCATATGTCCTCACCTTAGAACTTACGGGAATTGCTATTCCAGTTTTATATAGATCTCTTATGTTGGGGTTGGTTGTTTCGATACTTACTGGTTTAATTATTACAAAGCGTTTCAAACTGAGTATGCATTTGTTAGCTATTGGGGGCGTACTGGCGGCTGTAGTTTATGTAGGGGTAATTAATGTAACGTTAGATTTAAACTGGATAGCTTCGATAGTTATAGCATCTGGACTACTCGCTTGGAGCCGTTTAGAATTACAAGCGCACACACTAAAGGAAGTTTATGTTGGTTTTTCCGTTGGATTTGTATGTATGTTTAGTGTGCTAATACTACAGATAGGATAACTTCACACTTAATTTTGAATTATGAGTTTAACTATTTTAGTTACTGGCGGAGCGGGGTACATAGGAACACATACAGCTGAAGCATTAGCTGAAGCTGGTTTTAGAGTTGTTTTGTTAGATAATTTCAGCAATTCAGAATTTTCTATGGTGCAAGCTTTGAGGTCATTGGTTGATCAAGAAGTGCCTTTTTACGAGGCAGACTGTAGGAATAAGAGTGACCTTTTAAGAGTCTTTAATACAGAAAAAGAACAGGGCCATCCGATTTCAGGAGTCATTCACTTTGCTGCATTAAAAGCTGTTGGAGAAAGTGTTGAAAAGCCGGAGTTGTATAAGTCGAATAATATTGGGGGAACGGAATGCTTGTTAGAGATAATGAAGGAATTCGGTGTTAATAGTTTGGTGTTTTCATCTAGCTGTACAGTTTATGGAGAGCCAGAAAACATTCCTGTTGATGAACTATCTCCTTTCTTACCTTCTGAATCGCCTTATGGATATACGAAGCAAGCTTGCGAGAAATTAATTGTGAATCACGCTGAAGAAAACGGTGAGTTTAGCTCAGCTTTGTTGAGATACTTTAATCCTATTGGAGCTCACCCATCAGCAGTTATTGGTGAATCTCCAAGAGGAATTCCGAATAATCTTATTCCCTTTTTATGTCAAGCCGTAGCGAAGTTAAGAGGTCCTCTAACGGTGTTTGGGACAGATTACCCTACGAAAGACGGGTCTTGTATTAGAGACTATTTGCATGTTATGGACCTTGCCGAAGCACATGTTAAGGCAATTTGCTATTTATTCGAGACTGGCAAAGGCAAAGGCTGTAGGGCTTATAATTTAGGAACGGGGACTGGCGTTTCAGTTCTTGAGGTAATTGAGGCTTTTGAGAAGGTAACCGGAGAGAAAGTCCCTTATACACTTGGAGATAGGAGGGAAGGAGACGTTGTAGCTATTTGGGCTAATGCGAAAAGAGCTAAGGAGGAGTTGAAGTGGAAAACCAAGCGTTCCCTTGAGCAAGGGCTGAATGATTCTTGGAACTGGCAACAAAAACTTAGTGATAATTCGGGCTTATGAGAAAGGACCCCTTATAATCCCTTTGTCGGATTTTCTAATAAATCCAAGAACAAAATCCTTAACATCACAGGTAGGAAATTCTGCTTCTGCGACATTTAAGGCAACACTCATATTTGCGTTTTGCACATATAAGGTTCTATAAATATCATCAATTCTTTGAATTTTATCCTGAGTGAACCCCCTTCTCCTTAGGCCTATGGAGTTAACACCTATAAAGGATAGTGGCTCTCTTGCTGCTTTAATGTATGGAGGTATATTCTTTCGAATTAAGGATCCTCCAGCTACAAACGCATGTTCTCCAACATGCACGAATTGTTGAACCCCAACCATTCCTTCAATAATTACCCAGTCGTCAATTGTAACGTGTCCAGCTACATTTACAGCGTTAGCGAGGACAACATTGTTTCCAACGAGGACATCGTGAGCGAGATGTACATATGCCATGATTAGGCAATCATCACCTATAATTGTTTTATACCTATCTACAGTTGCTTTGTGTATCGTTACACATTCACGGATAACCGTTCGATCTCCAATTTCGACAGTTGTCTCTTCGTTGTCGAATTTTAAATCCTGAGGGTCCGCACCAATAACAGCTCCTGGATAAATTTTGCAGTCTTTACCTATAGTGGTACTTGATAAAATTGTTGAATTGGGACCAACCCAAGTTCCACTACCTATTTTAACTCCCTCTCCCACATAGGCAAAAGGTTCAATCACAACTCCATCTTCTATAAAAGCTTTTGGGTGAACAAAGGCCTGAGGGCTTATTATTGATGACATTGTTAAGAAACTAATCGTTGGTTGGATTTCTATCTTTAATTACCTGAGCTAATAAAATAGCCTGAGATACAAGTTTACCTCGAACATATCCTTTTCCTTCCATATGAACTAAACCACGTCTGATTGGTGAAATTAATTTTAAATGAAAGACTATAGTGTCACCAGGTAAAACCTTTTGTTTAAACCTTACATCATCTAATTTCATAAAGTAAGTAGACCAGTATTCTGGTTCATCTACACTTGAGAGTGCGAATACACCACCTACTTGAGCCATGGCTTCTATTTGAAGTACTCCTGGCATAACTGGGTTTTCTGGAAAATGACCTTGAAAAAAAGGTTCGTTCATGGTCACGTTCTTCAACCCTATAATGCTATCCTCAGTCATTTCAAGTATGCTGTCAACTAAAAGAAATGGATAGCGATGGGGGAGAAGTTTAGAAATTTCATTTATATCTAAAATTGCCACTCTATCTGTTCGCAAGTCAGGGATATCTTCAAATGCCTTAATCTTTACATCAATAACCTTTGCAAATTCTACGTTTGCTGCATGTCCTGGTCTAGCGGTAAGGACATGTCCATGTATATACCTTCCTATCAAAGCAAGGTCTCCTAAAATATCAAGAAGTTTGTGACGTGCAGGTTCATTTGTGAATCTCAATTCACTTGTGCTCACCACTCCCGTCTCTCCCTCTACAATTCCTAACTCGTCTCTTCCTAAAGATTTAGCAATATCTTGAAGTTCTTCTCTTGAATATGGTTTTTCAGCTAAAACTACTGCGTTGTCAACGTCGCCTCCTTTTATTAATCCTCTTTCAGCAAGGTCTTTAACCTCCTTCATGAATACAAAGGTTCTACTCGAAGCTATTTCTTTTGAAAATTCGCTAAGGCTTTCAAGTCTTGCATGTTGAGTGCCTAAAACAGGGCTGTTGTAGTCAACCATTACAGTCATCCTAAGCTCATCTTCCTCTATAGGGACGATAAGCATTTCGATACCTTGTTCTTTATCTATAAAGCTTATGTTTTTCCTGACTTTAAAAAACAGCCTATCTTCTTCAAGTTCTTGAGTGCCGGCCTTTTCAATACCCTGAGTAAACATCTCTGAACTACCATCAAGAATTGGAACTTCTACCCCATCTAGTTGAATCAAAGCATTGTCAACACCTGAAGCATACAGTGCTGCAAGAATATGCTCAGTTGTGTGAACCTCGACACCATATTCCCCAAGTGAAGTGCTTCTTAAAGTTGAGCAAACATTATTAGTGCAAGCGTCAATTATGGGCTGGCCCTCAATATCTGTTCTTTGAAATTTATAACCATGATTCCCTTCAGCAGGGACGATAGTCATGGTACAAATCTCACCAGTATGCAAACCCACTCCATTAAAAGAAATCGTACTCTTAAGAGTGTGTTGCTTATTTGATTGAATCATCGATAATTATTTCATGGTTTCTTTGTGATCTCACAAGTTTGCGTAGTGCAATATGAAATTTATGGAATGCTTTAATTGGCATTACGGGATTTCCTTGATAGGTTCCGTTTGGAGTTAAAATACTGGCTGAAACTCCTGATTTGGCAGCAATCCTTGATCCGTTTGCAATTTTAAGGTGTCCACCAATCCCAACTTGGCCTCCTATCATGCATTGTGAACCTATAGTTGTAGATCCAGCAATGCCTGTTTGGGCTGCAATAACAGTCTTCTCACCTATAACAACATTGTGAGCAACTTGAATAAGGTTATCTAATTTACAGCCTTTGCGAATAATTGTAGATCCTAAAGTGGCCCTATCAAAGGTACACAATGCCCCTAAATCACACCCATCTTCAATAATCACATTTCCAGTTTGAGGAACTTTTGCATAAGACCCATCGTCTTTCGGTGCAAACCCAAACCCATCTGATCCGATTACTGTTCCACCTTGAATTGTACATCGATTACCAACATGGCACCTGTCTAGTATACGCACTCCTGAAAAAAACATACAATCAGTCCCAATGGTTACATCCCGTCCTATATAAACATGAGCTCTAAGTTCCGTCCTGTCTCCAATTGTAGCTCCTTTGTCTATAACCACTCCAGGGCCTATTGCGCATGCATCACCGATAATTGCATCAGGATGGATGATTGCTGTTGAATGAACTCCTTCATCGCGTTTCAGGATATTATCGTATGCATCCAACAACTTTGCGAAAGCTGAATAAGGATCATCGACCCTTACCAAAGTCATTTCTGGGGGAAGGTCTTTTTTCGGTTTAAAATCTTTAGACACTACAACAACGGAAGCGCAACTTGAATAAACAAACTTCTCATATTCCTTGTTGGCTAAGAAAGTTACAGCACCAGTCCCCGCTGATTCTATCTTCCCTAGTTTACGAACTCTCGTCTCTGGATTTCCAGAAACGGATCCATCTAATAGTATTGCTAATTCCGCAGCAGTTTGTTCCATTTGACTACAAATATATTTATAAGCGGATGATTCAGGCGTATCGTCCTCGAAACTTCTCCCATAAGATTGTGAATTCTTCGCGTTCCCATACAAAGTCCCATACGACTTCCCCAGGCGCGAGCATCAACACGTCTATAACGTTGTTTTTCACGTTTTTCTTATCATGCGACATTTTAGACCAAACAGCATCAGCTCCATCTACCTCTATACCCTTTGGAATCCACGAAACTATCCAGTTTTGCAGCTCCTCAGCAGTAGTTTTATCAAACCCCATTTTCATCACAGAAGCCTCTAAAGCAAATACTAGCCCCCAAGCAACAGCTACCCCGTGTTTCATTTCACGCCCCTTATCATGAGCTAAACTCTCAATCGCGTGACCAACAGTATGACCAAGATTTAATGAGGCACGTTCACCGATCTCTTTCTCATCACGATTCACTATAGCTTCTTTAATTCTAGCAGAACTAATAAGCAAAGCTGATAGGTCCTTTAACTCTGGACGGAGTTTCATTAAATCTTTTAAATGTGTTCCTCCTTTTAACAATGCGTGCTTAACCATTTCTCCCCATCCGCTAAGGATTTCTTCCTCATTTAAACTCTGCAACCAATTGTGATTAATCCCCACCATTTTAGGATTGTAGAAAGTTCCTATTTGGTTTTTTAAAAGCCCAAAGTTTGCTTGCATCTCTGTATTTACTCCCGTTTTACCACCAATAGCGGCGTCCACCATTGCTAAAACGGTTGTGGGGAGATGAATTAAACTCACTCCTCTTTTATATGTGCTAGCTGCAAATCCACCCATATCTGTAATCGTCCCACCTCCCAAGCAAACGACTAAGCTTTTCCTATCTGCTCCCATCTTTTCAAGATGTAAATAAACTTTAGAAACCTGCGATAGGGTTTTAATTCCTTCACCGCCCTCAAGTGAAATCATATGAGTGGGGGATTCTTTTTTGCAAATATCTAGAACCCCTTTGCTGTATGACTTAGGAAGATTACTATCAGCAATCACCAGAATGCTTGAAGCCTCAGATGAAGCCAAGCTAAGATTGTTTTCCCAAGATGTTGTTAGATGACTTTCCATTATTCTATAATGAATTGCAAATATCACACTTATTTAAGCAAAGTGAATTTGATGTTTTATGCACATAATAAATATTATGTCTTATCTTAGATGTCCGCTAGTCATCTAAAAATGATAGCTCCACAAATAATTAAATTAATACATTTAAAATGAAGAAATATATACTTTTAATTGCCGTTTTATTTTCCGCAATTCAATTTTTCGCTCAAGACCCAACAGGAGACGGTCTTTGTACAGGTCTTTCTTACGAGGTTGTTTCATCTGATCCATTAGGAACTGGAGCTGCTACTTACCGTCTTTTCGCTAATTTCACTGCAGATGCTGCTGAAGTAACAGCCATGTATGGAACAGATACAAATCCTTGGGAGATGACTTCATCTGCTGTAGATGGCTTCTACAACGATGCTGTTGGATCTGATTTCGGTGGAGGAATAAATCCAGCATTTTTCTCGGCATTTCCATCTTT
>Ga0206679_10003262_pt1 | contig 12562 bp, 10 predicted proteins | sample M110012015metaG_FD_155464 | JGI IMG/M metagenome (GOLD analysis project Ga0206679, IMG submission 155464) | Ammonia-oxidizing marine archaeal communities from Monterey Bay, California, United States - M1 100m 12015 | ecosystem: Environmental > Aquatic > Marine > Intertidal zone | place: USA... | reverse complement strand
ACCACGTTGGAGACAAAGACCTGCTTTGCCTTCCAGCATTCCAGAACCGGCATCCCCGCAATCGGCGAGTTCGGATCATCCTGCGCAGCCGGGTTCACAATGTCGTTTGACCCAATGACTATGGCGACATCCGTATCGGGAAAGTCATCGTTGATCTCATCCATCTCCATGACAATGTCATAGGGCACCTTGGCCTCGGCCAAAAGGACGTTCATATGCCCCGGCAAACGCCCGGCAACAGGGTGAATAGCAAACCGTACGTTCTTACCCTTAGCACGCAGCTTTCGTGTCAATTCAGCCACGCCTTGCTGCGCCTGTGCAACCGCCATGCCATAGCCGGGGATAATAACTACACTGTCTGCATCATTCAGAGCCGCAGCCACGCCGTCTGCTTCGATTGCGATCTGTTCGCCCTCGACGGCCATCTGTTCGCCAGCAGGTCCGCCAAAGCCGCCCAGAATGACCGATACAAACGAACGGTTCATAGCTTTGCACATAATGTAAGACAGGATCGCACCAGACGACCCAACGAGAGCGCCCACAACGATCAAAAGGTCATTTCCCAGACTAAAGCCGATCGCGGCAGCGGCCCACCCAGAGTACGAATTCAGCATAGACACGACCACCGGCATGTCCGCGCCCCCGATCCCCATGATCAAGTGGTAACCAATAAAGAGCGCTAAAACCGTCAGCAAGACAAGCGTAAAGCTACCAGATCCGGCAAGGTACATCGCAGCAAACACAACGGACAGCACAGCCGCGCCAGCGTTCAAAAAATGCCCGCCAGGCAGTTTTTTGGCCACTGAGTCAACACGGCCGGCAAGCTTGCCGTAAGCGATGATCGACCCGGTAAAGGTAACTGCACCGATCCAGATGCCAAGTACGAGTTCGACCTGCAAAATCGTAATCTCTACAGATGTTTTCTTGGCAATAAGTTGTCCAAAGGAAGATAGGCCTTCGTTAATCTCTTTGGGCAGGCCAATCGCCGAATATCCGTCTGCGGCCAACACACCCAGAACCTGACCCTGCTGCGCATATATCGCGGCGATGTCGTTAATCATAATGTCAGCGTTAAAGCCGACAAACACGGCCGCCAACCCCACCAACGAGTGCATGATCGCAACCAGTTCCGGCATCTGTGTCATTTGCACCTTGGTCGCCAGCTGATAACCGACGGCCGCACCGCCCGCGATCAGCACAAGAGAAGCAAACCAAAGCCCCTGTCCTGGTCCTGTCAATGTTGCAATCACAGCGATTGTCATGCCCGCGATCCCGTACCAGACCGCGCGTTTGGCGCTTTCTTGTCCGCTTAGACCGCCAAGCGACAGGATGAAAAGAACGGCGGCCACTGCATAGGCCGCGATCGTAAATCCGAATTCCATGTGCCCGGTCCCCTTACGATTTCTGGAACATGGCGAGCATGCGCCGTGTCACAAGGAAGCCACCAAAAATATTCACAGCGGCCATGAAAGTACCCAGCGCTGCAAGCAGCGTGATGAGCGTTGAAGACGAACCGATCTGGATCAGCGCCCCAAGGATGATGATCGACGAAATCGCGTTGGTGACTGCCATCAAAGGCGTGTGCAAACTATGTGCCACACCCCAGATTACTTGGAAGCCAATGAACACCGACAATACAAATACGACAAAGTGCTGCATGAACGACGCAGGCGCAACCAATCCAACCGCCAGAACCAGCACTGCCCCAACAGCCAGCAAAGTTACCTGCTGCTTGGTCTCACTTTTGAAGGCTGCGGCCTCGTTGGCGCGCTTTTCTTCGGCGGTCAGCTCTTTAGGTGCTTCTTTCTTTGGCGCTGCAGCGATTGCCGCCACCTTGGGCTGTGGTGGCGGGAAGGTAACGTCGCCCGCGTGTGCGATGGTCGCACCTCGGATCACGTCGTCTTCCATGTTATGATCCACAATACCGTCTTTTTCCGGCGTCAGATCTGTCATCAAGTGGCGGATATTCGTCGCGTAAAGGGTCGAAGATTGTGTCGCCATACGGCTTGGAAAGTCGGTATAGCCTATGATGGTCACACCGTTTTCAGTCACGATCTTTTCGTCAGCCACCGTGAGCTTGCAGTTGCCGCCCTTTTCTGCCGCGAGGTCGACAATGACCGAACCCGGCTTCATCGCCGCAACCATATCTTCGGTCCACAATTCTGGCGCTTCGCGGTTGGGGATCAGGGCTGTTGTGATAACAATATCAATGTCGGGGGCCAGCTCGCGGAATTTGGCAAGCTGAGCCTCGCGGAATTCCGGGGAAGATACTGCAGCGTACCCACCTGTCGCTGCGCCATCTGTCTGTTCTTCTTCGAAGTCAAGATAGACGAATTCAGCACCCATCGATTCGACCTGTTCAGCCACTTCTGGCCGCACGTCAAACGCATATGTGATCGCCCCCAAGCTGGTTGACGTGCCAATCGCTGCGAGGCCCGCAACGCCTGCGCCGACAACCAGAACCTTTGCCGGAGGAACCTTGCCCGCAGCTGTGATCTGACCCGTAAAGAAACGGCCAAAGTTGTTTCCGGCCTCAATCACCGACCGGTAACCGGCGATGTTTGCCATCGACGACAGCGCGTCCATCTTTTGTGCACGGCTAATCCGGGGGATCATCTCCATTGCTACGACGGTGGCGCCTTTGGTGGCGGCCTGACCCATTTTTTCTTCGTCTGCGACCGGACTGAAGAACGAAATTAGCGTCTGATCCTTGCGCAGCCGTTTCATTTCGGCGTCGTTGGGGGCCCGCACCTTGGCAACCACATCCGCTGCCTTCCAAAGTGCCGCAGCGGTCTTGACCACCGTGACCCCCGCAGCCTTGTAGGCCGCATCGTCAAACCCAGCCTCAAGGCCCGCGCCCGTCTCGATGACACATTCGTGGCCGAGTTTTTTCAACGCCTGAGCACTGTCAGGCGTCATAGCAACGCGCCGCTCTCCGGCATATATTTCTTTTGGTGTTCCGATCTTCATAGGAACAGATCCCCCGTCTTAAACAGTCTTGAATAGCTGATCAGTCATTCAACAAAGCGCTTCACGCGCTGCCGCCGTTTAACTTTGTGAGACCCAAGATACAAGCGGGCCCGCGCCTTGCGGGTCGAAATAAATGCAAAGATTTTCGCCCCGTCGCGCACTTTTGTTCACATCGCTGAAATTCTGTGCCGAATAAACTTCGAATCCGACCGTGAAAAAAATTAAAGCTAGGCGTGTGTATTGCTGACTCAAAACCTTTGCATGTGGCGCGACTGCTTCAGATAGGGTCGCAGAGAACGTCCCTGATGAGCTGCACATCTCGCTATGGCATCAGTTAGCGCCCAGACTGGAATGTGTCTGACAAGGCCACTTCGCCAAGAGTTTGGTAGAACGCAACCGGTTTATATCCCACGTAAAATGCTATAACAACGCGAATAATCTATGCCCTTCCCTACCAATACGAACAGTCATGAAGCACCCTACACAATAAGACGTCTGGCCAACCGTATCGATGCAATCTACGCCAAAGTTTAGACTGGCAGGATCGCGCAAACCGCCTACTTTTTGATGCGTTATCCTGCCTTTGGCAACGATACTGATCTCACCGATCAAAAATTTTCAAAGACAGGGCGTGGCGCAGTGACGCGCATAGGCGCTTGATCCCGCCCCGCAAGCAGCCCATTCTGTTATTAGCACATATTAAGGGTAAGCAAATGACATCCGATAACTCACTCTCAGGCAAACACGCTTTGGTTACGGGCGGCGGCACCGGCATTGGTCTTGCCATAGCACAGGGGCTAGCCGATCAGGGCGCACAGGTCACCATCACCGGCCGCAGGCAAGAGGTGCTGGATGCTGTCGCGGGTCCTAGTCTTTTTGGCGCAGCTATGGACGTGCGAAACGAAGCTTCCGTTTGTGACGTGATCGCAGCAGCTGTCGATGCGCGCGGACCGGTGCAGATCTGCGTACCCAATGCTGGCATTGCCGTTGGCCGCAGCCTGCACAAGACCGACATGGATTTTTGGCGCGACATGATGGCCACTAACCTTGACGGTGCCTTTCTTACAATCCGAGAGTGTCTGACTGGTATGCGACAAACCGATTGGGGCCGCGTGATCGCAGTATCGTCGATCGCCGGCCTTCGCGGGTTGCCGGGCGGTGCCGCCTATGCAGCGTCCAAGCACGGGCTGATTGGCCTGATCCGGTCACTCAGCGAAGATTACATGGGCCAGCCTTTTACCTTTAACGCGCTCTGCCCCGGCTATGTGGACACGCCTATTGTTACCCGCAATCAGGATTCCATCGCCGCCCGCACCGGTATGAGCAGTGATGAGGCCCGACAGATGATGATCGATGCCAACCGGCACAAACGGCTGCTTGATGTGGAGGAAGTTGCCGCCGCAGCCCTTTGGCTGACTGGTCCCGGTTCGCAAAGTATCAATGGTCAGTGCATCCAGATTTCGGGCGGTCAAACCGTCTGATTACAGTCCGACCGGTCGAACGTCGGCACGAGCCAGCACATAGGTGTGGATTGCAAACACGACCGCGCGGCTTTCCGGCAAGCGCAGCAGCGTTTGCCGCTCGCTTCGATAATAGGGCCCACGCGCGGACCCACCAGTCACACGGCGCGGTTCCAAGGCTGAACGTGGCTGGAACAGCTCGGGGTCATCGTACCAAAGCTGATTGAACCGCCACAACGGTCGCCCTACTTGGATTCCGTCAAACAAGCGCTGCACACGGCGCGCGAGATCGTTGTCATATTCGGCCACAGGCACGTGAATATTCGTCAAGGGCTGCCCCGCCTTTTCGCGCAAACGCCACGAGGCTGGAAAACACAGCACAGCCGCGCTTAGCACATGTTCGGCACCGCGTTTTTCCATCAGCACAAAATCATTTTGCAACAACCTGCCCAGCAGGTGCATCGGATTGGCATCATCGGACAGATCAACCATCCGGCCATCAGGGCAACGCACCGTGGAACTATCAACGCAAAATCCAAGGCCCGGCAAATCGGCAATGACAGCGTTTAGAAGTTCTAGTGCCGCGGGCGCGGCCTCCGGCTCTTGATACAGCACCTCGTCGGGTCGTTGTTCCAGCAAATGCAACCGGTGCGTCATCTGCGCGGCATAAGCTTCGTCCACGCGCAACCATGCCCCATGCTCTGGCTGGACGCCGGGCAATGCACGCCCAGCGCGCATATCCTTGGGCAAGTGATGCTGCAAGATTGGATGTAAATCGGGGGTCGGTGCCATGATCACGACTTAGCGCAAAAATCAAGCGCCCGAAAGCTAACCCGTCTCTGGCGTTGACTACCTGTGCAACCGATTACCCCCCGCACAGAAAAACCGCACCAACGGCGTGTCGCAAAATGGCAAGTCAAGGCGAAAAAATCACGTCACGCTACCACAAAGGCAGCGAGGGCCCCGATGAACAAACATTACCGAGACATCCGCAAGATTGACCCGACCGCTGGCCCGACCCTCGGCGATGGCACCCCAAATGATGCCGACCGTATGGAGATCGGGCCGACTCAGCTTGCCTATGACGAATGGCGCGCGGCGGGACTGATTCTGCCGGATCTGGCGGCAATGCGCACCTACCGCTGGAAACGTCTTACTCAGCATGTGTTTGATCGCGATTACGCGGGGATACTGATGTTCGACCCGCTCAATATCCGCTACGCGACTGACAGCACCAACATGCAGTTGTGGAATACCCATAATCCGTTTCGTGCAGTTTTGGTCTGCGCCGATGGCTACATGGTGATCTGGGATTACAAGAACGCGCCGTTTCTTTCCACCTTCAACCCATTGGTACGCGAACAGCGCTCAGGTGCTGCGTTGTTCTATTTCTCGACGGGGGACAAGACAGATGTGGCCGCAAGCAACTTTGCAGCCCAAGTGCGCGATCTGCTGGCCGAACACAGCCCCGGCAACAAGCGCCTCGCCGTGGACAAGATCATGCTGCATGGCGCGCATGCCCTGCAAGCGCACGGTTTTGAGCTGATGGACGGTGAAGAGGTCACCGAACACGCCCGTTCGATCAAGGGCACAGACGAAATTCTTGCCATGCGCTGCGCCAACCACGCCTGCGAGACCACCGTGCGCAAGATGGAAGATTTCGCGCGCGCCAACGTCGGTGACGGCAAAACCTGCGAAGATGATGTCTGGGCCGTTCTGCATGCCGAGAATATCAAACGCGGCGGCGAATGGATCGAAACCCGCCTGCTTGCGTCGGGTCCGCGCACCAATCCGTGGTTTCAGGAATGCGGCGGCCGCGTGTGCCAGCAAAACGAGATCATATCCTTTGATACAGATCTGATCGGTTCCTATGGCATCTGCATCGATATTTCGCGCTCTTGGTGGATAGGCGGCCAGAAACCGCGCCCCGATATGGTCTATGCGATGCAGCACGCAGTGGAGCACATCCAGACCAACATGGAAATGATACGTCCCGGCGTAACAATTCCGGAACTGACTGCAAAAGCCCACGTTCTCGACGACCAGTTTCAGGACCAGAAATACGGCTGTCTGATGCATGGTGTCGGACTGTGTGATGAATGGCCGCTGGTTGCGTACCCTGACAAGGCGGTGCCCGGGGCTTTTGACCATGCGCTGCAACCCGGCATGGTTCTTTGCGTCGAGGCCGCCGTGGGCGCGGTTGGGGCAGATTTCACGATCAAGCTCGAAGATCAGGTCCTGGTGACCGAAGATGGGTATGAGAACCTGACAACCTATCCATTCGATGCCGCACTGATGGGCGGCTGATTCGTTGACTCAATAACCGATGCCATCGGTAAACCGTCTAGGGTCGTGACCGTAGAATATAAATGAATATAAAGCGTTATACGAAACACTCGCATCACCTAACGCTGCCCGGTCATAGCCCTGCCCAGCGCCGTCCATTGGCTATGTTTGGTGCAGATTTCATAACCATGCGCACAAATCCCTCCGAAAAAAGTTAATGTAGTAACGGCATAATACCATCATCCATCTGATCGCTGTTAGGACGGCGTTGGAGGAGAAAACATGACCAAACTTGTGCACAGCATGATCAGAGCTCTGAACGAGACCCGTTCGGTGCAATTCTATCAGGACACTTTCGCGTTAGAGGTCGTTGACCGGCTGGACTTCGAAAGCTTTACGCTCATCTACATGGCGCTTCCCACATCGGCATTTGAACTCGAACTTACGATCAACAAGGATCGCGAGATGCCCTATGACTTGGGTGACGGCTACGGGCATCTGGCGATTGTGGTGGATGATCTCGAAGCAGCGCATGATAAAGCCACCAAAGCAGGGTCGGTCCCGGGCAACATCGTTGATTTCCGTCCCGGCGGAGAGCGCGTCGCCAAATTTTTCTTCATCAAGGACCCAGATGGGTACCAGATCGAAGTCATCGAAAAGGGAGGACGCTTCAAATGATATCCCGCGACCGAGGAGGACGTCTCACGACGTCGCGTCGCAATTTCATCAAAGCCGGCGCTGTCGCCGGTGCCTTAACCGTAAACGTAAACTGGCCATCTGTATTGGCCGCACAACAAACTGAGGGAGAAAAATCCATGTTGTTCCATCTAGATTTTCACGTAGAGTATTCGGCAGAAATGGGTCAAAATGACCTGTTCGCAGTATGGGCCGAAGAAGCAGGCGTTGCATTGGGTGCGAAAGACGCAGGCGTCATTGTGGACCTGTGGAAGGCCGTAGGCGAGCGCCGTGTCATCGTAATCGCAAATGTCGAAAGCATGGAAATGCTCGACCAAATTCTGCTTGATCTTCCAATCATGCAAAAGATGGGACAGCACGTTCAAGTGGACGTAACTGCCCTCAGAACCTATGAAGGTTTCGCAGCAGACGTAAAAGAGCGCGTCGGACGCTAATCTAAAAAAAAGGAGACGTTCAAATGTGTCAGTTGTTTATAGATGCAGATCCGGCACTTTGGACGTCTCACACCCGTTCTTTCCGAATGGATGGGATGGTGACAAGTGTGCGCTTAGAAGAGATGTTCTGGCGCACGCTCGAAACGATCGGACATCGGGACGATCTGACAGTGCCGCAACTGCTGCATCGGCTTTATAATGAAAGCCTCGATGCGGGGCACGATGTTGGCAATTTCACTTCCTTTTTACGCGTCTGTTGTTTGCGATTTATCGATCTTCAGGTGCGCGGCCTAATACCGCAAGAAGTCCATGTAAAAATCTCTCAGCTACCATCGCGCGATATTTTGTCAATCGAAGCTGTTGAGCGCGCAAAGGCCAATCCAAGACTGTCATAGTTGATCAGCTAACTTATCGTCCAAATTATAATTTTCCACGACAATCGTTGCCCATTCTAACTTTACAGGTTGGTGTCTAAGGCGCCGTTTTGTCGTTCCAAAAGTATATTCCTCATTACGAAAGTGGTGTCGTTTGTGCGAAAGAAAAAGTTTGTTAACGCGATGGAAACCGATGGCCGGTATTCCACGGTGTACAGCTTAAGTCTTAAAGGAACGACGGTATGCGCTTAACGATTGCTCGCAAGATTACCCTCGGCATGATCGCCGTGGTCTCTGTATCTCTTCTTATCACCGCCGCGACAGCGGCATATCTCGTCCGGAATTTGACAACTCCGATGGTAGAGAATGCCCTTGGCGCACGTATGGAAAACGACCGGAACCAACTTCTGAATTATCTTGGTTCCATCGACCGTGACGTCGCCCTTTGGGCAGGCCTGCCAACGACGCGTGAGGCGCTTGAGGAATTTAACTTAAGTTGGTCACAGGTCGAGGGAGATCAGCTGTCTCTTCTGCAAGATCTCTACATCGAGATGAACCCAGCAGAAACAGGACAGAAGGACGAGATGTATGACGCCGGTGATGGTAGCACGTACTCTGCAGCCCATGCCCAGTTCCACCCAACTTTCCGTGATTTCAAGGATGATCGTGGATACTATGATATCTTTCTGATCGATACTGCAGGCAATATCATTTATTCGGTCTACAAAGAGCTCGATTACGCGACCAACCTTGAAACCGGCCAGTATCGCACTTCGGGTCTTGCAGATGTCTTTCGCGGAGCGATGAAGACCGAAGCAAGTGAAACAACGTTCGTAGATTTTGCACCCTACGCCCCGAGTTATGGCGCACCAGCATCGTTCATCGCGCGGCCTGTTGATGGCGCGAACGGAAAGCGGCTTGGTGTTATTGCCTTCCAGATGCCCGTTGATCGAATAAATGCGATGCTCGGCGACCGCGGCGGCAATGTCCATGCGATGGTTGTAGGTGAAGACGGAACCATGAGGAACCAAGACGACCGAATCGACGGAGATACAACACTGGTTGAACGTGTTGAATCAAAAGCTGTCGACGCCGCATTGGTCGGACGTGCTGGGAATAATCTGAACGATCGTGCAGGCCAAACATACCTTCAGTCGTTTGCGCCAATTTCGTTTAACGGCACCACTTGGGCGTTTTTGACCGAGCAGGATACTGTCACTGCCTTTGCTTCGGTCCGCGGAATGGAGCGCGCACTCATTGGCATTAGCCTGCTGATGCTGGCGATTGCCATGCTTGTCGGTTGGCGTATCTCGAGCCAGATCGGTCGCCCAATTGGTTCTATGCTAGAAGATATCCATGAACTCGCACGTGGAAACACAGACCACGAAACTACCGTCACGGGGCGCAACGATGAGATTGGTGATGTGCAAATCGAACTGCGCAAGATGACCGAAGCCCTGCGCGGTAATGTCGAGGTCGCCCGACAGATATCTGAAGGCAACCTCGACGTAGAGGTTGTAGTTGCTTCCCAAGACGACAAGTTCGGACTTGCCTTACGCAGTATGTCAGAGCGCCTTAGGTCGATTATAAAGGGCTTGAATGAAACAGCCGGTCATCTGTCTCGCGAAGCGCGATCGCTGAAAGAGACGGCAGACGAACTGGCGAATGCATCTGAAAGTCAGGCCAGTGCGGCCCAAGAGGCAGCAACTTCGGTAGGACAAATGACTGCTAACGTTCGCCTATCCTCCGACAACGCTGCACAGACCGAGAAAATGGCCGAGAAATCTGCTGAAGATGCGAAAAAATCAGGTGAAACTGTCGACACAGCGGTAATCTTGGTGAAGTCAATTGCCGATAAGACTAAAATCATTCAGGATATCGCTCGTCAGACCGACCTGCTCGCTCTCAACGCAGCCGTGGAAGCCGCGCGCGCTGGAAAACACGGCCTTGGCTTTGCTGTCGTCGCATCCGAAGTTCGAAAACTCGCGGAACGGAGCCAAAAAGCAGCTGCAGAAATCGACAGCATGTCGGTGCGGACAGTTCAAGCATCTGAGGAAGCGCGCACGATGATAGAAGAATTTCTTCCTCGGATTGTTAAGACGACTGATCTGGTAGCTGAAATCTCTTATGCCATGCGCGAGCAGAGCGTCGGAGCTGAGCAGATCAATCAAGCAATCGGCGAACTGGACAACGGAATCCAGAAGAGTTCGGAGATGGCGCGTGTCACGTCTGAAAACGCAAAAGCGCTCTCAGAGCAGTCTGCCACTTTGGATGAGGCAATCGGGTATTTTCGATCTTCCCAACCTGGCGCTCTAAAACCAAGTTCAGTAACTACTGATGCTGTCCAATCTGCTACTCATCAGTCTATTTTGAAACAAGTCGCCTAACTGATCTTGTGGTGTGGTGGAGCAACACGGACTGACGGCGCAAGCGACTAGACTTATCGCGCTTGCGCCGCAGGTGGTCTTGTAGCGGTTTAGTTCCGATCTCTTTCGAGCAAAGATTGCTATGAAGGAGATATGAAATGGCAACGAGATACACCGACGAGTTTCGCCGTGATGCAGTGCGTATCGCAACGACCAGTGGACTGACACGACCACAAGCGGCCTTGGATTTGGGGGTTGGATTATCGACACTGAACAAGTGGGTCCAAAAGCATCAGCATGATGACCTGATTTTGGGCCCTCACGAAGACGTCGAGAGAAATAGCTGAAAGTTCGTGATGGCCCGAAGGGCGGCATATCATGGCGGTGTTGAAGACGCCGTCAATTCTCGCAGAGAAAGGGATATGCCACATGACGAGAGATACCATCACCGCCTTGCCAGATCCAAATGGATTTTCCGCCGATCCGTTCACGGACCTGATCCGTTCCGGGGCACGGCAATTGATTGAACAGGCGCTTGAAGCTGAACTTGCAGCGCTGCTCGCGCAGTTTTCCAATGAAACGACGCCTGCTGGGCATGCGCATATTGTGCGACATGGCCAGCTGCCTGAGCGCGAAGTTATGACTGGGATCGGTCCAGTTCCCGTGAAGGTTCCGCGTGTACGAGATCGGGGTCAGCAGGCTGAGAAAGTGCGGTTCACTTCGTCGATCCTGCCGCCGTATTTGCACAAGGCCAAATCGGTCGAGGAGCTGCTGCCCTGGCTTTATTTGAAAGGCATTTCCACGGGCGATTTTTGTCCGTCGTCATATAAAGTTGGACATCGCTCAAATGAGCTGAAAGTCCGCTGTGCGGACTTAGTCAACTTTCGCTGCGGTATGCGCCGATGTCTGCTTCCAATTCGGCAAACTGAAAAAGTCGATTTCTGCGTTCTTAGCTGGGAATTCACTTCTGCCCCACATTTTTTAACGCGTATTGCATCGGCGGGAAACGTTTGCTGCACAGGCGATTAAACCTGTGCAGCAGTCCAGTCAGCTCGCTGAGGCAAGCGATTTTTTGGGGTCGTAGAACGGGATTGGCACGACATTACATGTGCGCGTTTCGCTCAACTTATCTACCTCAAGGGCCGTGCCTGAGGCCGCGTGGTCGATGCTGATCAATGCAAGTGCGATGTTCTTTTCCAGTCTCGGGGAATAGATCGCGGACGTGACCGTGCCAACCTGCACGCCATCTTTCATGATCGGCCAGAAGAAATCGTTGGATCCGACAAAGGGATCGCCATCAATTTCTAAGCCTACAAGCTGTTGAGACACGCCCGTGTCTTTGATTTTGGTCAGCGCAGCCTTGCTGACAAAATCCGCCTCCATGTCCAGATCGACAAGACGTCCCATGCCCAGTTCGTAGGGATTGTTCGCAAGGTTCATATCCGCGTGGTAGGACAACATGCCAGCTTCAATCCGGCGAATGCTCGACGTGTGACCCGGTTTCAAACCCAGGGGCGTGCCAACGGCCATCAGATGCTCCCAAAGCCTGTCGCCTTGTGATCCATCGCGCAGGAAAATCTCATAGCCAAGTTCGCTCGACCATCCGGTACGCGATATAATCAAGGGGACGCCATCCCATTCGAATTCCATGAAGCGGTAGTATTTGAGCTCTATCGGGGCGTCGCCAAAGGCTGCGCGCAGAATGTCGCGGGATTTTGGACCTTGCAATTGCAGCGGCGACACATCGGGCTCGGAAATCTCGACATTCATGCCGGAGTTCACCGCGATGCCGCGCGCCCAAAGCAGGACGTCACTGTCCGCAATGGACAGCCAAAAATGATCCTCGGCCCGCTTCAAAAGGATCGGATCGTTGATGATCCCGCCGTGCTGGTCGGTGATCAGCACATATTTGCATTGTCCGACCTGACATTTGGACAAATCTCGGCAACTGAGGAATTGGGTGAATTTCGCAGCAT
>Ga0206679_10003260_pt1 | contig 12565 bp, 7 predicted proteins | sample M110012015metaG_FD_155464 | JGI IMG/M metagenome (GOLD analysis project Ga0206679, IMG submission 155464) | Ammonia-oxidizing marine archaeal communities from Monterey Bay, California, United States - M1 100m 12015 | ecosystem: Environmental > Aquatic > Marine > Intertidal zone | place: USA... | reverse complement strand
GAGATTTGACCAGGATAGTTTATCATTCACCTTCCAAAAATCTTTTAGTGTGATTTGAGGTTTGTGGTAGAAATTCATTCGCTCATTGATAATGGATCTTTTCCCAGATATACTATCGGTATAATACCCCCAATGCTGGTTATGTCTTCTTCCGTAATCAATATTCGACATGGTATCACTCACCGAAATACCCATGTTGCCAGCAAATTCCGAATCCCAGTAGGCAATCGGTTGATTGTAAGATCTTTGACCATGGTTTTGAGGAGCGCCAAAACCACTAAGTGAAAGGATATGATTTTTGATTTTTTTCTGCACTTTAAGATAGTAAAAAGCACCAAGTGTATTTAGGCCATCAACCCACCCGTTACCTTGCTTATATGACCCGGAGAAAAGGATTCCCCATCCATTTTTTAAGGTTCCTGATTTATAGGAAAGAGAGGTTCTCAAGAAATCTCCTGAACCATATTCCTGGCCCACTTTAATCATTCTTTTTCCTCCGGTGGCCTGAGTAATTATATTCATGGTTCCTCCAACTGATGGCATGGCTAATTTTGTGGCACCCAATCCTCGTTGTAATTGAATTTGTCCCGTGATGGCATCTAATCCAAACCAGTTTGACCAATATACCCACCCGTTTTCCATATCGTTTACAGGAACCCCATCGATCATAACCCCCACATTTCTTTGACTAAACCCACGAATGGTAATTCTGGCATCACCATCTCCACCTCCCTGCTGTGTGGCATAGACACCAGGAGAAGAATTTAAAATCATTGGAAGGTCTCTGGAACCAAGTTCTTCACTCAGCTGCTTTGTTGAAATTCGGGTAACAGCTACAGGTGTTTTTCGGTCTTGAACCAAATTTCCAATGACCTTGACTTCTTCCAGCTCCTGGCTTCCACCTATGATGAATTCGTAGGTATTGGGCCCTTTAGTGAGTTCTATATCCGTAAAAAGTGTATCGAAGGAAAGCATGGTTACCATCGCAATATATTTGTCTGGGACTATTTCTTTAAAAACAAAATCTCCATCCGAATTTGAAAGGGCACGATAAATATCAGCATCTAATGAGCTGGGCAATAAGGTGATTTTTGCACCTACAACCACTTGCTCCGTGTAATTTTCAATTACTTTACCTGAAAGGGATGCATTTTGGGCAATTGAGACAAGGCATATTCCTATAAAAAGGAAAGATATTAAATGCTTCATGAATCGATATTTTAGGTAAATGCTGTAAAATTATTTTACAATGATTTTCCTAATTGTCATATTTCCATTTATGTCAAGCAGTTTAACAAAATAAAGGCCTTTTCCTTCCTTTATTTCAATCGTTTTCTGCTCTTTATTGTTTCTGATACCATGCACTTTCTTCCCAAGTGCATTTGTGATTTCAATATATTCAATTCCTGAAATATGATAAAGTGAAAAAACGCCATTCGAGGGATTTGGATAAACCAGAATGGAATTCGCTGTAAATTCCGTAACGCTTGCTGGGTTACAGTCACATTCATGTGTGCCCAATGAAGACCAATTTCCATCCAATAGAGGATTTCCATTTGTGCTAAACAAGGTGTCTCCATTTTCGTCAAGGCGAACAACTACTGCAGGAATAGAATCGTATTCGAGTAATGGATCAAAGAAAGAAATAACAGGATTCACTTCTCCTTTAAGTATTGTAGATTTCCGAATCATGGAGTGATCTTTAGTTACCAGCTGTCCAGCCCCAACGTATGGAAAGTCCGAGGTCCATCCATCACCTGGGTCTTCACCTATTTTTCCGAATATATCAACCACATCAGCATTTGCAATATCGCTGACCAATCCTCTGGCTAGAACAACAGCGTCATTTCCATTAAAGTACCAGGCATTTGATGTGTTGTAGTCTGGACAATAATAGGCATCCGCTTTTGCCTGCAGGGAGTCCCAAACAGGTGCTTCCTGCCCAGTTCCGTTAGGGTCAAGTTTTTCAATTACCCCTACATGTACGTCATATGCTGCCACTGAACCAGTCAGCTGAATCGCATTGGCCGAACTGGCACTTGTAGCTCCGTTAGAATACCTAATCACCATGTAATTACTCAGGTCAATGGCTTGATTAGTCGGGTTATAGATTTCTAGCGCTTTATTATTTGACCAGCCTTCTGCATACTCCGAAATAAATAGATCTGCGCAGTTCTGTCCGAAATTCGAAAAGGAAACAAATAAGGTAAATGCAAGTAGAAATTTTTTCATAACGAATAGTTTTAACATTAATATTGAGCTCGGTTAAGAGCAAGTAAAAATAAGGAAAAAAAACACTTCTCGACAGACTTGATGAGACGAAATTGTGAATTGGATTCTAAATTAGAAACAAAATAAGCCTGAATTAATTGATTTCAAGAATAAACATAACTAATTTCACGAGCAAATTATCCAAAATGTTTAAATCAATTATATTATCATTTCTGCTATTTCTTACCTGTAGCAATCTCATTGCTCAGGATATTTCCGTTGAAAAAATCTGGAAGAACTATGAGTTTTACCCCAGGTATGGTCAGGAGTTTAATTCAATGTCAGATGGGATTTCATACACAGTAAGTGATGAGAATTATAATATCCTAAAATACAATATTGAAGATCTTGCCAATGAGAATAACAATGGCAAACCTGAGATCATATTCACTGCCGCTGATTTCAGCTACAGCGAATATGAATTCAATTCGGACGAATCAAAGATTTTATTCCTGACAAATTATAATTCGATATATCGATACAGCTATTCTGCAGTTTATTATTTGTATGACAGAAATACCAAAAAACTGGAACGTTTGGATGAAATGCATGAACCTCAGACCTTGGCAGAATATTCGCCTGACGGCAAGTTTGTATCATATGTTCATAAGAACAATATCTATATTAAGGAGATATCTTCAGGTAAAATATCCCAGCTAACGGAAGACGGTAAAAGAAACAAGATTATCAATGGAACTACAGATTGGGTGTATGAAGAAGAATTTGCTATTACCAAAGCTTATGACTGGTCTCCCGACAGCAAATACATTGCTTTTTTGAAGTTCAATGAGAAAGAAGTGAAACAGTTTAGAATGACCTTCTATAATGGTTTATACCCTGATTCGTATAAATTCAAATATCCTAAAGCCGGAGAAGATAATAGCCTCGTCTCTGTACATTTGATTGATTTAGGCAAGAAAAAATGTAAAATTAAATCTATTGATATTGGTGAATACGAATATATACCAAGAATACAATGGGCTGAATCGTCAAATAAGCTGATTCTTCAGTCTATGAATAGACATCAGAACAGCTTAAAATACCATTTGATAGATTGTACACAGGGATCACCAAAGTCAAGCATGATTTTCGAAGAAAAATCAGATACATACATTGATGTGGATGATAATCTCATTTTTCTGGACGACGGGTCGTCTCTATTGAGAACGAGTGAAATTGATGGATTCAAACACATATACAGACTTGACTTCTCGGGAGATCATCAGCAAATTACCAAAGGGGATTGGGATGTAATAGATGTTCTAGGTTTGGAAGAAGGAAGCAATACCATTTACTATTCATCAAGTGAGCCTCATGCTACCCAAAAGTCAATATATGCCATAAAAGTAAACGGTTCCGACAAAATAGATTTGACTCCACAGAGAGGATACAATAGTGGTCGTTTCCTTAACGGAATGAAATATTTTAGTCATACGTATTCTAATGCAAATACACCCCCTGTTCATTCTCTGAGAAAAAATGATGGGTCTTTGGTAGTTGAACTTGAGGATAATAGCCTGTTAAAGAATAAAATTGAATCAATATATACGACTACACCCAAGAGGTTGAAATCCATGGATTTGGGCTATACTAGTTTAAATACCTGGATGATTTTACCACATGACTTTGATTCTACTAAAAAGTATCCTGTATATTTCAGGGTGTATGGTGGTCCCGGGCATAATGAAGTTTTGGATTCCTATGATCGTAATTATATGTACCATCAATTGCTTGCTCAGGAAGGCTACATTGTTTTTTCCGTTGATCCCAGAGGAACGATGTATAGAGGTTCAGCGTTTAAGAAGTCTACGTATCTGGAGTTGGGTAAATTAGAAATAGAAGACATTATGAATGCTGCCATAAAGCTTAGAGAGCATTCCTGGGTGGACCCAGATCGTATTGGTATTATGGGATGGAGCTATGGAGGCTTCATGTCTTCTTTAGCTATTACAAAAGGAGCTGATATTTTTAAAATGGCTATTGCCGTTGCACCAGTGACCAATTGGAGATTCTATGACAATATATATACGGAGAGATTCATGAGAACTCCAGAAGAAAATGAAAGTGGTTATGATGAGAATAGCCCGATTAACCATGTGGAGAAAATGAAAGGGAATTATCTTTTGATTCACGGTTCTGCAGATGACAATGTCCACTATCAGAACACGATGGAAATGATAAATGCCATGGTTGCTGCTGACAAGCAATTTGATCTATTCATTTATCCCAATAAAAATCATGGAATTTACGGAGGAAATACACGGAATCATTTGTTTCAGATGATGTTTAATTACATCAAAAACAACCTGTAAAAGCGTCTCATTTGATGATAAAAATTGTAGAAGCGTAAATCATGTTGGAAAATTAGAAAATGCAAAATTGATTTTGTATTTTTGAGCGATTTCAAATCAACGATAATTTAATAGGAGAATGAGTGATACGGCAAAAATAATTTTAGAGGGAAACGAACATGAATTACCCATTGTTACGGGATCAGAGAATGAAAACGCGATAGATATCTCTAAATTAAGGGCATCGACAGGGCACATCACAATAGACCCAGGCTATAAAAATACAGGAGCAACTACTAGTGCAATTACTTTTTTGGATGGCGAAAAAGGAATTCTGAGGTATAGGGGATATCCCATTGAACAGCTGGCCGAAAAGGCTTCATTTACTGAAGTAGCTTACCTATTGATATACGGAGAACTACCTAATAGTATAGAATTTCAGCTTTTTGAGCGAAGTATCAAAAGACATACATTGGTTCATGAGGATATGAAACGATTTTTCGAGGCATACCCTGCAAAAGCACATCCGATGGGTGTTTTGTCCTCAATGGTTTCGTCATTAGCCACATTTTATCCTGAATCTCAAAATCCAAATAGAAATTCTGAAGCAGTTAATTTAACTATTCAGAGATTGATTGCTAAATTACCAACCTTGGCGGCTTGGTCATTTAAGAACTCAATGAGGCATCCATTTATGTATCCGAGAAACGAGTTCAATTATTGCGAGAATTTTCTTCACATGATGTTTGCCATGCCAACAGAAGATTATCACGTTGATCCTGTAATTGTCAACGCATTGAATAAGCTGTTGATTTTACATGCAGATCACGAACAAAACTGCTCTACATCCACGGTCAGAATTGTAGGCTCATCTCAAGCCAATCTATATTCTTCCATTTCTGCTGGAATATGTGCTTTATGGGGTCCCTTACATGGTGGAGCCAATCAAAAAGTGATTGAAATGCTGCTTAAAATTCATATTGATGGCGGAAATGTGGATAAATGGGTGGAGAAAGCAAAAGACAAGAACGATCCTTTTAGATTAATGGGCTTTGGTCACAGAGTTTATAAGAACTTTGATCCAAGGGCGAATATCATTAAAAAATCCTGTGATGAGGTGCTGGAAAAACTCGGTGTGAACGATCCTTTATTGGATATTGCCAAAAAATTGGAAAAAGTGGCTTTGGAAGACGATTATTTCAAGGAACGAAATCTTTATCCAAATGTTGACTTTTATTCGGGTATAATATATAAAGCCTTAAGAATTCCTACAGAAATGTTTACTGTAATGTTTGCCATTGGCAGACTTCCGGGTTGGATAGCACAATGGAAGGAAATGACAGAGAATAATGAACCTATTGGTCGTCCCCGACAAATATACACAGGATACGAAAGTAGGGATTATGTCGCAGTGTCTAAAAGAAAATGAGTTAGGCTATAGCTTCATTTCTCTTCCCTTCGAATAAGCTATATATTCTAAAACTACAGTCTAAATTTCCGTTATATACTTTTACTTTTTTGGAGTGCTTTAATCCTATTGATTTAAGCCCTTCTTCACTTGAAGAAATGATACAGGCAGTTCCGTCTTTTATTTCGTGTTTCAGCCAGGATCCAAATTCTTCGTATAATTCTTCATCCAGTTCTAATCTTTGACCATATGGAGGATTGGAAAGAATGAATACAGGACCCTCTGGTTTCGTCGCTTCATTAAATGGTTTGGCTGATATCTCCACGAATCTGCCAAAGCTAAATCCTCTAAGATTTCTTCTCGATTTTAAAACCATTTCATCTGAAATATCAGAACCTAATATTTTACATGGAAGGCTTCGTACTATTCTAAGTGCGCTGCTGTATGTTTTGTTCCATAACTCCTCATCGAAGTTTTTAAAATTCTTAAAGGCATAATGCTGTCTTTCTATATTGGAAGGAATACCCGTTGCTAATAATGCTCCTTCAATCAAAAGTGTGCCTGAGCCACAAAATGGATCCATCAGCGTAGTCTTTCTATCCCAGCCAGACATTCGAATTAGTGAAGCCGCAACCACCTCGTTAATAGGCGCTTCTCCCGCTGCAATTCGGTATCCCCTCTGAAACAAAGGGTTACCACTTGTATTTACCGATATTGTCACTTGATTGTTGCTTATATACAGGTCAATAAGAACTTGCGGCCGTTTAATTTCAATATCCGGTCGATCACCCGTAGCATCTCTAAAATGATCCACAATAGCATCTTTAACCAATAGGTATGGATAATGTGTGTTTATGAATAGATCGGAATATATAGCTCCTTTTACAGCAAAGGTTTTATTTACATCGAAATACCCTGACCATTTGATTTTAGCAGCTTGCTGATACAGGTCATTTTCTGTTTTAATTTTAAAGCTGGCAATCTCTACTAAAATAGAGATACTGCATCTTGAATGGAGGTTCAAATAATAAATATCTTTCCACTTTCCCTGAATCTGAACAGCTCGATTCAATATTTTGGCTCCGGGGTAACCGAGTTCTTCTAATTCTTCTTTCAGTGTTTCTTCAAATCCAAAAAAACATTTTAAGGTAATGGTCAATTCTTTATTAAAACCATCAACGTTCCCATTCATTTTATCTAATTTTGACATTATTTGTACAAAAGAAAGCAATTGAAAACTAGTTTCCTCTTTATTGCCACATTTTTTATTTTCAGTATTGGGCTTGGTCAACAGAGAATAGGATTGGTTTTAAGTGGGGGGGGAGCATCTGGATTGGCACATGTCGGTGTATTAAAAGCACTTGAGGAACATCAAATCCCTATAGATTATATAACAGGAACGTCTGCTGGGGCCCTAATAGGAAGTATGTACGCGTGTGGGTATAGCCCAGAACAAATTGAGGCCTTTGTCCTGTCAGAGGAGTTCTTACTGATGTCTTCAGGTAAATTACTACCTGAAAACAGATTTTTATTCAGAGAGCCTGATGCCAATGCTTCAATGCTTAGTTTTTCAGTGTCGAAAGACAGTATAATGAGAAAGTCCATTCCTCTGAATGTCATTACCCCCTCTTTTCTTGATTTTGAGATGCTAAAAAACATGGGTCACACCGGTGCTACGATGGGCAAAGATTTTGATAATTTATTTGTTCCTTTTCGTTGTGTAGCAGCAGATGTAGTTAACAAGAAAAGTGTGATTTTCTCTAATGGCAATTTAAATGAGGCAGTTAGAGCGTCAATGACCTACCCATTGTATATTAACCCTATAAGAATAAATGACATCTTATATTTTGACGGTGGACTTTATAACAACTTTCCTTCGGATGTCATGTATACCGAATTTGATGCCGATTATTTAATCGGGAGTAATGTAACCGGAAATGCAAAAGTCCCAGATGAAAGGGATATGTTTGGAGTTTTGAGGAGTATGATGACTACTCCTACCAATTTCAATTTACCATGTCAGGAGGGCTTAATAATCCGTCCACAAATAGATATAGGGACTTTTGAGTTTGAACGGGTTAAAGAGGTTATTGATTCCGGCTATAGAGCTACATTGAGACAGATGGACTCTTTACTTTATTTTATTGAAAGAAGAGTTTCAAATGAAGAGGTCTCATTGAAGAGAAGGAAATTCAGGGCTCAAATAATTGAATTGAAAGTTTCAGAAGTTCATACAGAGATTAAAAATGATAAAGAAATACCATTTGCATATCGTTCTATGATACGAAACAAGAAAGATGAAATATTAGAATTAGAGAAAACTGAACGTCGGTATTTTCGATTGAACGCTGCTCCTCAAATTGCTTACTTATATCCAAATTTAACCCTGAAGCAAGACTCGTCTTATCGCCTTGACTTGAAAATGAAAAAGGCAAAAGAATTCAAGATTGATGTAGGTGGTCATTTCTCATCTAGGCCCGTGAATACGGGGTATATTGGAATAACCTATCAAGATGTTGGTCAAATTGCTTCATCTTTTCATGCTGAGTCGTATTTCGGAAAATTTTATGGTTCAGTGAAAGCAGATATTAATTTGGATTTACCTGTGGTCTTACCCATTTCGTTGAGTGGTTATTTTGTTATGAATAGATGGGACTATTTTCAGAGCTTTGCTACATTTTTTGAAGACGTTCGTCCTTCTTTTCTCATTCAAAATGAAATGTATGGTGGAATTAATGCGAAAATACCTGTTACTAACAATGCCAATTCCATTCTCGATTTTCGTTTTTTTACATTGGAAGATGACTACTATCAAACAGACAATTTCACGAATGCAGACACTTCTGATTATACCTTGTTTTCGGGTTATTCGGTTTCCTGGGAATTTCATCAGAATAGTTTAAACCGAAAACAGTTTGCGAATCAGGGGTCTATGTTTCGTTTCAAGACAAGATATGTTGATGGCCAGGAAACGAGTATTCCTGGATCGACATCCTTACTCGTTGATACAATTCACAAAGCACACAGCTGGATTAGTTTTCAAGCAGAATTTCAAAACTATTTTCTGAATAGAGACCTTTTTCATCTTGGATTTCATTTAAAATCTGTAATCAGCACCCAATCTTTATTTGCAAATTATACTGCCACTCTTTTATCTATTCCATATTTTGATCTTATTCCTGATATGGGGACCATTTTTTTACCTGAATATAGATCGCCTCAATATGTTGGTTGTGGATTTAATTTTGTTTTTTCATTGCACAAAAAGATTGATTTTAGAATAGATGCCTACGTGTATCAGCCCATATTGAAGCTAGTTAAAAGTCAAAATGGCTCTTTTCAATATGGTGATGCTTTCAAGGGCTCCACTTTTTTGGGCTCAAGCTCCATAATTTATCATACCCTTGTAGGTCCAATAAGAGCAACCTTGAATTTTTTCCCACAGCAAAAAAATCCATTTGCCTTTCAGGTTAGTTATGGATATGTTATTTTTAACGATAAAGCGATACGATAAAACCACAGGATACATGGAGAAATTAATTTGTGGAATACAGCAAATGGGTATAGGTGTTCCCGATGTGGAAAAGGCATGGTCTTGGTACAGAAAAAACTTTGGTGTTAATGTCAGGATTTTCGAAGAGGCGGCAGATGCTCCTTTAATGACAAGGTATACTGGTGGTGAAGTTCATTCCAGAACTGCTACATTAGCTTTGAGTATGGATGGCGGTGGCGGTTTCGAAATTTGGCAGTTTACTTCAAGGAATACGGAAAAGCCAGATTTTGATATTCAGCTGGGTGATTATGGTATGATCTGCTGTAAAATTAAATCCAGAGATGTAAATGCAACGTATGCTCATATGGTCAATAATGGGGTGGCCCCTGCTTCAAAGGTGTTGAAATCACCTGAGAATAAAGACCATTTTTTTGTAAAGGGTCCAAACGGCAATATTTTTGAAATTGTTGAAGCTACGGATTGGTTTTCCAATACAAAGCATCCATCGAAGTGCGGTGGTGTCGCTGGTTCTATTATTGGGGTGTCAGATATTGATAAATCCCTTCACTTATATAGACATATTCTGGGGTATGATACCATTGTTTATGACCATACTGATGACTTTGATGATCTGAATTCATTCCGCTCTGGAAATGAAAGATTTCGAAGAGTTTTGTTGAGGCACAGTCAATCCCGGAAAGGACCATTTGCTCCTTTACTGGGCGATTCGAGTATTGAGCTTATACAAGCTATGGATAGAACAGATTGTAGAAAAATATTTGAAAATAGATTTTGGGGAGACTGGGGCTATATTCATTTGTGTTTTGATATTCAGGGAATGGACATACTTCAAAAGGAATGTGAGCAGGCTGGCTACCCTTTCACTGTGGATAGCTCAGATACTTTTGACATGGGAGAAGCAGGAGGGAGATTCGCCTATATTGAAGATCCTGACGGTACCTGGATTGAATTCGTGGAAACGCATAAAGTTCCAATCCTGAAAAAAGTGGGCTGGTATATCCATCTCAAAAAACGGAAACCCGGCAAATCGCTTCCTCGTTTTATGCTTAAATTAATGGGATTGAATAAGGTGAAGGACTAATCTTTTTGTACGCCTAAAGCCTTATATACTACATGCTGCATATCTGTTCTGATATTCATATCTCTTATTTTCCAGTTCTCTTGATCAGGATGAACTCTATTAGATAGAAAAACAAAGATCATGTCGTGTTTTGGGTCCGCCCATGCCAAAGCTCCAGTAAATCCGGAGTGGCCAAAGCTTTCATCTGAAGCAAGATAATCACAGGTGCCTCCACCTGTAGATCTTGGACGATCAAAGCCAACACCTCTTCTGTTCTTTTCAAATTGTTTACGGGTGTAGTCCTTTCTTAATCCTTCATCGAATAGGGTCATTCCAGCGTACGTTCCATTTTGAAGAAAAATCTGCATTATGCTGGCTAAATCAGTAGCGTTACTGAATATTCCCGCATGGCCTCCAACACCCCCTAGCATGGCTGCTCCAGGGTCATGTACATGTCCGTGTAGAAGCTGTTTTCTGAATAGGGTATCCTGTTCAGTAGGTACTATTCTGCTCTTTTCGAAATAATCCAAGGGTAGATATCTAATGTTTCTTAAACCTAATGGTTCATAAATCATTTCATGTAAAAAGGTCTCTTGTTTTTCCTGTAAAATGTGTTCGAACACTTTTTGAGTAAAGTAGTAACACAGGTCTGAGTATTTATATCTTTTAGATCCTAAATTTGTATTCAAGATTCTTTGATACATCTTTTCTGGATAGGTATTTTTCAAATAAATATTATCGGCTACCTGAATGCTGAAAATGGAATCTTTTACTTTGCGATATAAATTGTGATTGAGTTTTCCATCACTTATTGTCTTTAAATAAAATGGAATCCAGGATTTCAAGCCGGCCTGATGTGCCATCATTTCTCTGATCTTGATCTGTGAGAATGCCGTATTTCCTGTGATTTCAGGAATATACTTGCCAAGTGTATCATCGATGTCAAGCATGTTGCGGTATTCAAGATACATTGCTATTAGAGTTGAACCTGCAATTTTAGTAATGGATGCAATATCGTATAAATTATCGTTTGTGACCCGTGCTGAATTTGGGTTGTAGGTGTGATTTCCGAAACTTTCTCGATAGATAATCGATCCTTTTACAGCGACTACTACCTGACATCCGGGAAATGCACCTTCCTTAATCGCATTTTCGGCAATTCTATCAATCCCTTTTAAGCTCTCTTTTGGAATACCCACATCCTCAGGTTCTGCGAATTTCAATCTGCCATTAGCTTGTGTTTCTAGTACATCAAGTCCATTTAGGGTGAGAGAATGATTAGTAGTTGGTGAGCCGATAGCTCCAAAGAGAAGGTGAGCTGCTTTTTTTTGTGCTAAAGGATCATTGCCATTACAGTAAATCAAGGCGTCTACATTTTGTAAAGGAAGTGCATCTACATGTTCAGGTGTACCAAAAACAAGTGCAATTACTTTTTCTTTATGCGCTCGATTAAGAAAAGTGTAATATTCTTTGTTAAGGTTTTTATATGTAGAGTCTTGTTCATGAAAAGATACAATTAAAATATCGTTAAAAGTCAGGTCTGGGAGAGTATCTTTTGATAAAAGAGAGGGGTCGGATATATGTGTGTTACTGACTGTGGAATACAAGTTTATTTCAGATAGAAATGCTTCGGAATTTCCTCCGAACGAAATGCTCGAAATTTTTCGGTTTAATAGATCAATTGGAATGATATCTTCTCTGTTTTTTAAAACACATGCTGTGGAGTCGTTTAAAGAACTGCTTACTGATGCCTTATAAGAAGTCTGCCATAAATTGTTCGGGAAAAGCGTATGTGCATGTATAACTGAACTGCTGATAATGGAAAAAACCAATACTAAAGAAGCCAGAATTGATAAGGGTAATCTCATAAGATGTAATTATGAAGCGAATCTATAAAGTATTCTTTCCAAAAAGTTACATTTCGAAGGAAATTGTCAACAAACTTATTGTAAATGAATCCGAATCGGGAGATTCACTCTCGAGTTTACTTTTCTTCCCTCGAATTCTGCAGGAATCCAGGG
>Ga0206679_10003255_pt1 | contig 12576 bp, 13 predicted proteins | sample M110012015metaG_FD_155464 | JGI IMG/M metagenome (GOLD analysis project Ga0206679, IMG submission 155464) | Ammonia-oxidizing marine archaeal communities from Monterey Bay, California, United States - M1 100m 12015 | ecosystem: Environmental > Aquatic > Marine > Intertidal zone | place: USA... | reverse complement strand
ACGCAACATTCGATGTAACGCAATAGCACCTGGATTTATCGAAACAGAAATGACTGCGAAGTTAGACCCGGACACTGTTCAAGGCTGGCGTAACACCATCCCTTTGAAACGAGGAGGAACACCTGAAGATGTTGCAAATGCATGTGTTTTCTTAGCCAGCGATATGTCTTCGTATGTCACAGGCCAAACTTTAAACGTTTGTGGTGGAATGATAACTGCATAAGAATTTTTGATGCACGATTTATTGACTGATATTCAGGTAAACGCTCCACTGTGGAAATGGATTCTAGGAGGTTGTGTTGCATTAGGTCTTGCTCTACTCAGGTACGCAATGGGGTCGGATAGACCGTCACAATCATGGTTGCGTTGGGGATTAGGGGTGTTAAGGTTTATTATTTTAGGAACTCTATGCTTTCTTCTATTAGAGCCATTAATTAGGTCTATAAGTCAAGAAATAGAACCATCAAGGATAATTTTAGTTCACGATGGTACTTCATCTCAATGGTTTGGGAAAGATAGCACTGCTAAGAAACTTGAATTACAGAGGTGGATTAAAGAGCTCCCAGAGTTTTTCAACGAACGAGGAATAGGCACCAAGAGTTTTGTTTTCGGCACTCAACTTCAGAGTACATCAACTATATCTAACAAAGAGGACTCGTTTAAGTTTGATTCTCCAAGAACTGATATAGCTGGTGCGATCGAAGGTGTTAGAGATCTTTTTTCTCATAAAAATATAGCTGCTGTAATTATCACAACTGACGGGCTATCAAATAGAGGTCACAATCCTGAGTTTAGCTCACAATTCATGAATGCTCCTCATTTCTTTGTGGGAAGTGGAGATACAACGAATATTAAAGATTTAAAGATTGTAGATTTAATCTGCAACAATGTAGCCTACTTGGGAAATGACTTTCCTGTGGAGGTTAGGTTACATGCTCGGGGCTTCAAAGGAGAGAACATTAAATCTACCATATCAATTAATGGTAAGAAGAGAGACGAAGTCATTTGGTTTAGTGAATCCGAAGTTGATTCTAAAAGCCACAAATTCTCAATAAGAGCAGATAAGGTGGGAGCTCTAAAGATTCGTGTTGTCTCGAGGGCCGAGGTATCAAATGAGGACTTGATATCCAACAATTCTCGCACAGCCATTATTGATATTCTCGAGAGCAAAAGGCGAGTCTTGATTGTTGCTGATGCTCCACATCCGGATGTGGCAGCTTTAAAAAATGCTGCACAAAGCAACAAGCATCAAGAAGTAGAAGTTGTTTGGGCTACCGAGTTAAATCAAAATGAAGAGATGCCCGAACACGACATCATGATTCTTCACAACCTCCCGAACCCTCAAGCTCCTCTACCAGTATCAGTTGTAGAAGCAATTGCACAAGACATACCTATGCTTTTTATCGGTGGAGCTAATGTGGATTGGAAGCAACTTCCCGCAGAAAGAACTGGGATAATCTATGAGACATCTGATCTCTCCGAAAGTGTGGGTAGCAGTGTGAATGATGAGTTTTCTTTATTTTCTTTTGAAAAGACACTTGAAAGTCATCTTTCAAACTTTCCTCCATTAAACTCTGTTTTAGGAAAGGTTGAAGCAAAAAAATCTTTAGATGTATTGCTGTATAAAAAGTTGGGCTCGCTTGAAACTGTTTGGCCTTTGTGGGCATTCAATGAAGACGCCGCTGTGAGGAGGAGCGGTGTAATCTTAGGTGAAGGGCTATGGAGATGGAGAATGGAGAGCTTTATTAAAGATGGGAATTTCGATGGATTTGATGATTTGATCAACAACTCTATAAAATATCTATCGAGTAGAGATGATGTTAGGCGATTTAGGATAGAGTCCCCTAACAAATTGTTCGAAGATGAAAAAGTGAAATTTACAGCTCAAGTTTATGATGCTTCGCTTAACCCTACCACAGACGTAGATGTAGAGCTATCAATTAAGGACGAGGGTGGACAGGAATTTGATTTTTTCTTTACTACTGAAAACAATTATTACTCCCTTAATTGTGGAAGGCTTACACCAGGAACTTATACGTGGGAATCACATTGTGTCTTAGATTCAGAGGTGAGAGAGCTGAAAGGTGAATTTAATGTAGTTGAACTCAAAGCTGAACAAACATCATCAGCTGCTGACCATGGCCTTTTAAAGAGACTTAGTAAGAAATCTGGGGGATTGTTCCTTGGAACTATAGCCGAAGCTGAGTTGACAGGTGTGTTAGACAATATTGAGCTTAGAGATATTGTACATGAATATACCGAAAGGCAAGAACTTATTCGTTATGATATTCTAGTTTGGCTTATACTTGGAGGATTAACTTTAGAATGGGTAATTAGGAGGAGGCAAGGAGGATATTAATTCTTATAGAATAACATTTAAATTTTTAAAATCATTAATATATAGTTTATGAATATACCAACAGACGAAGAAAAAAAACGCATACGTCTAATCGTAATTGCGACTTTAGTTGTGCTCCCAGTAATTTTGCTTTGGAGCTCACTCACGGTAACCATTCAATCGGGTCACGGTGGATTAATATTTCATACTTTCGGAAACGGAGTAAACCCTGATACACCTGCAATGACAAGTGGATTTCATATAAAGGCTCCATGGGATAAAATATACGAGTACGAAATAAGACAGCAAGAGCTTTTCGAAAATCTTGAAGTTTTATCTTCAAATCTTTTAAAGATTAAGATGGATATGACTGTCTTTTACCAGCCCGTTTATGACAAGCTAGGATATCTCGAGACTGAGCGTGGATCTCGTTATAAAGAAAAAGTCATCCAGCCTGCTATGAGATCTGTAGCAAGAGAAGTTATTGCTCAATACTTACCTGAAGAATTCAACACCACCAAGCGTGAAGAAATTCAGTTAGAGATTGAAAATAGATTGGCTGAAAAGCTCTCTAGCAACTACATTCAACTGAACGATGTTCTTATTAGAAACATTGAGCTCCCCCTAACTCTTGAACAAGCTATTGAACGTAAACTACAACAAGAACAGGAGTCATTAGAGTACGAATTCCGTATCGAAAAAGCTAGTAAAGAAGCAGAACGCAAACGAATTGAGGCGGAAGGTATTCGCGATTTCCAGAACATCGTATCTCAGAGCATATCTGACGATTTACTTCAGTGGAAAGGTATCGAGGCTACAACAGAACTTGCCGGCAGCAACAACGCGAAAGTTGTTGTTATAGGATCGGGTGAAAGTGGACTGCCATTAATTCTCGGAGGAAACTAGAACTCTAAAAACCATTCATTAAAAAAGGCCCGCTGTAGTAGCGGGCCTTTTTTAATATCTTAATGAATACTCTTTCGAGTAAAATAAATCTTATGCTTTTTCAACTAAAATTCCTGCGCTTTTAGCACGGTTCATAGCAGCAAGTAAACCAATCTTGTTGATCGTACGCATCGCTGCAACTGACACTCGTAGAGTGACCCATCTATCTTCTTCTGAGATATAAAAACGCTTGCGCTGTAGATTCGGGTAAAAACGACGCTTGGTCTTAGCATTAGAGTGACTAACGTTGTTTCCAAACATCACTTTCTTTCCTGTTATCTGACAAATACGGCTCATGACACTAAATTTAGGAGTGCAAATAAACGACTTTTTTCTCTATCTACCAACACTAGCAGTAAAACTCTTCAAGGATTCCTTTAAATATTTAACCCCCTTCTCAACAGATGCTTCAACTACCTCACTCCTATCACCATCAATATGTAGAATGCAAGATTTGCAACCATTTGGTCCAGCAACTGAAAAACAAACTGTTCCTACTGGAGTTAGTGCAGTCCCTCCTGAAGGGCCGGCTATTCCAGTAGTTGCAATCGCAAAATCAACATTGAGCACCTCTCGACATCCCATAGCCATAGACTCAGCAACTTCACGACTTACAACGCCATATCGTTCAATGGTTGAAGTGTCAACATTTAAAAGAGAACACTTCACATCGGCAGCATATGCAACAATACCACCTCGAAAATAACGACTGGAGCCCGAAACGGAGCTAATCGCTTTCGCGATAGCTCCGCCAGTTAAACTCTCAGCTGTACCGAGAGTAAAGTCACAGTCTGAGAAATCAGTCAACTGCAAGTCTAATTACAGTGTGAGCCCCTGATTGAGAAATCTCTACGAGATAAACTCCAGATGCAAGGTCAGAAATATTTACCTGCTCGACCATAGAAGTTGTAGTCCAAGAGTGTAAAATTCTACCATTTAAATCAATGATTTTTACATCATGAGCACCAGCTCTATCGATTACTAACTCAACGCTAATAGTTGCTGGGTTAGGATAAATAACCACATCGCCCTCAGAGAATGGCTCAGCAATTCCCACGTAATCCTCAAACTCGATATCTGCACAGTCTCCTAAATCTGCAACTGATACACGGAGGTGAACTATATCGTTCAAATCAACTGGATCCAAGTCCCCACGAACATGAAGCCCTGGCTCGAAATCTCTTTGGTATATTATTTCAAGATTGTCAACTACATCAGGAGCTAAAGACCCGAAAACAGACTCATATCCGTCGAAGTCTAGATCCGGAGTTAAATCACATGCATCATCAGTATTCCAAGTCGCACCATTGTCCATAGAATTAACCACGTAAAGGTGGCGGTAGTTTTGAGAACCCGTAGTGTAATCCTCACGAATCGCAGAGTAAGTAACAAAAAGATTTCCATCTGCATCTGACCCCATGCTTGGAATTCCAGCGAGGTTTACGAAGTAGGCTGCAATGTCATCCTCTAAATCAAGAGTTCCGCTTTCATCAATATCATACGCGTATGCAATTGTTAAAGAGCTGTCAAGGCCATAACTCTGATTCCAATACTCTAATCCATTGGTTCCTGGGAAATAGCTGAAATTATCGTCAACAGTATCTGCGTCCATGTAAAACATGCCTCCAAAAACAACATGAACCAAGCCGTTTTGGTCTATATGAACATCACCAGCTCCATCTGAATTTAGATACTCTTGGAATATTCCGTCATCGTTGAAGTCCTCACCTTCATCCTCAGGAAGTCCCATATCAATAACGTAATTATCTACAGGAAAATCAATAACAGGAGTGTACTCCCAGCTATCTCCATTGTCTTCAGATATCATCACGAATGTATCCATTAGATCATTAAATACTGCAAAAGCAACAACTCCATCACGTGCGTGAATAGCATATGTATCTCCACTAAAACCGACAAAATTCGTTGTGTCTAGAGCTGGGAAAGTTGACTGCTCCCAAGTAGCTCCCGCATCTAAAGAGCGATAGTACATAAGTGCTCCGTCTTGGCCTTGGAATTCTAATCCGCCGTTACCTATAGGTGTTGAAATACCTAATACGTGAATAGTGTTTCCATCCACTCCGCTTGTAGCTGTTCGAGGCCAAAGAACTCCAAATGGACCATCCATTGGAATGCTCATCTCTGACCAAGCATCATTACTTCCCATAGCTCGAGAAGTAATCAAAAAAGGAGTGTCTATTCCTGGGTGAGTAACGCTGTACTCTGTACCAGAAGCAGTATGACCTATAGAAGGCCAACCACATCGAACGCTCTCAATCCTCTCATACGGTTGTTCGTCCCAATTCTCACCATCGAAAAAGTTGTAACCTGTTCCGCGGTCAGGGAATGAGCCTGTCTCCAAACTCATAATCCATCCAGCACTTATTGCATCGCCAGAGCCCACAAGTCTATCATCGATAGCTGCATTTGACTGAAGATCATACTGAGTGAGTCCTATTATTTGTCGCTGGACTACTAAAGCTCGAGTTTGAATATTCTCAAGTTGACCTATTTGTCCTTCTTCTGAGAAAGGCATTAAAGGAATCTCATTAAAGCCATCTACTGCAATCGTAGGCATAGGTTTTGCAATCCTTGCCTCAACAGGCACTTGAGGTACATCGCTTAAAGAAAAGGAAGGAGTTGAAGCGTCTTGCTGAGCAAATAAAGGAGCCTGTAAAGCAGCTACTAAAAATAGCATCGCTGAAGAAAAGAGTAAAGTTTGTTTCATAAATAAATTGTTAATCTGAATTTAGAAGTCCAAACTAATCAATTATCACCTCTATACCATAATTTATAGCATAAAAATTATATTTATAACCTTCTTAAGGTTGCAATAACTGTTTCACGCCCAGTCACCTTATCATCTAAATTTACATGAATCTCGGCATCAAGGGGGAGATATAGATCAATTCTAGAACCGAATTTAATAAACCCGACTTCCTCTCCTTTTACTAAAATTTGTCCTGGCTTGATATAGTAGCGGATTCTGCGAGCTACAGCACCCGCAATTTGACGAAAAAGAACCTCACCACATTCGCCTTCTACTACCAAAGTCGTTCGTTCGTTTTCTATGCTACTCTTTGGATGCCAAGCCACAAGATATTTTCCAGTATGGTATTTAACGTACTTAACAAGTCCAGCAATAGGACTCCACTGACAATGAACATTCAATGGGCTCATAAAAACACTCACTTGAATACGTTCATCCTTGAAGTATTCTGTCTCTTTCACCTTCTCAATTACTACAACTTTCCCATCACTTGGAGAGATCACGTCTCCGACGCCTCCCGAGGGGATTCTATGAGGGATTCTAAAAAATTGAGCAAATAATATGAATGCGATCGAGGAGCAAGACCCTAAAATCCACATAGCTATTTCCGGAACCTCGAGATAAAATAACACAGCTAAAATCAAAGCTGAAACAACAAGTACCAATCCCAATGGAATAAAACCTTCCCTATGTAATGTCATAATATAAATACTCTTAGTAGTAATACTACAGGGGCCGCAATCAGAAGCCCATCAAACCTGTCTAAAATACCTCCATGCCCAGGCAACAAGTTACCGCTGTCTTTAACGCCAGCATGTCTTTTAAGTGCGCTTTGGACTAAATCACCAAGAGTAGAGAGTGTTCCAGTTAAAACTCCCAGCAAAGCACCTTCATTCCCCATCCAAAGCCACCCCACGAATGCTGCTCCTACAGCTCCTATAAACGCTCCTTCCCAAGACTTGTTAGGTGATACTTTCGGAGCAAGTCCTCTTTTAATAAACTTCTTTCCGAACACCTTTCCTCCAATATATGCAAATGTGTCATTTGCCCAAATCCAGGTTAAAAACGCCACAACATCCCATCCTCTATAATACGGAATGAAACCCACCCAAGCATCAAAGGGTCGTCCCATCCCCCACAAAGACACTACAGCAATCGTGATTAGCAAATAACCAAGCGGAGATCCCTTTAAAATCTTGTATTCTTTTAACCCTTGTACTAAAACAACGGCCCATAAGATAGATGCAGAGATTATATCAAAAGTCGTAGCGAAAACAACTATAGTAACGAATACTACCCCAGTAAAGCTGCGAGTGATTAATTCATTCATAACTGCAAGAGGGCTTTTGCCTTTTCCTCAAAATCTTCTGGCACTAAAAGTTGGACTTCCATGGAAGCAAAACCAACTCCAGAGTAACTACTATCTTGGCGATTCATGATTACACAAGGTATATCAGAATCAATAAGGACTTGCTTACGCATCTCTACGCCAGGGGCGAAAGAGTCAGAAAAAACAGCAACCCATCCGTTCATTATTCAGACTTAGGTTTCTTTCTAACCTTACGGACAGCTTTAGGGGTTTCTTCTATCAACTTAACTCCAACCTCTTCTTCTTTAAAAGGTCTTGGCCCTAAAATTCTCTCAACGTCAACTTTAAAAATCACCTCATCTTTAAGAAGAGCTTCAGCGAGTTCAGTCAGTTTATTCTTATTTGAATTTAGAATCTCTTGTGCCTTTGTATAAGCCTGTTCTATCACCTTACTCACTTCCTCGTCAATTATACGAGCTGTAGCTTCAGAATATGGTTTTGTAAAAGATTGTTCTCCTCTAGAGTCGTAATAACTGATATTACCAATCTTGGCATTCAGACCGTAAACTGTAACCATTGCCTGGGCTTGCTTCGTTACTTTCTCAAGATCACTTAAAGCTCCAGTGGAAATTTTATTGAACATTATTTTTTCAGCTGCACGTCCGCCCATTGCGGCACACATTTCATGAAAAATTTGGTCTGTTGTAGTAATCTGGCGCTCATGTGGGAGATACCAAGCAGCTCCGAGACTCTTACCCCTGGGAATTATACTCACCTTCATAAGTGGAGAAGCATATTTCAGCAACCAACTAACAATAGCATGACCTGCTTCGTGGAAGGCAATAGTCTTCTTCTCTGCATCAGAAATCACACGAGATCTCTTCTCTAATCCACCAACAATCCTATCAACAGCTTCGTTGAAATCCGTATGACTCACAGCATTTTTTCTTTTCCTCGCAGCAAATAAAGCCGCCTCATTACACACGTTAGCAATATCAGCACCACTAAATCCAGGAGTTTGCTTAGACAGAAGGTCTAAATCAATAGTCTTATCAGTTTTAATAGGTTTTAAATGAACTTTGAAAATAGCCTTGCGCTCATTAATGTCCGGCATATCAACATAAATTTGTCTATCGAAACGCCCAGCTCTAAGAAGAGCTTTATCTAATACGTCTGCTCTATTTGTAGCGGCTATGATAATAACTCCACTGTTAGAACCAAACCCATCCATCTCAGTTAGTAACTGATTTAATGTGTTTTCTCTTTCGTCATTTGAGCTAAAGCTTGCATTTTTTCCACGAGCTCTTCCTATTGCATCTATTTCATCAATGAAGATAATCGACGGAGCTTTCTCTTTAGCTTGCTTAAATAGGTCACGTACTCTTGAAGCACCAACACCTACAAACATCTCAACAAAATCTGAACCACTTAAACTGAAAAAAGGAACCTTAGCCTCGCCAGCAACAGCCTTAGCTAATAATGTTTTTCCCGTTCCTGGAGGCCCTACAAGAAGTGCGCCTTTAGGGATTTTAGCTCCCAACTTAGTGTACTTTGAGGGTTTCATAAGGAAATCTACAATCTCTTCTAGCTCTTCTTTTGCCTCATCTACACCTGCTACATCTTTAAATGTAATATCAGTTTCCTTTCCCTTTTCATGAAGCTTCGCCTTAGACTTTCCTATGCTGAAAATCTGATTGCCAGCAGAACCTCCTCCACTCATTCGCTTCATTATAAACATCCAAACCACTATCATTATCACAAGGAAGAAAATCCATGAGAACATCTGTTGTCCCCATTCATTTACTGGCTCATACTTAGAATTTACGTTATTTAAATCCGTCAGCTGCTTGTAATCTTCTGTATAACTATCTCCTGGAGGCATTGAAAACCAAACATCCGGACCAGCATACAACCCCATAATACCTTGAGAATCTTGATCCCTCGAACCTAATAAATCTTCTTTCGCAGATTCAGTTAAAAACACCTTGTACACATGACCATCATGTATCACGTGATCTACATCTCCTGACTCTACATGAGATTTAAACTCAGAAAACTGAATCTCACTACCTCCACCATCTGAGTTGAGCATTATCATTCCAAGCAACAAAACACCCACAACAGCATAAATCCAATAAAAATTTACGTTTTTACCAGAATCTTTCTTAGGAATAGGCGACCTAGATGTCGGCCTCTTCTTAGCAGTTGACTTTTTACTAGTCGAAGGTTTTTTCTTATTCTCTCTCATACTTCCGCATTGTTTATTAATTCTTCCTCGACATATTCATGTTTTGTAATATTCGCATCACCCCACAACTCCTCTAAAGCAAATCTACTCCTTGCATCCTTGTGAAACACGTGAACTACAATATCAAAATAATCAACAATAGCCCAAACACCCGTTCTTAACCCCTGTACGCTAACGGGCTTTTCACCTAAAGCTTCAAAAACAACTTTTTCAACTGAAGCAGTTAATGCTTCCACTTGAGTGTGGCTATTCCCATGGGAAACTATAAAATAAGAGGCAATAGAATTCTGAATCTCACGTAAATCAATAATAGAGATTTCGTGACCTTTAACATCTTCGAGACCCTTAACAACAGCATCTAGCAGAATATCAGAGTCGGTAACAGTCGATTTTTTCATGCAAAAATTTGAGGCTACGAAGTTACTACTTTTGCAAGTGATGACACCCGATATAGGAAACATTAGCAAAATAACAACTAACAGAGGAGTCTATCCGCTTCTCAGGCTCACAACTGTAAGTAGTACAAATGATTACGCTATTGAATTACTACGTGAACCTGACACTCCCTCTGAACTGATTATTGTTGCTGATCATCAAACAAAGGGTAAAGGTCAGATGGGACGAAGATGGCACACTTCCCCTGGTAACAGTCTAAACCTTAGCTATATAATAAAAAACATAACATATACACCTTCCATTTTCAATATGGCAATTGCCTTAGGCGTACTAGATGGAATAAGAGATTTTCCGTTTATAGAGGGGATTAATAAGGCTGATTTTAATATAAAATGGCCAAACGATATCGTCTTAATTGAAGATTCAGGAGTTAGAAAAATTGCTGGCATCCTCATTGAAAATTCCTGGCGTGGAGAAACTCAGACTGCTTCAATTATCGGTGTCGGAGTTAATTTAGATACTCAATTTTCAAAAGAATCTGTTTCTGGTTTCAATTTAATGCCAGGTAATCTGAATGATTACCTCTGTGAAAATATTTCTGCTCTAAATTCAGAGCTCCCCATAATCAACTCTATTCAAAATAGAATCCACATGCTTTCATCTGAAAGGGGTGACGAAATAATCCTTGAGGATTTTAACAATAATCTCTTTGGGCGAAATACTGAACGCCTTTATACAATTGACAACAAGCCGTTCAAAGGAACTTTACTTGGGATAGAAAAAGATGGGCTAGGAGTGTTTTCTGGGGTCGATAGAGAAAACATAAAGGTACAGTCTTCAAATGTTGTTTGGTCTTTTATGGGGGGAGAGTAGCTCGAAAAAACAACTACGACACAGGGAACTTCTGCTTCATACCCTCAGCCATTTCATTGAATAAACTCTTTAAAGCAGGCTCAACCATCATTTTAGTGAAGGGATTTAAATCAGCATCACTTCTAACTCTACAAGAAATACCATCTTCATGCGTCACGGCGACGGCCTCTAAACTGAATTTAACGGGGGTTGGCGATACCGTGTTTAATTTAATGAGCACGTTGTCTGCTAACTCTGACAAATCTTTTTCAAGGTGAATGGAAACTCCTCCCTTTACTTTAAAAGAACATTTATCACCATTAGATGTGAAATCTTTTACAGCTCCTTCTGGAAGTAAATTTCCTAATCTTGATAAGTCATTGATCTCAACTTTTAAATCTTCAATCGAAATACCTAAAATTACTTCTGGACCTTCAAATGCCATCATATTACTATAAATTTAAAGTTGTTTTTCACTCCATGCAACAGGGTCGATGGTCCAAGAGCTTAACTGTGATTTTTGGTCTTCGGTAATGTAATTAGACTCCGTAGCAACCTCTAACATCGTCGGGTAGTCCGTAAGAGTAAAAAATGGACACTTCTTCTGCTCAAACCTCTCAACAGCATCAGGGAATCCGTATGTGAAGAAGGCAAGCAGTCCAACTACATCTAGACCAGCCTCTCTAATAGCATCGACTGCAGATAAAGAGCTTTTCCCCGTGGAAATTAAGTCCTCAATTACGAAAACGTTATTAAAATTTGAGTAATCACCCTCTATTCTTTGGCCGGTTCCGTGAGATTTTGCAGATGCTCTTACATAGATGAAAGGGATCTCTAATTCTTGAGCTATTAATGCGCCAAGTGCTATCCCACCCGTTGCGACTCCAGCAATGGCATCTGGCATACCGAAACGATCAATAATCATTGCTGATGCAATTTTACGAATGCTCGTTCTTATCTCTGGGTGACTTAAAATTCGCCTATTGTCACAATAAATAGGTGATTTTCTACCACTCGCCCACTTAAATGGCTGTTCAGGTGATAATTGAATGGCTTTGATTCTGAGTAAAAATTCAGCTACCTTTAGGTGATTATCTTTGCTAGTAGACATGACACAAATGTACGTTGTATTTATGCTGAATCGAAGGGTTTGTTTTTACGAATCAGACTCTGCTATGCTTCCAAAAGAAGCATCAACATTGTCCCTTTTCAATCCCGATTCAAAGACTTTAAAAGACCTGCCGAAGTTTATTACTTCACATCCAAATTTAAAAGAAATTCATATTTCTAGCAAAAATTTAAATAATCTCTGGATGAGGTTTTGCATGAACTACTTTGAGGTAGTCTCTGCAGGTGGATTAGTCGTAAACAAGAATAATAAAGTTCTTTGGATTAATCGCAATAAGCATTGGGACCTTCCTAAGGGTAAAGTTGAACCAGGTGAAAGCCTTGAAGATGCTGCTGTTAGAGAGGTTACTGAAGAAACTGGAATAAGAAACATAAAAATAACTGGGGATTTAACGACAACATACCACACCTACGAGGTAGATGGAATAGCGCATTTGAAAACCACTTTTTGGTATTCTATGATTCATGACGGAGAGGATACAGTAGGCAAGCCTCAGGCGATTGAAGGGATTACTGAAGTCAAGTGGATGAATTCTAGTGTCCCAGAAAAAATTTGGAAATCTACCTATGGTAGTATCCGTATTGTATTT
>Ga0206679_10003253_pt1 | contig 12578 bp, 10 predicted proteins | sample M110012015metaG_FD_155464 | JGI IMG/M metagenome (GOLD analysis project Ga0206679, IMG submission 155464) | Ammonia-oxidizing marine archaeal communities from Monterey Bay, California, United States - M1 100m 12015 | ecosystem: Environmental > Aquatic > Marine > Intertidal zone | place: USA... | reverse complement strand
ATCCTTCCACTATACAATGAATGGGTATATACTATTTCAATGGAATTGCTGTTAAGATGTTTAACAGGGCTGTTTATCCTTATTTCAGTTGGATGTAGCCATGAGCGAAGGTATGTGTATCCCATGGATCAACGTCTTGAGTTACAAAGGATATGTAAGGCTGTAAGTTCCAGAAATACAAATCGTTTCATGGTTTTGTTGGGTAAAATTTACCCCCTGAATAATGACGGGCGCACAGCAGCACTTGAAGAAATAAGTACAAGTTTGGAAGATGCAGGATATTTTTGCGGAACTTATCGCTTTAGAAATGCACCTTGTTCAGTTGGAAAAAACACACTGATTGATCAAACAACGTGTTCTTATTCAAAGTAACTAATTGAAAATATTAACTTATATTATCAATTTATTTTATACGATAAAATGTTATAGAGAAATAAAGAAAATATTCACTTCTATGAAAATCATTAAAACCTTGTCTGAATGCAGCTTTAACATGGACAGTAAATTGCACCCAAAAGATAGTTTTATTATTTTCATTCATAATTTCTGCAATTAGTACGAAAATTTAAAGACGAGGAGCATGGATGCCGTCGAACTCTAAAAACAATAACTTGACCGTAGGACTTGATATTGGAACCACAAAAATATGTGCAATTGCAGTTGAAGGTGATGACATTGAAGCATTGAATGTTGTTGGAGTCGGCACAGCAAAATCAGACGGGTTACGTAAGGGTGTCGTCGTCAATATTGAAAAGACAGTCAAGGCAATCAAAAAGGCAGTAGAAGAATGTGAATTAATGTGTGGAGCCCAGATTCGTTCCGTCTTTGCTGGCATTGCAGGACATCATATCAGGGGACAAAACAGCAGAGGTATGGTCACTGTTTATCATAACCGTATTGTTACTGATGAAGACATACGTCGTGTCATTGACGCAGCCCAAGTATTGATTCCCAATGATAGAGAAGTCCTGCACATACTCCCCCAGGAATTCATTGTTGATGACCAGGATGGCGTTCAAAACCCTCTTGGCATGGCTGCAGCACGTTTAGAGGTAAATGTTCACATTGTTACTGGTTCAGTCACCTCTGCACAAAATATTATTAAATGCTGCAATCAGTCCGGACTGGATGTAGAGGACATTGTACTGGAACCTTTGTCCTCAAGTCAGGCAGTCCTCAGTCCTGATGAACAGGAGGTCGGAGTGGTACTGGTTGATATTGGCGGAGGTACAACAGACGTCACTATTTATTCAGAAGGCAGCATTGTCCACACGGCTGTTTTGGCATTGGGCGGCAATCATTTGACACACGATATTGCCATCGGTTTAGGTGCACCTTTACATGAAGCAGAGGAAATTAAACACAATTTTGGTGTGGCGATGTCTTCCATGGTGAAAGAAGACGAAATGATTGATGTCCCCAGCGTAGGCGGGAGAAATAACCGTACCATGAAAAAACGGGTGTTGGCAAGTATCATCGAAGATCGTTTTAGGGAAATATTTGAATTGATTGCACATGAAATTGAGAAGACCCACTTTCATACATTGATGGCATCAGGTGTAGTTATTACGGGTGGAACCTGTATTATGCCGGGTGCAGACCGACTGGCTTCTCAAGTTTTGAATTTGCCGGTACGGGTGGGATATCCGGAAAATATAGCTGGTTTACGTGAAATGATTTATTCACCGAAATATGCAACCAGTGTAGGACTTGTACGTTACGGAATAACAAGCAATCAAGGAAAATTGAATTTTGTAGGTGATGACACAAATTTATTTCATAAAGTATCCAGACGTATGAAAGATTGGATGCAAGATTTTTTTTAGTTTTTTGACAGGTCAATATCAAACATGATTTCTATATAACAACCAAAGGGAGCAAAAATGCTAAATTTTTCTGATATCCAACCCGTCCGTGACGATTTACCGAAAATAAAAGTCATCGGTGTTGGCGGCGGCGGCGGCAATGCCGTCAATCGCATGATACAAACGGGTGTTCAAGGGGTAGATTTTATTGTAGCAAATACAGATTTACAAGATTTACGTAAATCACTAGCTCCTCAGAAATTGCAGATAGGCAGCAAATGTTCCCGAGGTTTAGGGGCAGGTGCTAAACCGGAAATTGGCCGTAATGCTGCGTTGGAAAGTATTGATCAAATAAGCGATTCTCTTCAAGGTGCAGATATGGTTTTCCTGGCCGCAGGCATGGGCGGTGGAACTGGAACTGGAGGAACACCAATAGTTGCTCAGGTAGCTCAGGAAATGAAAGCCCTTACTGTTGGTGTTGTGACATTGCCGTTTAATTTTGAAGCAAAACGACGTCGAAAAGTCGCAAATGGAGGCATAACTGAATTGAGAAATCATGTTGACACGCTTATAGTTGTACCAAACGAAAATTTATTTAGTATCATCAATAGACGAACCCCGATGACCGAAGCCTTTGGATTTGCGGACGATGTCCTTCGTCAAGGAGTTCAAGGTATATCTGATTTAATAACAAGAGATGGATTGGTCAATTTGGATTTTGCAGATGTCCGGACTGTTATGGCAAACAAAGGGAAGGCAGTAATGGGGACCGGACTTGCCTCAGGGGAAAATAGAGCGAGACATGCAGCAGAACAGGCTCTGCATAGCCCTTTGCTGAATGATAACACAATTGACGGCGCACGCGGTATATTGATTAATGTTGTAGGAGGGCTGACGATGGGGATGCAGGAGGTTGAGGAAGCATCTACATTCATTAAGGAACATGGACACAAAGATGCTGAAATAATTTGGGGTGCTGCAATAAATCCGGATTTTGAAGATCAAATGATGATTACAGTCATTGCAACGGGTTTTGATGAGCAGGAAGTAACAGATAAAATTTCCGTCCCAGTCCTTCCTGCAATGCCATTTGATGCACTTGCTGTGACAAATAATAATTCCCAAATAAACACGGACACTGATGAAAAAGAGTTCAATTCTGAAGTTGAACTTAATCTGGAAAAAAATGATTCCATTGAACCATACAGTGATGACGATTACTTTGAAGAAAATGAATCAATTACAGCAGATGATAAAGCTTTTGTTGAAGGTGATCCTGAGGACAGTCCTTTTTCAGCAACTGCTCAATCTGAAGACTCAAATGAAGAGTCAGTAGTCGATGATCAGGAAGAACTTTCAAGTCACCAGATAACTTTACATTCATCAGAAACAGAAAGTGAAGAAATTATCACAACTGAAGAAATTTCATTAGCAGATGAATCATCACATCTTTCAAATGACAGCGAAGAAGAACAGTTGGAAGAGCCGGGGTCATTGATGAACGAAACTTCTACAGTTGAATCTGTTAATTTTCCTGATTCAAATCTGGAAGTTGAGTCAGGCACATTTGAAGATTTAGCAATAAATCATTCTTCTACAGACATTGATGCAGAAAACTATTCCATCCATGGTATTTCAGGAGTGTCAACAAAACTGAATGATAATGATTCAAATGAGACACACTTTTTCCCAGATTCTAATGTCACTTCAGAAAATGAAAATGATACTGAAACCAACCCCGTTGAGACAAGCCCGCTGATACCTGAGTGGGCAAATCAAACGGAAAATCCCACATTTTATCAAAATTTAGACATTCCTACTTTTCTGAGAAGAAGAGGGTCAAATCGACCACGCCAATAAAATAACTTGTAGTTCTATTTGTTTCACATTATTCTAGCGTCTGAGGCCGAAACTTAGCGGTTAGCAGATTATATAGATATTTTTGAAACAGCACAAGTACCAACCGTGAGTATTTACCTGTCGGCTTCAGACATATTTTTCCAAGTTTTTGTAGAGAAGAGTTGCTAATTTATTTTGATTGAATTAGGGGTTCTAAAATTAATTTTTCATTTAGTATTTTACTTATGAAATCAACTCGCAGCTTACATAATGCAGTGTTAGGTCTTCTAGGAGGTCTTGCAAGCTGGACGTTAATGCAAAGCGGGTTTCATGCGTTTGATGCTCTTTCCGTTACAGGACTATCAGGATTAAATATTATTTGGCTCAATAAGTTTATTTTTGAAGGGGCTTTAGTCGGTCTCGGACTGGGCATGGTTCTACAGGCAAGGGTTTCACTTTGGTACCATTATGAATTGGTACATATTTTGTCCAAAATGTTTATCGGTGCTTTCATTGGAGCGATTCTGGGACTAATTTGTTTCAGTATCGGAGAACTATTGCAAGTTTGGCTGGCTTTGCCAGCATTAAGCCGTGTAGCAAGTTGGACACTTTTAGGATTATTATTAGTTGGAACCACTGAGATGTTCCATTCCAGTTCTGGTTTTTTAAGGCCACGAATTATTAGTGGAGGAATTGGGGGAGCAATCGGAGGTGGAATTTTTGAATTATTGCTGCTGTATCAGATGACTGGTCCGGATCACCTTTTAGGATTGATTCTGGTTGGTTTCAGCATCTCATTATTTGTTGGAATTACTGAAGATCGTGCCACTTCTTTTGCTCTTCGAGTTGTGTCGGGCAAACAAGAAGGACAAATTTATCTACTTGATCAAAATAGATTCACTTTAGGATATGGTTCACAAAATGACTTCATTTTGAAAGGTTATGCAGAAGTTTGTGACCTTCATGCAAACATTCTTAAAAAAGGCAAAGAAGTCATTATTGAGAATGCTGACGAAGGAGGTGAAGTCCTGGTGAATTATCGTCTGGTCGATCAACAATCCATGAAAAAAGGAGATGTCATCAAAATTGGTACAGCGCTGCTGCAGTACTATGAAATCTGATGATCTCACAAATAGATCGATGTCTTCGTGTCTGCGTTCATAGCGCAGGACTTTTAGTTATTGGAATCCTCAAATCAACATCTTTGCTGGCGGCGGAACAGGTCGTTGAACAAAATGTGCTGGTTCGGGAAGGCTCCCCCTCTGCGTTTTTGGAATATTTCTTTCCGCAGACTTTTTTCCTTAAAATTAATGACCCCCCCAGTCTGACACTTATAGAGTCGCTTCTGATATTTGCAGGAGTACTTTTGGCGATGTTTGGATTATGGTTCCTGCAAAAACCGAAAGCTGGAACACAATCCGGCGTGGGTTTTCAACTTCTCAATCTTGGTGAACGAAAAAAATTCATTCCTCTGAAATCAGGAATACAAACACTGGAGTTTCTTACTCAGATTCAAACAAGCAAAAAATATCGTTTGTCTACAAATTTAAACCGGGTGACTCTAACTCCACATCAAAACACTTTTGTACTTGAAGACAAGAACTACAAGAATGCACTACTGATCAATCGAAGACGTTCTCACCGAACAGTTCTGTGTGATAACGATGTTTTGGATGTTGGTGATATGATTTTACTTTTCCGAAATCATGTAGTTCCTGCAGGTACGATTCACCGTCCAGCAAGTAAAGATTTACAACTTCCAATTGTTGGAATTATTCCCAAAGGACCCGTTCAAAAAATGACACCAATTTTAACAGTTTCAGGAAGCACACAGAAAATCCCTTTAGTACGTAACCTGATTACTATAGGATCATCAAATAGTAATGATATTATAGTTGAAGGTGATGAGGTGGCCTTGAGGCACGCAAAAATATATAAGGTTGGAGGATCCTGGAAGATTCAAAACCTGCTCATTCACGAAACTACTACAGTTAACGGACGTCGAATAGATCAACGTTTTCTGCAGGACGGCGATGAAGTTAGTGTTGGGGATATTATGTTTAAGTTTAAGTCAGGTAAAGCACAAATAAAGCAAACTCTTAAATCAAAAACAGAGACTGCCAAAAAGATTTAAATACTCAATTTGCTGTCAAAACATAATGAAAAAACTGGTAGCTTCCTGCAACGCCTTTTAGGAAGCCCACTTCATCAGAAATGCGCAGATAGAAAGCCTCTTGTCCAACTGGAATTTTGTACTGAAATATAAATTGTTTCCGCCTTCGTATTAGATATGATTTTTTATGATTTCGGTTTTGGTCAAATATCGTAAGTTCCGGATTTAAATGAGTGGTACCAAGACGGAACCAAGCTAAGTTTATGAGCTTATTTTCTTCATTTACGTTCATGTTTTTGGGAACTTTTATCCTGAACAATGTACTGTCTCCACGATGCCGAATATGATCATAAACGGCTTTTGCAAAGGGCAGTTTGAATGTTTGCTTGAATGTGCGTAAGGGTACTTGATATTCCGGTTCTGGGATATAGTTTTCTTCTGAGTCAATTTCAGAAAATACGTCATCCGTTAAAGTTGTTTCAAATAGTTCCAGGGGCATAGGAACTTCATTCCATTCCACCTGCACAACCAAATCATTTTCTTCCCAATTGACTGAGGTAATCCGAAAAGGTGCATTTTTAGGTGAACGGAACTCTTGTATAATCTGCTTCAGTGGCCCTAAAAAAAGAGCTTTGTAAGTAACATAATTACTGGAAATAGTATCAAGGCTGAGTTTTTTCCAGCGGGGGTTATTCCGAAATAAAGTTTTAATTAATTGCTGCTCTTCTATTGGTCCCGGTAAGCCTTTGAATTTTAGTTTTACTTGAGCTCCGCTTACCTGATTCACAGTTACAATATGCTGCATAACTGGCGTCCATTTTAGTAGCAATTGATCAAGTATTTCGGGAATAATTACATTTGTGTTCCAGGTTTTATAGGGAATTTCTGTAGTTGCCTTGGTTGTACTTATTGATGATTCCGAAAAATCCTGCTTTTGTGACCAGAAAATAAGTTGTGCTATGAGCTTTCCTTGAGGTGATTTTTCAGGTTGCGGGCTCAGCCTAAGTTTTAGTTCAAGTAATGCTACATTAGCCCCGTTTCTTTTCTCAGCAGATTTTAGTGGCAACAATGCTAGTCGAGCCGGTAGACCTCCTTCAATCGGTAACTTGCGGCCTTTTGTTAGGATTACTCTGGTTCGAATTCGATAAGGTCTCAACCGAATTTGCAGTTGTTCTAAAAACAGATTCAAAACTCTTGTTTGACGTAATGCGTGATCCGCATCATAGATTAGATAAACATCCATGAATGGAATTCGTTCTTGTTCTGTAACTAATCCTAATTTGCGGAATGCTGCCAGTAAACGTGAATGAAAAATTCGTGTTTCAATATTTAATGTAAATTCAGTCAGGTCAGCAGTGTTGCCCTCACTGATTACACGAATAGATTCAATATAAAAATCGGGATGTTCAAAAAACTGTTGAATCAAAAGTGGCTTTAAATAAATCATACTTTCAAAATCAAGAAACCTTGCAACTGCCTGCAGAACAACATTCCCTTTTGCAGCTTTCAGTGCCTCAGTTTTTGCTCGTACCAGATTGTCCTGCATAATTTCAACAGTTGATTCTGCCTGTTCAACAAGTAAACTCTGTCCCATCAAAGGAGCAGAAAGAAGTCCCAGGAACAGGAATGCTGTAGAAATTATTCGAAAAATTGACAATCTGTATTTATTCATTTAATCATGTTCATTGATCGCTGAGAAATTCTTCCTGAATTTCAACAAGACGTTCCTGTAAAAGCGCAGAATTTTTACCATGTAAATTAAAGTAGTATTTAATTTTTGGCTCGGTACCGGAAGGTCGAGCAGTAATTCTGGTATTGTCGGACAATTCCAGTGAAATCACATTTGACTTAGGTAATCCCGGCCCTTGCAAATTCTTAGTTGCATCTGCACAAATTATAGTATTTTCTAAATAATCAGTTATTTTTACTACAGTTTGACCTGCCACAGATTTCGGAGGAGAGTTGCGTAACTTACGCATAATCTGCTGTATTTTTTCCAAACCTTCTGTGCCGGTATAAGTTTGCGTCCTCAGAGTGTCGAGATGGGGCCCATATTGTTGATGAATTTGATTCAGCCTGTCTATTGCAGTCAAGTTACTTTTCTTCAGCGTAGCCGACATTTCAGCAAAAGCCATGGAGGCCCAAATTCCATCTTTATCTCCCGAATGGCTTCCCATCAAATAGCCGTGACTTTCTTCCATGCCAAAAACAAACTTTCCATCAACCTCTTCTTCATAACGCAAGGCAGCTTGTCTAATCCATTTAAATCCTGTTAACACTTCAACGAGATCCAACCCATTTTCCCGGGCCATTTTTGAGACAAGAGGAGAGGTCACTACAGTTGTAATGATTACTCCTTTTTTCGGAAAGCGATTTTGTTGGTGCAATGCAGAAATGATTGAGTCTAGAATCAATATCCCAATTTGGTTGCCCGTCAACCAACGCCACTGCTTCTCTTTGTCACGGACCATAACGCCCAGACGGTCCGCATCAGGATCATTGGCTAAGATAAGGTCAACATCATCTGTTGCTTGTTCCACTGCCATTTTAAAGGCATCCCTGTCTTCAGGATTGGGTGATCCAACTGTGCTGAAATCTCCATCCGGAACCATTTGTTCTTTGACGAATTTTACATTTTCAAAGCCTTGCTGTTGTAACAATTTTGGAACCAAACGACCACCGGTACCGTGAAGCGGAGTAAAAATCACACCTAAATCCTTATTATTTTCACGCAGCCCCAAACTTAATTTTCTAACGGTCTTCAAATAATATTCGTCTGCTTCATTATCAATCCACTCTACTATTTCAGTCTGAAGTGCATTTTCAAAAGATATCTTTGGAATTTTGTCAATACGGTTGATGTTCCGGACTTCTTCTATAATCTGACTGTCTTCCGGAGGAACAATCAAACCTCCATTTTCCCAATAAACCTTGTAACCGTTGTATTCCGGTGGATTATGACTGGCAGTGATAATAATTCCTGCTATTGCTTTACGCCTTAGAATCTCACAGGAAACGAGGGGGGTAGGTGCAATTGAACGGAACAAATAAACAGGTATGCCGTGTGCTGCTAAAACTTCGCTGGTTACTTTTGCAAACTCAAACGAGAAGTGACGTGAATCGTAACCAACGACCACACCTTTTGCACCGGACTCATTTTTCTTATTTTTTATAATACGTGCGACTCCTTCTGTTGCCATTTGGACAGTATAGCGGTTGATTCGATTTGTACCAACACCCATTAAACCTCTTAGACCGCCTGTACCAAATTCGAGCAAACTGCCGAAACATTCTTCACGTGCATTTTTGTTTTCAGCAGCCAGAAGGTTTTTAGCCTTTGCTTGTGTCTCAGCATCAAAGCAAGGGTTTTCGGCCCAAAATTGTACTTTTTCAATTATGTTCATTGTTAATCTGGATATCAGTGAAATTGTTTTTGCTTAACTACTCTGTTTCAATTCTTTTAATATTTTTTCATTGTCAGAACGAATTACAGTTTCTTTTCTTGTAACAGGATGTGGGAATCGGATTTCTACTGCATGCAGTAATTGTCTATGAAGCGGAAAATTTTGTGAAAGCAAATAATCGTCACCTTCATTAAGCCAGCGTATGAAGCCATCATTTGGAAGTCCATAAAGCTTATCGCCCAAAACAGAACAGCCCATGTGTGCAGCATGAACTCTGATTTGATGAGTCCTACCACTGAAGGTACGTACTTCAACAAGTGAATAATCACCCAGTTTACCAATTTCCCTGAAATAGGTATGGGAAGGCTTCCCTTGAGAATTTACGCTCTGTTTAATGCGGATTTTGCTGTTTAGGTCCTGACCAATAGGCAGCGAAATGAAAATCTCCGGAACTGTTGTCTTTGAAATTTGGGGAAGGTGTCTGCTGAGGATTGCAGAATATATTTTGTGAACCAGATTTTTTCGAAAATGAGCAGCCATTGATTGGGCAACTTCGTGTCTTTTAGCAAAAATAATTACCCCGCTGGTTTCACGGTCAAGTCGATGCAGAGTGTAAAGTTTTTTCAGGCCAAACTGAGACTTGATCAAACTGACTAGTGTATTTTTGTAATACTTACCTGAAGGACTTGTCGGCAAATTTCCCGATTTGCAGACTGCAATTAATGCATCATCTTCGAAAATAATATCAAAGTCCAGATCAACGTCCGGTTCAAGAAAATCTGGACGCAAATAAACAATTTTTTGATTGTTTCGCAGCTTAAAATTTGTGCGCCCCAATTTACCGTCGACCCAAATGCGTCGATCATTGATATTTTCACGCCACTCCTGATCGTCTAAATAGCGAAAACGCCGGAGTAAAAATTCCAACAGCGTTTCCTCCCGTCCTTCCACACGCATATAATGGAAAGTCAGTTCAGTGTGCTCGGATGTCATCCGGATTGACATATCAGGCTAAGAAAGGCTATAAAATATTGAATCGTTATTCACTGAGCAAAAGTTCCTTTCCTTCCCAGGAACTTATTTCATAAAACCTGCCATTCACTTTCTTGTTATAGATTTCCATTTCATCACGAAGTTTTGAATCTTCTGCTTCAGAAGCGCCTGATGCTACCAGTGAAATACCCATCCGCATGCTCAAAATATAATTTTCATTTGATGCTATATTATTCCTTAGGTTCAATGTATAAACTCTGCTGTCAAATAACGACACAAACAAAGTTGTTTCTATTAAATCTGTACCTTCTGCTTGCTGGGAAACAGAATCATTTATGTATAATTTGGAAAAAGAAAGCTTCCCCAGCCTGTTGAGGAGAGTTGTTATTTTATCTGAGTCCGGTACATCTGATTTTTCAGAGGAGGATTTCCAGTCTGTTTCAGCACTGTCACGGTTAATGGAAAATGAACCTTCTTCGTTCTTAAGCACAAGGCTTTGGACTTGATTTGACTCTAATGCAAGTAAATCCTTTTTCAGCCAATCATTTGCTTCTGAATCTATGGACAAGCCTTCCGGAATTAAAAAAACTTTATTAGAACCTTTGTGCCTTACATACTGCCCTGGACCACTAGTACGATTCTTTCCAAGAAGAAAGCTTAATATTGAAGTTCCGTCTCCCCGCAAAAGGCTCACAGAAATTCCATGTCGATCTTCGCTCCAATCTTCCTTGTTTTCCGGAGGAGTTAATAGTTGAAAACGTTCAAGATGATCCGGATTATTTGTTACCATATCTCCCAGACGTATTTGAGATAAATTGAGCAGCAAATCCTGAATGGGAATTGGATCTGCCTCATAATTCAAAGACTGCTCTTTCCAACCACCGCCTTTTAACTGCATTAAGTTTACAGAAGAGCCCTTTAACTCGATTTTAATCTGGTTCAGGGCTTTGGTGTCAAGTTGTTCTGGAAAGAGTCTATTGTCTTTTGAAATTTGTGGTTTTGTAAAGTAGTTGTCATCTTGATAATAGATTAATCCACCTCCAATGATGAACAAAATAAAAGTAGTGAATAATAGAGATTTAAACATAATTAAAGCAATTTAGATTATAATCTTAAAAAAATAAATTTATTTTCCCATTATCTATTATTTTGCAACAGGCTTCAAGACTAGAGGTGTCTTTTTAATCTTTCTTAATCCTATTTTTGGAATTTGGATTACTTTTTTCCGAATCATATAAACTTGAGATTTTTCAAGAAGTTTCGTAAATTTAGTGTTTTATTTACTTTGATCACAATGAAATTATTAAGTGAATGTTTAACTCAGGAAGCACATAAATATTTCAAACAAACATAATAGATATGAAAGACAATCAGTTTGGTTGCCGGATAAATTTTGAAAGTAGCGAAGGCAAAACTGCTCTGTACAGTTTAGAAAAGTTGCAAAAAGATGGAATTGGTACGATAGACAGACTCCCATTTTCCATACGGATATTGTTGGAACAGGCACTCCGTAACGTTGATGATTTTCAGGTTTGTGCTGAAGACGTGACGGCGCTGGCCAATTGGAATGCTGCAGAAAAATCCAATCAGGAAATTCCTTATAAACCCACCCGGGTGATTTTACAGGATTTTACAGGAGTACCTGCAGTTGTTGATTTGGCTGCACTGCGTTCAGCGATGGTTGCAATGAATGGCGATCCAAGTGTAATTAATCCGCGTATACCAGTGGATTTGGTGATTGACCATTCAATACAAGTTGATGCTTTTGGAAGTTCGGGAGCACTCAAAAAAAATATGGAAATTGAGTTCGTACGAAATCGTGAACGCTACGAGTTTCTGAAATGGGGCAAACAGGCTTTCGATAATTTTAATGTCTATCCTCCAGGTATCGGAATTGTGCATCAAGTGAACCTTGAAACGGTGGCAACTGTTGTTCAATCCCGGGATGGTGTTTGTTTTCCGGACACATTGGTGGGTACAGATTCACATACCACAATGATCAATGGTCTTGGAGTAATGGGCTGGGGAGTAGGTGGAATTGAGGCAGAATCGGTGATGTTAGGTCAACCAATCAACATGCTCATTCCGGAAGTGATTGGTTTTCGTCTTCTTGGAGAACTGCAACAGAGAGCAACGGCGACTGATTTGGTTTTACGGGTAGTTGAAATGCTGCGGGAAAAAGGTGTAGTGGAAAAATTTGTTGAATATTTTGGACCTGGTTTGAATAATTTAAAATTAGCCGACCGTGCAACTCTGGCAAATATGGCTCCGGAGTATGGTGCTACCATGGGTTTTTTCCCAGTAGATGATGAAACTTTAAGATACCTGCGTGATACCGGACGACCGGACTTGCTGGTCCAACTCGTAGAACGCTATTGCAAAGAACAAGGTCTCTTCCGGACGAGTGATACTCCATTTCCTGAA
>Ga0206679_10003249_pt1 | contig 12584 bp, 6 predicted proteins | sample M110012015metaG_FD_155464 | JGI IMG/M metagenome (GOLD analysis project Ga0206679, IMG submission 155464) | Ammonia-oxidizing marine archaeal communities from Monterey Bay, California, United States - M1 100m 12015 | ecosystem: Environmental > Aquatic > Marine > Intertidal zone | place: USA... | reverse complement strand
CTTTATCTGGATTAATGATAATATCAAAATTTTCATCAGTACCAAATTTCTTTGTTAAAGTATTTCTAAATACTTCTTCTAGAATAACCATTAAGGTAACTCTATCAATAAATTTTTCGTCTTTAAATTCCGAAAACGATTCTATTAGCGCTATATTTTCCATAAAACTTTATTTAAAAAAAAAGAGGGACATAAAGTCGCCTCTGAAATTCTCAAAATGCATCGCAAATGTATTAATAATTATCCATTTAACGAAATTGTTGGCCTACTAGGGCTCGAACCTAGACTCTTCTGGACCAAAACCAGACGTGTTACCAGTTACACCATAGGCCAATTAGTGCACAAATTTATGTTAAAGTTTCCACTATTCAAATAAAGTCTTCTTGTTTATTTAATAAGAAAAAGACTTATTAATGAGATAATTCTCTCTTAGGTAAACTTGGTCCAATAAATGTAGTTATTAAAAAGTTTACTATGAAATAGAATCCAAAGCCAAGAATGAAATAAATACTATTCTCTAGAATTAATTGTTCAAAGAAATATAAGATTATTAGCAGTCCAAATAAGGATCTTATAATCTCAAAAATGAGCCCCCATTTATATCCATCCATCATAGAGGTAAATCCAAAAATTGTTGAAAAAATCAATATCATATAAGATGTTTTGCTAAATAAATTCAAATCCCCAAAATTATATAAGAACATGAATACAATTATATCGATGCAAATTAATTGAAAGACTGCCATGAGTTTATGCCTCCAATCATATTCTGGTGAATACTTCTTTTGATTATAAACATCCGTAACAGTTTGCCTAGGAAATTTTAAAGAAACATCACCTGGTCTCCAACCTGTTGGCATAAACCATAGTCTTAATTTGTTATTCCATTTTCTTGTATTCCAAGCATCTTGGATTAATCCCCATAAGTGAATAAAATTAATTAAAACAGGATTCCATGTTCTAACTGGTTTTAAAGTTCCAAATACACAAGGAACTTCATCTAATTCTTCTTGAAAAGTTCCAAAAGCTCTATCCCAAACACAGAAGATTGCTCCCAAATTTTTATCTATATATTCAGGATTTATTGCATGATGAACTCTATGTTGCGATGGTGTTACAATTATATATTCTAAAAAACCTAATTTTCCAATATGCCTTGTATGGTACCAAAATTGACCAAATAAATGTAAAGGTGCTATAATCGAAATCACTTTAGGAGGCACACCACATAAAGCTGCAGGTAATAAAAATAGTATTCCTACACCGAAATTATTTGTAATACTTTGTCTTAAAGCACAAGCAAGATTGAATTCTTCACTACTATGATGGATAACATGTTGATTCCAAAATATATTTACTGAGTGCTTTAAATAGTGGTGGCAATAACTTGCAAAATCTATACAGATAAAAGCAACAAGATAAAGTAAGATACTTTCTTGAATACTAAAAATCATTAGGTATTCATATAGAAAGGAATACGAAACAATAATAATTCCAAGTCCCAATAAATCATATAGTAAATTAGTTATACCAGATGATAAACTTGAAATAGTATCCATAAAATTGTGTTTCTGATCCTTAATCCAATTTCCATAAAGAGCTTCAAGTAAAACCGAAACAAAAAAAATTGGTAATGCTATCAAAAGCATGTTAGCATATGTATCCATAAATATTGGTAATTAGCTTTATTTTTTTTACTTTTTAAAGCTAAATTAAAAAAATATGAGACACAAAAATTACATTAAGTTATTTGGGTATTTATTTATTGGTTTACTCTTAATCAATACCTCTGTGTATTCACAGAAAAAATCAAAGAAAAATAATCTTCAATCATATAACTCAAGTCTTCATGAATCAGTTGAGTATAGAGAAATCGGGCCCTTTAGAGGTGGTAGATCAGGTGCAGTTGTAGGTGTTTCTGAAAATCCAGATTTATTCTATTTTGGTGCAACAGGTGGAGGTGTATGGAAAACAACAAATGGTGGAGAAACTTGGGAAAATATTTCTGATGGTTTTTTTGGAGGAAGTATTGGATCTATAGCTATTGCAAAAAGTGATCCAAATATAATTTTTGTAGGAGGTGGTGAAGTAACCGTTAGAGGAAATGTGTCTTCAGGATATGGTGTTTGGAAAAGTGTAGATGCAGGTAAGACTTGGAAATCTTCAGGATTACCTAATTCTAGACATATTCCACGAATTGTAATTGATCCGAAAAACCCAGACATATTATATGCTGCAGTCCTTGGAAATATTTATAAACCTACTAGTGATAGAGGTGTTTATAAAAGTATTGATGGAGGTGAAAACTGGGAAAAAATACTTTTTTCTAATGAAAATTCTGGAGCAGTTGAACTAGTAATGGATCCTAATAATTCTAGAAACTTATATGCTTCTACATGGAGAATGCAAAGAACTCCTTATAGTCTCAGTAGTGGAGGTGATGGTTCTGCATTATGGAAAAGTAATGATAGTGGAAAAACATGGAAAAAAGTAAATAATAATAAAGGGTTTCCAAAAGGAATAATAGGGATTATTGGTGTTACTGTTTCACCGGTTAATTCAGATAGAGTTTGGGCTATAATAGAAAATCAAGATAAGGGTGGAGTTTATAGATCTGACGATGCTGGTGAGACTTGGAGCTATCTTAATGATAGTAGATCTTTAAGGCAAAGAGCATGGTACTATTCAAAAATTTATGCTGATACTGAGGATATTGATGGTGTATATGTTATGAATGTTAGGTATCATCATTCAACAGATGGAGGTAAAACATTTAAAGCAAATAATGCACCTCATGGTGATCATCATGATTTATGGATTGCCCCAGAAGATAATCAAAGAATGATTATTGCAGATGATGGTGGTGCCCAAGTTACATATGATGGAGGTAAATCATGGAGCACATATTATAATCAACCTACTGCTCAATACTACAGAGTTACAACTGACAATGCTTTTCCTTATAGAATATATGTTGCCCAGCAAGATAATTCAACACAAAGGGTAGCCCATAGAAGTTTCGGAAGATATATAACTGAAAGGGAGTGGGAACCTACAGCAGGTTCTGAGTCTGCTCATATTGCTGTTGATCCAACAAATAATGAAATTGTTTATGGTGGTAATTATCTAGGTTTCCTAAACAGATTCAACCATGATACAAAATCTTCTAGACCCATAAATGTTTGGCCTGAAAATACTTTAGGAGATGGTGTTGAAGAAATGAAATATAGATTTCAGTGGAACTTCCCTATAGTTTTTAGTAAGCATAATCCTAAAAAATTATATACATTTTCAAACCATGTACATGTAACAGAAAATGAAGGACAAAGTTGGAATCTAATCAGCCCTGACTTAACTAGAAATGACCCTTCAAAATTAAAATCATCAGGAGGGCCAATCACAAAAGATAATACTGGTGTAGAATATTATGCAACAATATTTGCAGTTGATGAGTCACCTTTAAAAGAAGGACTAATGTGGGTTGGAAGTGATGATGGATTAATTCATATAACTAAAGACGGAGGAAAAAGTTGGGAGAATATAACACCAAAAGGAATGCCTGAGTGGATGATGATTAATAGTATAGATGCATCTCCATTTGATGAAGGAACTGCATATGTTGCAGGAACAAGATATAAGCTTGGAGACTTTACACCTTATCTGTATAGAACAGACAATTATGGGAAAAGTTGGAAACTTATTACAAATGGAATAGAGTCAGAGCATTTTACCAGAGTGCTTCGATCTGATAAATCAAAGAAAGGTTTGCTTTATTCTGGAACAGAAACTGGGATGTATATATCTTTTAACGATGGGAAAAGTTGGGAAAAGTTTCAAAAAAATCTTCCTATTGTTCCAATTACTGATCTAACTATTAAAGATAATAGTCTAATTGTTGCAACCCAAGGAAGAAGTCTTTGGATGATTGATGATCTTACAGTAATCCATCAACTTGATAAAAATGATTCTGAACTAAAATTATATAAACCAAAAAACGCATATAGAGTTCGTGGTGCTGGTGGTAATAAATCATTAACTGCAGGAACTAATTTACCAAATGGAGCTATTATACATTACTATATTCCAGAATATGATAAAGAAAATGATGAGATTATACTAAGCTTTCATTCAAAAGATGGTAAAGAAATTAAAAGTTATGGAACAAAGAATAAAGATAATAAACTGAAAATAAAAAAAGGTGGTAACAATTTTGTTTGGAATATGAGACATGAAGGAGCTGAAGTTCTAGATGGAATGATTCTTTGGGCAGTTAATTTTTCAGGAGCAAAGGCAATACCTGGAGAATATATTGTAAAACTGAAACATAATGATGTAGAGATTTCAAAATCTTTTAATATACTTCAGAGTCCAATCTCTGAAGCTTCAATAGAGGATATGCAGCTACAGTTTGAGTTTATAAATGAAATAAATAGTTTAATAGATAGTGCTCATAAATCGATAAAAAAAATGAGATCTATATCTAAAAAGCTTAAAAGATTTCAAGAAGATTATAAAGAAGTAGAATTTGCAGGAGGATTAATTGATGAGGCAAAAAGTATTGTTGAAGCGTTTAATAAAATAGAGAACGAAATACATCAAACAAAAAGTAAGAGTAATCAAGACCCTCTTAACTTTGGAATTAAACTTAATAACAAGCTTGGTCACTTAAATGCGCTAGTATCAAGTACTGATTTTAGACCAACTGATCAGAGTGTTCTTGTTAAAGATGACTTAAGTCAAAAATTAAATGTTCAATTAAATGAATTTGAAGAAATAATTTCTAAAAGAATTCCCGCATTTAACAAAGAATTTAAATCTTTAGAATTAGAATATCTGGTTGACTAGTTTTTTATTAAATTTCGAATCAAATATTTTTTCTAAGCAACGCTTATGACTGAAAGTCTTTTTAGACGAACAAATAATATAATTGGGTGGGGGATATTTTGTATTGCTTTGTTGACCTATTCTAGTACAGTTGAGCCAACTGCAAGCTATTGGGATGCAGGAGAGTACATTTCAACATCTGCAAAACTTCAAATTGGACATCCTCCTGGAGCTCCACTTTATCAAATGATGGGAGCTGTCTTCTCACTATTTGCTACAAGTACTGAAAAAATTGCTTTAGCAGTGAATTTTCTATCTGTAGTATCTAGTGCATTTGTAATTCTTTTCCTTTTCTGGTCAATTACGCTATTATTGAGAAAAATCTATGATATAAGTGATAAGAAAAGTTCAACAAATATTTTTTTAAGTGCAATAATAGGGTCTTTAGCCTATACCTTTTCTGATAGCTTTTGGTATAATGCTGTTGAAGCAGAGGTATATGCACTTGCAATGTTTTTTCTTGCAGCAACATTTTGGTTAGGTCTTAGGTGGGAAAAAGATTTTGATACTGAAAGAGGAGATAAGTGGTTGGTTTTAATATCATTTATGATAGGGTTATCATTTGGTGTTCACTTTATGGCTATACTAACTATACCTGCAATTGGAATGATTTATTTTTTTAAACAGTATAAAAAGATTACTATAAAAAATTTCTTACTTGCTAATATAATTTCAGTTTCCATTCTACTATTTATTTTCAAATTACTTCTTCCCTCTACATTAGGATTTTTTGGTCAACTTGAAGTATTTTTTGTTAATTCAATTGGATTGCCATTTAACTCAGGAACTATAATTGCAGCAGTATTAGTTGTTTTATTTTTTTATAAAGCATTAAACTACTCTAGAAGGAAAGGAAATGTAAATCTTAATACATTAATATTATGTACACTATTTATTTTTGTTGGGTTTTCTTCTTGGATGATGCTTCCAATTAGGTCTAATGCAAAGACAGTAATCAATGAAAATGCCCCTTCTGATGCTAGAACATTACTAGCATATTATAAACTCGAGCAATATCCAAAAACATATCTTTTTTATGGGCCAATGTTTTCTGATATTTATGCACCCCAAGATGAATCCCAGCCTTATATTGATGGAAAACCAAAGTATGAAAAAGACTATGCTACTAACAGATATATTATAGTTAACAACTGGGAAAATTCTGAGGTTAATTCTAACTCTAATCATAGAGGATTAATTCCTAGACTTTGGAGCTCAGAACATGCTGCAAATTATATGGATTTTACTAGTCCCCTAGATTTTGAAATATCCAATGAATATAACAATCAAGAATCTATAATTGAAAGTGTTAATAGTTTTAGATTAAGGGAACAGGAAGGAGAATTAACAGGAGAAGACTATAATGATTTCTTCAGAACTCTAGGCCCATATCTAGATATATCAAAGCCAAGTATATTCGATAATTTAAATTTCCTTTTTACGTATCAGGTTAACTATATGTATTGGAGATATTTTATGTGGAATTTTGTTGGAAGGCAAAATGATATTCAAGGAGAATATTCAAATATTTATGGAAATTGGTTAAGTGGAGTAAAATTCATAGATGAGATAAGACTAGGGAATCAAAGTAATTTAGATGATGATCAAAAAAATAATAAAGCAAGGAACACCTATTTCTTTCTCCCATTTATTATTGGTATAATTGGCCTACTCTATTCTTATAATAGAGACCTTAAAACTTTTTGGACTTTATTATTGTTGTTTTTATTCACTGGTTTAGCACTAAAATTTTATTTAAATGAAAGACCTTTTGAACCAAGAGAAAGAGATTATGCTTTGGTCGGATCCTTTTATATATTCTCAATCTGGATTGGATTTGGAATGTCTTCAATTTTAAATTTTTTTAGTAAACTGAAAAGCAAATATTTAAACTATGGGCTATTCTTTTTGTGTTTAATTTCAGTACCAGGATTAATGGCTTTTGAAAACTGGGATGATCATGATAGGTCTAATAGATATACTGCTCAATCCATTTCTAGATCTTACCTCCAATCAATTGATGAAGATAAAGATGCGATGATATTTACTATTGGAGACAATGATACATTTGCCCTTTGGTATGCTCAGGAAATTGAAGAATTTAGGACAGACGTTAGGACAATTAACACAAGTCTATTGGCAACAGATTGGTATATTGATCAAATGAAAAAGAAGGCCTATATGTCTAATCCTATACCTTCTCAAATGGAACATAAAAATTATGCTTATGGTGTAAGAGATTATATTAGACATGAAAATCTACTTGATTCTGTTAGGTGGGATATAAATGATTTTATGGACTGGGTATCTAGTGATCATCCAAGAACAAAATATAGAAATTTAATTACTCAATCCGGAGGAGATATTGCAAATTATCCGATAAATGCTCTTGAGACTGTCTTTTATCCAACAAATAAAATTAGAGTGCCTGTTAATGTAGATAATGTTATTAAAAGTGGGATTGTAAATGAAAGTGATAAAGGTTTAATTGTCCCATACATAGATATAGATCTTCCAGAATCAGTTTTAACAAAAAATCAAATAATGATGCTAGATATCCTAGCAAATAACAATTGGGAAAGACCTATATATTTTACTGGAGGAAGTTATGCTGATTCTGAATATATATGGATGAAAGAATACCTTCAATTAGATGGCCTTGTATATAAACTAGTACCAATTAGAACGGAGATAGATAAAAGCAATCCGTATTTAATGGGGAGGGTTGATTCAGAATTGATGTTTGAAATAGTAAATAAATGGTCCTGGGGAAATTCAGATGGTGAAAATATTTACCATGATCCTGAAACTAGAAAAAATAGTATCTCTTTTAGAAGTAACATGTCAAGATTAGTGGAAACTTTAATTGTTGAAAAGAAATATGATAAAGCTGAACATATTATTGACCTTGCATTTGAAAAAATGCCAATTGAATTTTATGGATATTATAGTCTTTGGACTCCATTTGTAGATAGTTATTATAAAGTTGGGAACAATACTAAAGCAACTGAAGTTATTGGTAAGCTTTCAAATAAATACATTCAGAGATTAAATTATTTTGCATCATTGGATATTTATTATCATTATAACCTTACTCAAGAAATTGTTTCTGAAATTGAAAGATATCGTAATTTGATTGATCTTACTATTGAAAATGAAGATTATGATATAGCTTCAGATCAGATAATAAGTTTTCTTGAATCATCAGAACCTTTTAGCTATTTGTACGGAGAGTTTGATTACTATCTTTCACTTATAGACTATGTAGAAGTATTATATAAATCTGATGACTATGAAAACTCTAAAATCATACTATTCGAAATTAAAGAACAATTTGAAAAAAGATTAGCTACATTCTCTACCTTGCCTGAAGAAAGTCAACTTTATTATATAGAGAATATATCATCTGATATAAATAATTATCAAAGGGCTATAAATCAAATAAAAAGATTTGATAACAATTTATCTGATTCTTTGCAATCTGAATTTGATAAATTAATAGATAGAATGGTAGAATAATAGCTACTTAATTTGCTTATTAGTTTAATTGGTCTTTCATAAGACTAATTAGAGTATTGGCATCCTGATCGCCACTTTGTCTCCACACCATTTCTCCGTATTTATAGATCATTAGTGTTGGGATAACTTTAACTCTTAGTGCTTCTGATAATTTTATGTTTTTCTCTGAATTTATTTTAATTACTTTTCCTTTATCACCAATAGCAGCAGCAACATCTTTTAAAACAGGATGCATGGAAGTAGACAACTCATCAAATTCACTAAAGAAAACAATCAATAGTGGCTTTTTCTCATCAAGTAATTCTCCAAATTTTGACATAAAAAATGGTTTTATTGGCGAAAATATAAATTTTTTTGCTTTAACTCCAAACTTATTTGACTCTATTTATCTGATACATAAGTAATTTGAACTTCAAATTAAACCAATAAAGGGCTTAATTTATCTCCAATAATGTTCTTAATTAGATAACTTTCGATTAACATTGTTTTAATAGTAGAGTTTTAAATTTGTCTAAAATTTAATGCTTAATTGGAAAGTACATACCTTATAATCACTGGAATAATAGTTATACTAGCAATAAGTGACTTAATTGTTGGTGTTAGTAATGATGCTGTTAATTTTTTAAATTCAGCGGTTGGGTCAAAGGTTATTTCTTTTAAAAATATAATGATTCTAGCTAGTTTTGGAGTTGCTTTAGGTGCTTTGTCCTCTAGCGGAATGATGGAAATTGCTAGAAAAGGTATTTTTAATCCTCAGTTTTTCTTTTTTGATGAGATCATGATTATTTTTCTATCTGTAATGATTACAGATATATTAATATTAGACACATTTAACTATTGGGGAATACCCACCTCAACTACTGTTTCAATTGTTTTTGAGCTTCTTGGTGCAGCTGTTATAATGTCTTTGATTAAGATTATTAGCTCAGATTCTATAACAGATATAAATATCTTTATTAATACAGAAAAAGCTTCACAAATTATTCTAGGAATTATATTATCTGTATTTGTTGCATTCTCAATTGGAGCATTTATTCAATGGATTTCAAGACTTATATTAAGTTTCAATTTTGAAAAGAAAAGTCTATATCTAAATTCAGTTATTGGATCTTTATCATTCTCCTCAATTATAAATTTCATTTTAATAAAAGGGGTTAAAGGTTCTCCTTATTCTATGGAGACATATGATGTTCTCGGTGGCTTAAGTATTAATAATTTTATAGATAATAATAATATCCAATTTTGGATTATTAGCTTATTTTTCTGGTATATTTTTTCAGTCATTTTAATAAAATTCTTAAGAATAGATATTTATAAAATAATTATTGGAATAGGAACATTCTCTCTTGCATTAGCTTTTGCTGGTAATGATCTAGTTAACTTCATTGGGGTTCCTATTGCTGCTCTTGAGTCATATAATGGATGGGTTACTTCTGGGATAAGTGCAAATGAATTTTCAATGAACATATTAGCAGAAAAAGTACAACCTAAACCTATTTACCTATTTGTATCAGGTTTAATTATGGTAGTTACTATTTGGTATTCTTCAAAAGCAAAAAATGTTGTTAAAACTAGTCTTGATTTATCTAATCAAAATATGGTTGATGAGAGATTTAATTCAAATATAATTGGAGTTACTCTAGTAAATATAGGAAGGGGCTTAAATAATATATTTATAAAATTAGCACCAAAGAGCTTATTAGTTCAAATAGAGAAATCTTTTAATACAGATAATGTAATGCAATTTGCTAGCGGCCCTGATAGGCCATCATTTGACAAATTACGGGCAAGTTTAAATCTTGTAATTGCTGCTATTTTAATTTCAATTGGCACCTCTTATAAATTACCTCTCTCTACTACTTATGTTACATTTATGGTAGTTATGGGGACATCTCTTGCAGACAGAGCTTGGGGTAAAGAAAGTGCTGTATATAGAGTATCTGGAGTTGTTAATGTAATAGGCGGATGGTTTTTTACAGCTTTTTCTGCATTTAGCCTATGTGGCTTCATTGTTTTTCTAATTTATATTGGAGGAACAATTGCAATTGTTGCTACAATTATTGCTGCAGCTGCATTCATATACAGAAATCATATAATCTTTAAGAAAAAAGGGAACATAAGAATTTAGATTGCGAAGTTTACTATTCTAATATACTATTGTTATAATTAACTCTTCTTAGCTTACCTTCAGACCAAAAATACCATTTTCCAACTTTTTCCCCTTGATCATACTTTCCAAAAGATAGAGTATTATCTTGCTTATTATAGCCTGCCCAGTAACCATGTAATTTATTATTTTTAATATAACCTTCATTAAGTTGATTACCGTTATCTCCATAAATAACAATCTCTAGCGTGTTTTCTTCTTGTGAAACCACCTTCTCTTGTTGAGCATTTAAACCAGCAAAGGTAAACGTTAAAATAAAAATTAAATACCTCATAACATTAATTTACTAACACTAAGTTAATAATAAATTAACATATATTCAACATTTACATAACATTAAGTTAACATTGGAAATTATATTGCTAATAATCAGGTAGTTACACTAAGAGCCGCACATCAAACAATCATCATCTTCATTCTCTTTAGATTGAGAGATAATCTGTTTTAGCTCTTCAGGAGTTAAAGGCTTTACAGCTAGGGGTTTTTCTTTTGATTTTTTAGCTTTAGTTTTTTCAGTTCTGGTAATTTTAACTTCTTCTGCTGTTTCTAATGTTTCCACCTCAACTGTTTCCACCTCAACTGTTTCCTCCACTTCAGCCTTATCTTTTTTCTCAAGTGTAAACTTAATAGCATCAACTGCAGACTTAGTTCTTAAATAATACATTCCTGTTTTAAGACCAGATTTCCATGCATAAAAATGCATAGAAGTTAATTTTGACATTGTAGCACCTTCCATAAACAAGTTTAAAGATTGAGACTGATCGATAAAGTAACCTCTATGTCTAGCCATATCAATAATATCTTTCATACTCATCTCCCAAACAGTTCTATATAATTCTTTTAAGTCATCTGGAATTTGTTTAATATCTTGGATTGAACCATTAGATCTCATAAGCTCATGCTTCATGTCTTCATTCCATAATCCTAACTCAACTAAATCTTTAAGTAAGTGTTTATTAACGATTATAAACTCACCAGATAAAACTCTTCTAGTGTATAGATTGGAAGTGTAAGGCTCAAAACATTCATTATTACCAAGAATTTGAGAAGTACTTGCTGTTGGCATAGGCGCAACTAAAAGAGAGTTTCTTACACCATGTTTTAGAACATCCTTTCTTAGTTTAGTCCAATCCCATCTTCCGCTCAACTCTTCATCTTTAATCCCCCACATGTTATGTTGAAACTCTCCTTTTGATACTGGAGAACCTTTATATGTTTTATAAGGGCCATTTTTCTTTGACTCTTCAACAGAAGCATTAAGGGCAGCAAAATATAAAGTTTCAAAAATATCTTGATTTAATTCTTTTGCTTTTTCAGAAGTGAAAGGCATCCTTAACTCTATGAAAGTATCTGCTAAACCTTGAACTCCTAAACCTATAGGCCTGTGTCTAAAGTTAGAATTTTCTGCTTCCTTGACAGGGTAATAATTTCTATCAATAACTTTATTTAAATTTTTAGTAACCCTAACAGTTACTTCATATAGTTTCTTATGGTTAAACTCTCCCTCTTCCACAAACATTGGAAGAGCAATTGATGCAAGATTACAAACAGCTATTTCATCCTTAGAAGTATATTCCAATATCTCAGTACACAGGTTAGATGATCTTATTGTTCCTAAATTCTTTTGATTAGATTTTCTATTTGCAGAATCCTTGTAAAGCATATAAGGAGTACCTGTTTCAATTTGAGATTCCAGAATCTTCTCCCATAGCTCTCTTGCTTTTATTGTCTTTCTACCCTTAGACTTTTTTTCATATTTTAAATATAATTTATCAAACTCATCACCATGACAATCATATAAACCAGGACATTCATTTGGACACACTAATGTCCACTCAGCATTTTCCTCAACTCTTTTCATAAAAAGGTCTGGAATCCACATAGCATAAAATAGGTCTCTTGCTCTCATCTCTTCTTTTCCGTGATTCTTCTTAAGATCAAGGAAATCAAAAATATCAGAATGCCATGGTTCGATATAAATAGCAAAAGAACCTTTTCTTTTTCCTCCACCTTG
>Ga0206679_10003248_pt1 | contig 12585 bp, 9 predicted proteins | sample M110012015metaG_FD_155464 | JGI IMG/M metagenome (GOLD analysis project Ga0206679, IMG submission 155464) | Ammonia-oxidizing marine archaeal communities from Monterey Bay, California, United States - M1 100m 12015 | ecosystem: Environmental > Aquatic > Marine > Intertidal zone | place: USA... | reverse complement strand
CTGGGGGAAGGTTTTTGTTTAATTCTTACGCGATCTTCCATGATCACCTCAGTACGCAAGCGGGGTGGAAACGTCGCTCGCTGGAGTATTTAGCTACAAATTGGGCGCAAAACTCTGCGCGATCCTCATACCTTTCAGGAATCGGCAGCAATCCGCGTCAGATTTGGAGAACTTTGAGGATTATCGTAAATTTCCAACCGCTAGCGGGAACTAAATAGCCGAAGTACATATCAAACGCCCGGACTCTGTAGATGTCTTAGGTTAGCCGTGGATACGGCTAACCACCTAATACGGATCTGAGTCACACATTAAAAATTGCGTCGGGAATCGGCGTAACCCTAAGATCTTCCTCAAATCAGGACTAAATACCGGGGAAAATCGGGGTATTATTTGCATGGATGGGCACCGCTAATTACAACGGAATATCAAGGTATTATCGGTTTACCTTGCATTCCACCGAGTTCAATTTTGCCTGGGATCACCACAATGCTTCGATTTGTAGCAAACCTCTCTGAGTTGTTTCAATTGCCTCGCACATCGGTCAGAAAATCGACACGAGAACAAGGGCTAAAGTACCAAAACCTTGAGGCTCGGCATCTGCTTGCTAGTATCACCTACAACCCCGCCACCGATATCGTCACGATGCAGGCCGACGCCACTGACGATGTTGGCCAGGTCTTTGAAAGTGGAACTGACGTTATCTTTAGACTTACCGGCACCCCCGATTTTACCCTAAACACGTCCGTCGATCCCCTAACTTCAATCAGCTTTTTTGGCGGCGACGGAAACGACACCTTTGGTAATTTCACCTCGTATGTGTCAACCGCAAAAGGCGAAGCTGGAAACGACGATCTAAACGGAGGGTCTGCTGGCGACCAACTATTCGGTGGAGATGGCAATGACGTCCTTCGCGGCAACGGCGGCAGTGACGGACTTCACGGAAATGCTGGAGATGATGACATCCTCGGCGGCGACGGGAATGATTTTATCTATGGATTTACCGGAGCAGATAACCTTTACGGGGAAGCCGGAGACGATCAAATCATCGGCGACGACGGCGATGACGTCATTTACGCTGGCGACGGGAATGACGACGTTTATGGCAACGAAGGCGCTGACATCATCAAAGGTGAAGCCGGTTCAGATGACCTTTTTGGTCAAGATGGAGACGACTACATCGAGGGCGGAGAGGGTGACGACAATCTCTTCGGCGGAATCGGAGAAGATATCATTCTTGGAGGTGACGGAGCGGATGATATTTATGGCAACGAAGATATCGACAAACTTTATGGTGAAGCCGGTGAGGACACGATCGTTGGGCACGACGGCGACGATCTAATTTTTGGCGGAGCAGGCGACGATACGATGATCGGCTCTGGCGGAGCGGACCGCTTAATGGGCGGTAGCGATAACGACAAGATCTACGGAGGCGAGGGAGACGACTTCATCAACGGTGAAGACGGCGACGACAGCGGCATTGGCGATAATGGCGCCGACGTAATCGTCGGTGGAGCAGGCGTTGATTATCTGGACGGCGGTGCTGGAATCGATCTCCTTCAAGGTGAATCAGGCGACGATGTTCTGGTCGGTGGAGCAGACGACGACCAAGCCCTCGGCGGAGACGGAAATGACTTGTTGTTTGGCGGTGACGGCATTGACAATCTCTTCGGCGACAATGGCCTCGATCGAATTTACGGCGAAGCTGGAGATGACACGATTTCTGGAGGTGCTGACGCCGACATCATCTTTGGAAACTTCGGTAATGATCTAATCTTCGGCGGTTCTGGAGATGACATCGCTTACGGTGGCGAAGGGGATGACTCCATTTACGGCGCCGACGGCGAAGACACGCTGATCGGAAACGAAGGTAATGACATTCTCAACGGACAGAATGACGACGATGTAATCTTTGGCGGCACAGGAAACGATACCATTTCTGGAGCTGCAGGCGACGACCTTCTTTACGGCCAGCAAGACAATGATGACATGTACGGTAATCAAGGTGTCGACAAACTAAACGCCGGCGTCGGAAACGACGATCTTCATGGAGGTGATGGAGATGACGAACTCTTCGGAGGCGATGGGGACGACAATCTCTACGGCGAGGCGGGAGCAGATACCCTCGTCGGTCAAAATGGCAACGACGGTTTGTTTGGCGGAATCAATGTCAACACACAAGACATTCTCTTCGGCAACGATGGAAAAGATCGATTCTTGTTTGCAACCTACGACTACGTTGCCGATGCGATTGGTGAAGATGCCGAAGTAGAAATTAGAAACGGCAACGTCACCTGGACTAACCTTGAAGTTGAAATTCTCGACGACAGTTTCCAAATGCTGACAGACCGAACTCAAAATACTGCCTTACTCAAAGGCACGATGACTACCGAACCACTCGTCTTCATCAAAGACTTTGCAGTCGCCTCGGCCACTGAAGTTGGAACAAATGCACTAGTCAGTGTCACAAAGCAGGTTTTGGATCCGGCAACCGGACAAATTGTTCCTGTCACCGTAGATGAACGGCAAATCACCATCGGTGAATGGGACGAATTTGACACAGCCGAAAATGATGAGATCATTCAGGGGCTTCCACAGGTCATGGCCTACACATGGGCAGGCCCCGATGCGGTACCAAGCGTTCTGCCAAACGATTCTTCCTGGTGGGCTCAGTGGCGACTCCTGAGCGGCTGGACTGATACCTTTCCGAATCAAATTCAGTTCTACGAAGTCTCTGGCGACAACAACTGGTGGTACTTGAAGACTGCCGAATTCGCAACCGACGACGGTAAATTCAATCCGGATACAGACTGGGCAACGAGTTGGAACCTCTACTTCAATGACGATCCTGCTGCCGATGCTGACAAGGCCAGACTGTTGAACAAGATGAACAAGGTCGACGAGCTATTCACGAAACTCGAAATCTTCTAATCTCTAATCGACATTCCAATCAATTAAAAGCGTAGCAACTTTTGCTACGCTTTTTTTATGCACTACCTAGGCCATCCGATTCCAAACCAACGCCGGGAACTGCGACCTCACCAATTTTTTTGATACATTGCCCAACTACGATAAAATCGAGAGTTTGCTACGCACTTTAGCTCAGATCAAATAGCAACCAGTTTTGTGAAGCAGGAAGAACATCGTCCGGTTGATGGGAACGAATCTCCAGCATTGGAGAATTATATTTCTTGAAGTAACACGATCTCTTCTTACCGGGGCATCGAATTCGACAAAAAGAAGGGTTCTTGAAAGTTGGTAATCCTTCCATCCTGATTCCATCTCGAAGCAACGGCATGCGCCTACGACGGCCACAAAAAAACGCCCCGAGAATCTCTCGAGGCGTTGGTATTGTAATCGAACAATAAAAGTCAGACTAATTTTTTGACAGCAGCGAAACCGCCACTTCCCGTTCATTGTCGTCCCGGCATTCCAGTTCAAGATGTTCTGGAAAGACCGTTTCACTACCGACAATTCGAATATCGAGTGTACCGCGACCCTCTAGTTCGGCAAGTTCTTTTCGTTTTTGGTTGTTCAAATAAGACGCCACCTTTTCGTTGACCCGAACTGAGATACTTGCAACGTTCTTGTTTTCGGTCGCCAACATTAGCATCCGCAATACATCGAGCGCCATGCTCTCTTCCGTTTTCACATTCCCGCGACCGTTGCAACAAGGACACTCTTGGTAGAGGCTTCGCTTCAACCCAGGCTTAATTCGCTGGCGAGTCATTTCAATCAATCCGAACGGACTGATTCGTAAGATCTTCGTCCGGGCTCGGTCCCGTTTCATGGAATCTCGCAAGGTCCGTTCAACACCCCGACGATGCTTGTCTCGACGCATGTCGATAAAGTCATTCACGATGACACCACCGAGATCTCGCAATCGCAACTGCCGTGAAATCTCCTTAGCTGCCGCCATATTCAAACGATAGGCAGACTCTTCTGCCGAATCGTCGGTACGAAAACTACCACTGTTTACATCAATTGCAACTAAAGCTTCGGTCTGGTCAATCACGATAGAACCGCCGTCGGGCAGTGGCACCTCTCGAGCGTGGATTTTGGCAATCTCCTGCTCGACCTTGTATTGATGAAAGAGAGGATCATTGCCGGAGTACAACTGCAACTTGCTCGAATGCCGCGGCATCACCAGTTTCAAAAACTCCTTGGCTCGTTCGTAAGCATCCTCACTATCGATCATGATCGTATCAATATCGGAAGTCAGGATATCCCGAATGGTGCGAATGATCATATCGCTTTCTTCATAGATATCGATCGGAGCAGGCATCGTGACAACTCTTTTGGAAATCACTTTCCAAAGCCTCAAGAGATAGGCCAGGTCACGTGACAACTCACGACGTGAGCGTCCTGCACCGGCAGTTCTCACGATAAACCCTAAACCTTTAGGCGGCTTTAGGTCATACAGGTATTCCCGCAGTCGCTTCCGCTCTTCTTCGTCCTCAATCTTGCGGGATACTCCAATCCGACCCAGTGCCGGCATCAACACGAGGTAGCGTCCCGGGATACTAATGTAGGTAGAAAGCGTTGGCCCTTTATTGCCAATTCCCTCTTTAATTACCTGAACGAGAACCTCATCACCACGCTTAAAAATCTCCTGAATCGGAGGCTTTACTCGTGGGCGAAATCCACCGTGAGATGGCGGTCGCCGGCCTCGTCCATTCGCATTGGCCGCGGCCGCCGCTTCCTTCTCTTTCCGCATCATCTCGTCTGGATCGTATCCACCCTGTTTGAAATATCGGGGTTCAACATCACTAATGTGTAGGAAACCATTTCGACCAACGCCGAAATCGACGAACACGGCCTGGATGGTTGGCTCAAGATTGACAACTTTTCCTTTGTAGACATTGCCAACGAAATTTTCCTGGCTTTCTCGTTCTACATAAAGTTCCTCGAGCCGATCATTTTCAACAATCGCAATCCGATTTTCTTCGGCTTGCGACGCATTGATAAGCATTGTTTTTTTCATTTGAATTCATTCTTTGCTGGCGATTGATTGGAGAACCTAAATCGGACTCAAACAATCGAATCGCATGGATTTGATTTTTTTGGCTGCCATGGTCTGACAGTGATGGGCAGGCCGTTCCTACTGTAGAAAGCCCGGTAACATTTGACGTTGCCTGCCGATTCGCCGATTGCAAATCGATGGCGTTACCCGACCACCCAAATTTGTGACTTTTTGCGCTGGAACAGGAACGACTGACTTCAGTTGCACCCGATTTTTTAGTGCCGAGAGCGAAGTAATTTCTTCGCAAATGTCGATCACTCCAACGGCTAACTAAGAACTCGATTCCGTATAACGCTCGGTTACTGAATCGAATTTGAATAATAGATCTAAGATTTTGCACTGCCTCGAACATCGATGAAGGCCGTCTTATGCACCGCAGCAATTGCAACTGGCAACTCGCGGAAGAACCAGCAAAAAGATTTCGCGTCGAATCGGCAACGATGCCGTGACGCAAAGAACTCCCACCTACCGGCAATGCGGCAGTCTTGAAGGACTTAATCTTTAATGCATTGGTAATCATCGAACTTGCATTCCTCTTCAGATCAACGCAAACTCGATTCAACTCTCGCTCAAATTTAAGATTTCAGTGACACGCAGTTTGAAAAAACGCGATCAAAACAAATAGGAATGGAGCTGACTCGATTGAAACAATTTCGATTTGTCTCGCACAGCCCGCCACTCCAGTCTAACCACTACTTGCGTCTCCCGAATCTGCAGTAGCAGGAAACCCCGCTATCACCAGTTCTTCCAAGGCTGAGATAGCCTGTTGAGCATCCTCTCCGGTCGCTTCCAATTGAACCCTTGTCCCTTGGGTCGCGCCGAGTGTCAAAATGTCCAACACGCTTTTGCCATCTACCCGGATATCATCTTTGACTACTTCAATCTTACAGTCATACTTCGACGCGGTTGAAACAAACAAATACGCAGGGCGCATATGCAAACCCTGAGGATTGCTAATTGTAACCATCGCTGATTGAAACTGTTCCGACATCTGTAATTTGAGCCATCTAAGGTTGAATCAATAGTTTGCCAAACAAGTTTAGGAAGCAAACTGATTGTTATCAGCTTCTTCCAATATCTGCTGGATATCCTCAGGAGTCCGCGACTGCTTGAGGAATCGGCAAAAAGTTTCATCCTGTAACTGCTTGGAAATATTTTCCAACGCACGAAGATGATCGTTCGGCTGGTCAGGGGGAGAGATCAGCATAAAAAAGAGCTGAACCTGTTCTCCATCGAGACTTTGAAAATCAACCCCTGTCGGGCTTACGCCAACCGTGCCGACCGGCTGACTAACACTCGGGTGTTTTGTGTGTGGAACGGCGATTCCTCGACCGATTCCGGTGCTTCCCAGCTCTTCCCGCTTCAAGACTGCCTGGACGATCGCTTCTTGATCATCTCCACCAAGCTGTCCAGATTCGACCAAGCTGGCGACTAACTCACGAACAACGCCTTCTTTGTCAGAAGAAGTTAGCTCCGCTCTGATCGCTTCAGTTCTTACGAAATCAGAAAACTTCATAAATGGTTCCTTTTGTATGTTTGTTGTCTTGCAGACGACAAGTTCACTTCAAGCAAAAAAATTACTCTGCTGATTCCTCTGGAATCTTGTGATCTCGCCCACGATGACTAATAAGTTTTTCTTTGTGTTTTTTTAGCTGCTGTTCCATTTTGGAAACGGTACTGTCTAAAGCGACAAGCACGTTCGAGCCGGTGTCGGAAGCAAAGAAATCATTGGTCTCTTCTGCCGAAACAATGATCTCAACTTTTGGAGTATCTGTGTGCTCCAAATCCACCAATACTTGTATCGCTGTAGTACGATCAAAAAATTTAGGGAGTTTAGAAACTTTCGCTTTCATGGTTTCCTGAATCTCGTCACTCATGTTGCCATGTCTAGCAGTAACTTTGATTTCCACCCTGACCCCCATTTCGAAATTTTTATTGATTGCACGAGAGGTTTCCTCTCGAGGTTGTGTTTCCCTCAATTGTAGAGCGATCGAGAATTTCGAACAAATCCAAATCACTTCTGAGCCCAAAATTCATCGAGAATAGATGGTGAATTATGGAAACGCGTCAGATTACCGACCGCCCCAATCTTTGCGTTAATCGGCTGGACCTCGCACAGCTGCCGAAGCATCCGAGCGACAAAGCGTAAGGGATTTCCTAGAAACGTCCCAAATTCACGAATTTCTTCGGCAATTCATGCATTTCCACGATCCCAACTGAAAATTGCGCAAAGATCACACCCCGAACGCGCGGCACCTTTCCCTAATTTGATGGGGCTCGGAGGGGATGATCAGCGGGCGGGAACGCCCACCTTCGAACGTTCAGACTCTAAAAACAACCGGAAAAGTCAAGTCAAATGTCCTATCGTCGCAACTAATTTATGGAACCTTGGTGAAAATTGCCGGGATGTCCGCCTTGCGTACAGCTTCGTTAAATTTCTTAATCCCCTTTTGGACGACGTTTTCTTGCGTCGTCAGCAGGCCATCGATCTCCTTAATCAACTCATTGCGCACGGCAATCGACTGCCGCGTCGGTCGATTGTCACCCGCACTCACGACACCGACGAGACCGCTTAGACGATTATTTAGCCGAATTGGATAGTTCAGTGGGTCCTGAGGGCTTTCGTTTTTCGTTTGGTAAAGCGCCTGCTCGACCTCTAACAGCTCGCGATCCAACTTTTTAGCTTTCTCTACCAGCTCTTCATTCCCACCTGCTTTTTCAAGTCTATTTCGAAGACTCTTGAGCTGCGTGCGGATATCGCGGGTATTTTTAATTGCCAAATGAATTTCACTCAGTTTGTCACGTACTCCAATCAAGAACTTGAATTGGGCCTGGAAATCGCTAAGCGTGGCCGAAGACCTTGGATCTTTTTTAATTTTAAAATCAATGCTTTGACTGAAGATCATATTTTCAGTCGAGGTTGACACTTCATCATCCGAAGCCGACTCAGAGACGGTCAGCTTCGCCCGATAAGTCCCCGGGACAGCCACAGGGCCTCGCGTGCCTCCGCCCCAGAGCACCATTCCTTCAAATGTTTCCGCATTTGGGTACCTCATATCCCATCGCAGCTCATTGAACCCCGCTACCAAATTGAGCTTCTTTTCCTTGCGTGCAGGATCTGGCTGGGTACTAAAGGTTTGAATCAAATCACCGGAAGGATCGAGCAGTTGCAATTCTGTTTTCATATTCTCTTTCGGTACTTCTTTGGCATAAAACCGAATCGGCACCCCTGACAGCGCATTTTGACCGGCAGTTCTTCCGGGAGAGCGGCTACCACCGCCACGCATTCGAATTGTGGGCCGGGTCTCTAGCAGCTGCATCTCGTTGTCTAGTAACTCCGGAGTCCACTGGTGAATCGGACTAAGATCGTCCATCAACCAAAACGATCTGCCCTGCGTCGCTACGATCAGATCTCCATTTTTAACAGCGAGATCGGTAATTGGAACAATCGGCAAATTGCACTGAAACTGGCTCCAGTGACCGCCGTCATCAAAAGATATGTAGAGCCCCGATTCGGTTCCTGCATACAACAAACCTTCCCGAGCCGGGTCGGCTCGGACCACACGGGTGAACGCCTGACGGTCAATCCCGTTACTGATTGCCGTCCAGGACTTACCGTAATCTTCAGTCTTAAAAAGGTACGGTTTAAAATCATCGAGCTTATACCGAGTAGCGGCTAGATAAAGCCCTCCGGAAAGCGTGGGGTGCGGTTCAATCGAATTGATCTGAGCCCATTCCGGCAAATCGGGAGGCGTAACATTAGCCCATTTCTTTCCTCCGTCACGCGTCACGTGCAACAGACCGTCATCCGAACCTGCCCACAAAACATCTTTCTCAATCGCGGATTCACAGGCTGCAAAAATCGTGCAGTAATATTCGACGCTCGTATTGTCTTGCGTAATTGGACCTCCGGACGAACCTAATTTGGACGGGTCGTTTCGGGTCAGATCACCACTAATTCTTTTCCAGCTATCTCCTCCGTTGGTCGTTTTGAAAAGCACGTTTCCAGCGGTGTACAACACTTTCGGATCGTGCTTCGAAAAGAAGATAGGGAAGTTCCACTGAAACCGATACTTGCCGTCTCCCGCCCCATGGCCCATCGGGTTATCAGGCCAAACGTGAATATTACGCGTCTCCTGCGTCCGATGATTGACTCGAGTCAGATAACCACCGTAGGAACCACCGTACACGATCTCTGGATCTTCCGGATCAGGCGCAATGAATCCACTCTCACCGCCGGCTGTCGGCATCCAGTCTCGTTCACCAATACTTCGCCCTCCCGTTCGGCTCAACATCCGAACGGTAGAGTTATCCTGCTGGGCACCATAGATTCGATACGGGAAATGATTATCGGTAGTGACGCGATAAAACTGTGCAGTTGGCTGATTTTCGTAAGTCGACCAGGTTTTACCGCGGTTCAATGAAATCTGAACCCCTCCGTCATCCGCAATTGCCATGCGTTGCGGATCATTCGGAGCGATCCACAAATCATGATGGTCACCATGGGGAGTCGAAATCGAATCGAACGATTTCCCCGCGTCACCGGATCTCCAAAACCGCACGTTCAAGACATACACCTCATCAACATTTTCCGGTCCGGCGTAGACTCTCGTGTAATACCATGCTCGCTGCCGCAGTTTCCGTTCGTCGTTAATTCGAACCCAGGATTCGCCGCCGTTGTCACTTCGAAAAAGACCACCCTCTTTGGCTTCCACCATGGCCCAAACGCGATTGGAATCAACGGGCGAAACAGCGACACCGCAGATCCCAATCGTCCCGCCAGGCAGTCCGTCATTGCGAGTCATTTCAGTCCACGTATCGCCGCCGTCGTTGCTCTTCCAAATACCCGACCCCGCGCCTCCGCTTTCAAGACTAAAAGGGGTTCGCTTGATTTTCCAAGTAGTGGCAAACAGCACGTTTGAACTCTGCGGATCAATGACTAAATCAACAGCGCCAACTTCTTCATTGACGAACAAAACCCGTTTCCAAGTGGTGCCTCCATCGGTACTTTTAAAAACGCCACGTTCCTGATTAGCTCCGAACAAATGCCCTAAGACTGCTGCATAAACAATATTTGGATTAGTTGGATGGATGCGAATTCGAGGAATGCGTCGTGAATCTTCCAACCCCATCTGCTTCCAGGACTTTCCTCCATCTAGAGACTTCCACACACCATTACCGTGAGAAACGTTTCCGCGGACGGTAACTTCACCGCCGCCTACGTAAATCACATTCGGATTGGATGGGGAGACGGCGATGGCACCAATCGATCCTCCAAAAAATCCATCCGAGATATTCTCCCAACTTGACCCTGCGTCCTCAGTCTTCCAAACTCCGCCTCCTGCGGCTCCCATGTAGTAAAGCATCGGATTGTCAGCGACACCCGAAGTTGCCGCTGACCGGCCTCCGCGATACGGGCCCAGGGATCGAAAAGACAACGATTCAAAAAAAGACTGTTGAGCATCGTCAACAACAGTTGGTTGCGCCTGCACAAAATCACCGACACTGAAAACAAACGCCAGCGCCGCGGCAAATAAAAACATTAAATGTGGAAGCATGATGAATTACCAAATTCAGTAAAATAATTTTCAGCAGCGAACAATCCAGTGAGTAGATCGTCGTCCATTGTAATCAAAGCGATTTCTCTCAAACTGTTTTACTTTAAAAACAGCGCAGCGCGAGTGATTCAATCGTGAAAGTGAATTCGCTCACCAATGGATCTAAAAGATAGCGTCTCAATCAGACACATCCGTTCAACCGCCAGAATTATGACCTCGTGAAAGTCTGAAATGAATAATCGAAACTATTCTTTTCATCCTTTTGAAAACTGGATTCCTCGACGAGAGTCCAGTCATTCCATTCAATTTCAGGCAGTTTCGTGTCACCGTCGATTTCAGTGTGCACTCGGGTAAGGTGAATTTCGTTAACAAACGGAATAGCGAGTCGGTAAATCTCCGCGCCTCCGGTAACAAACGGAAGATCGTCTTCGCCACACAAAGCAATCGCTTCTTCAATTGAATTTGCGATCAATGCACCATCACACACAAAATCAGATTGACGGGTTACGATCACCGTGGTTCTCCCCGGCAACAGTCGACCGATGGAATCAAAGGTCTTTCGCCCCATGATAATGTGATGCCCCATCGTCAGACGTTTGAATCGCCTCAAGTCGGCAGACAACTGCCACGGCAGATCTCCGTTGATTCCGATGACTTCGTTCTCAGCCGCAGCCACAATCATTGCTAATTTATTCATCGACCTTATCCGTTTCGATCTTGCAATCACCGACCGCAATTACACAGCAACCTTACCCTTGATGTGAGGATGAGCTTCATATTGCAATAGCTCGAAATCCTCGAATTTGAAATCAAAGATTGATTTTACATTTTCATTGATCGACAGTTTCGGCAACTGCTTAGGCTCACGAGACAACTGCAAATCCACTTGCTCGAGATGATTCGAATAGAGATGAGCATCGCCAAGCGTGTGTACAAAATCACCGGGTTTTAATCCAGTGACTTGCGCTACCATGCAAGTCAGTGCTGCGTAGGAGCCTATGTTAAAGGGTACACCTAGAAAGACATCTGCACTGCGCTGGTAAAGCTGGCAGGACAATTCGCCATTCGCAACGTAGAACTGAAAAAAAGCATGACACGGAGGTAATTTCATTTTCGGGATTTCAGCCACATTCCAAGCGCTCACAATTAAACGCCGCGAGTCTGGATTGTGTTGAATCTCATGAATCACCTGTGAAATCTGATCAATCGTTGTTCCGTCCGCGCCTTGCCAGCTTCGCCACTGCGATCCATAGACAGGGCCAAGCTCTCCGTTTTCATCGGCCCACTCATTCCAGATTCGAACGCCGTTTTCTTGAAGATATCGAACATTCGTGTCACCGCTCAAAAACCAAAGGAGTTCGTGAATAATGCTTTTGAAATGCAGTTTTTTCGTTGTGATCATCGGAAACGAGTCACGAAGATCAAAACGCATCTGGTATCCGAAAACGCTTTTCGTTCCGGTTCCGGTGCGATCGGTTTTCTCAACACCACGGTCGAGAATATGTCGAAGAAGGTCTAGGTATTGTTGCATCACCATTTTGTATGGGTTGAGGTTGAAGGATTCAAGCCCGGCAATTCCCTCTGAACGGGTCCACTGCCCGAAAACACCTATTATTTGGCAATATTTGAGATCTCCCTGCCCGTTTTGCTCTCCTCCTTCGAGAGATCCCACTGAGGCTCTATGATCATCCACCGTAGAACCGCCCCAAGTCTTTGAAAACACCGGCGACCACGCCAACGCAACAACCCCCTCCACCATGTCTCCTTTTGAGTTCTGTCATCGAAAACTCTCAACCATCTCCAATGCCATCCAACCGACTCGCTGACGTCAGTCTGTTACTCGTCGCCTTTATTTGGGGCATCAACATGGCGGTTATGAAGATGGGGATCTCAATGATAGATCCCTTTGCGTTCAACTCGGTTCGACTCTCTCTTTCGGCAATCACACTCGGCGTCTGCGTATGGCTAGAAAATCGCAGTCGAAAAATCGATTCCGACCAAAAACCA
>Ga0206679_10003240_pt1 | contig 12609 bp, 10 predicted proteins | sample M110012015metaG_FD_155464 | JGI IMG/M metagenome (GOLD analysis project Ga0206679, IMG submission 155464) | Ammonia-oxidizing marine archaeal communities from Monterey Bay, California, United States - M1 100m 12015 | ecosystem: Environmental > Aquatic > Marine > Intertidal zone | place: USA... | reverse complement strand
CAAGAAACCAAATCTCATCCATTGGGTTGGAAATGGCGAAGCAGGCGAACCACAGTAAAGTGAGTTGTACAGAAGTCCTAGTTGTAGCGGCCTCACTAAATCGAGAAGGGAAAGAATGGATACCACTTTCTCGATCACTCTCGACATCCATTCTTGCGTAATTGATGTCAAAGGCAGCAATCCAAAATGTCACTCCTAAAGATATGAAGAATACTTCAGGAAACCAGTATAAGTCTGTGATTGCTGCCCACCCATGTACGTCCGCTGTAACTGCAAACCATGCTCCCGCTGGTCCAAGTGCGAGACAAAGACCTAGCCAAAAGTGGCACAACCATGTATAGCGCTTCGTGTAAGGGTAGATGACGAAAACTAGGACTGGGAGCCAAGCCATCATAAGTGCGACTTCGTTGAGTTGCCATGCACCAAATAATAGCATTCCGAGAAAGATTGCTGAAAGAGTCCAAGCGGTATTCATCGACATCGCCCCAGATACTAGATGGCGATTTTCGGTTCGAGGATTAGCAGCATCAATGTCTCGATCTATAATTCGATTCAGAGTCATTGCAAGACCACGAGCTCCAACTGCTGCAATTAGAATCCAAAGAATGTCGATTCCAAACTTCTGTGAAGAAAGTTCGTGCATGAATTGGTTGTGTGCAAGAACATATCCAATGAAGACAAAAGGGAGAGAGAAAAGTGTGTGTTCAACTTTGACGAATGAAAGAATCTCTTTCATTCCCATCAAAGCCCCTCCTTATCCATCCATGCGTCTACTTTAGCCTCAACAATAGGATCGTGAAGCGTCACAGCAGGCCAACGTCTGACCGGAAGTGGCCCATTGTTGGATGGAATAGGTGCAGTGGCGTCCCAAGCGAGGCGAGTTTTCTCATCATCAAAATGCAGGTCTCGAGTAACATCGAATCTACAGAATAATTGCCACAGAAGTCTTCTTTTCCAATTTTCATCAGATAGGTCTGCATCATCGTCGGTGATAAATAGCCAGCGTAGATTTTCACTTCCATCAAGTGACCAAATCTCATCACGCAAGTTTGCTATATGCGAGCGTTGTGCAGCCGCAGCCTCCTCGTTGACATTCTCCATCGAAGCTTCAGGACGTGGTCCTTCTCTAATGTGAGTGGTGACTACCATCATTGAAGGGCGCAACATTCTGACAGAATTCACTCCATCAACCGAACTGACTTTTTCAGCAAATGATTCACCAGGTCCTGAACTGAGTTCTAATCCAAACATAGGATCGTCTTTGGTTGGGGTCGATGCATCGATGATAATTTTCGAATGTATATTCTCCCAAGGAGAATCGTGCGCTAAGGTGTCAGCCACTTGCCCCTCAAGTACCTGGATATCATGCTCAATATGGACTTTGGAATCAAGAGCGTCTAGAAGTGCCTCCAAGTCTTTCACAGGGTGATTTTGATCTGTAGCCACAATTGACTTCAGGAACATCATCTGACCTGCTCCTAAGAGCCCTAATGCAGTCTTGCGAGCCTGTCTCGGATAGTTTTGTTTACTTGAAACAATAGCTAGATTGTGAAATCCAGTCTCAAGTGGTAAAAACAAATCTACTACATCTCGGTGTTGGAATTGTAGTACAGGTCTGAAAGCATCACCTACGGCCTCACCGAGGTAACCATCTTCCATTGGAGGTAAACCAACGATAGTTGCTGGTAAAACTGCATTTTTCCTGTGAGTTATTGCGGTAATATGCATTACTGGATATTCGTCTGCTAGAGAGTAATATCCGAAATGATCTCCAAATGGGCCTTCTGTTCTTGTTTCTCCTGGAATCATATATCCTTCAATGACAAAATCTACCTCGGCGGGCACCCACAAGTCATTGGTTCTACATTTGCTCAGTCGCAGTCGCTTTCCACCTAGCAGGCCTGCAAATTCATATTCAGAGAGATTGTCTGGTAGAGGTGACATGGCTGAGAAAATCAACTCAGGAGGTCCACCCATGCAAATTGCAACAGGCATCCTGCCATCACCTGCTTCTGCTGCATGTTCTGCACCATGCTTATGTCGCTGCCAGTGTAATCCAACTTCCTTTGGCCCGAAAACTTGAGCCCGATACATTCCCATGTTGTGAACTCCTGTAGATGGATCGGCAGTGATTACCAATGGTAGAGTAATGAATGGTCCTCCATCATTCGGCCATGTTGTAGGAATTGGTAAACGAGTCATATCCGGTTCAGCCATCACAATTTGTTGGCAAGCACCTCTACCTACTTTCTTGGGTGCCATCGACATACCTTGTAGTGCCAAGCCTAGACCTTTCCATGGTGCTCGAAGAATAGAACCAATGTCTGGTTTCATCAGCCCGACCATTCGCTGACCGATTTCACTAGGCTCATCAACTCCGAGTGCGACATTGGTTCGTTGCCTTGTTCCAAAGAGATTCATTGCTAATGGGAATTGACTAATCGAGCCGTCAGCCAGCCGGGGTTGTTCAAAGATTACAGCAGGACCTCCTCGCTTGACTAATTTGTCAGCGATGCATCCCGCTTCAAGGGCGCAGTCGATTGGTTCATGAACATGAAGCAATTCGCTAGAATCCTCTAAGACCTTGAGAAACCGACTCAGGCTACGCCTCGACATATATTCCGCGTGGCGATTCATCGTTCAATATATTCCCCACGCTATCGTAGATAGCGGAGCGACGGATTCATGTCCTACTTAATGACGCACAGTATCGTGGCAGAGGGAATCACGTCTTGTGATGTGCTCGTAGTTGGGGCTGGACCGGGTGGTGGAAACGCTGCTTTACACAGTGCCCGGGCAGGATTGGATGTCATTCTAATAGAGGATCATCCAGCAATTGGAACCCCAGTTCATTGTGGCGAGTGTATCTCTGATATCGCCTGTGATAATTTGAATCTCGAATTACCTCCACATGTGATTAGTAAGCGAGTTCATGGTATTAGAGTCATATTTCCAGATGGTACTGCGAAGAAATTGACAGAAGAGGGATATGTCCTTGAGAAGCATCTATTCGAGCGTTGGATTGCTGATGAAGCAGTTTCAGAAGGAGCACAAGTTCACCTTTCTCACAAATTGCGTAGTATGGAAAAGCAGTATGATGGAGATCATTTTACTGGTTGGTTATGTGAAGGAAATGGTGATCAATTCCCGATTCAAGCTAAGGTTATTATTGATGCTTCAGGTGTTGCGAGCGCTTGTTCTCGAATTCTCGATTTGAACCCTCGAGGAAAGGTCATTGCTGGAATGCAGTACGAAATGCTTGAGGTTCCAACTGATGATTATCTAGACTTTTACATCTGGCCGCAGTATGCCGAAAAAGGATACCTTTGGATGATTCCTAAGTGTGATGGCCGCGCGAATGTCGGTTTGGTTACAGAAGACAAAAGTCGAGCTAAGAAAGCACTCGACGAATTCATTGAAGATACAGAATTTAAGAATTTACAACAGATTCCTCCACCGTGGAAAGAGAAAGGTAATCCCGCCTTTGGAGGCACAATTCCAATCTCAGGACCTTACGAATTAACCTATGATGATGGATTGATGTTGGTTGGTGATGCTGCAGGCTTTACTTCACCTCTTTTTGAGGGTGGCTCACATCTAGCTTTGAAGTCGGCTGTCTTTGCTGCTGAGGTGGCTTCGAAGCAGATTTCAGAAGGTAATCTCAGCGCTGAAAAAATGGCTAGATACCAGAAACTTTGGACTGACGAGTTTCCTCCTTATGGAAAAATTCTCAAGGGAAAATCAGCACTCTTTGAATTATCAGATGACGACATGTCATTGATGGCTCAATGCTTTCCCGATGAGATGAGCAATATGGGGCCACATGGTAAACTAGCAGTTTGTCTCAGAATACTTTTGCGAAGGCCGAGCCTCTATGGAAAGAAGATAATTCCAGCCATGCTTTCCTTTGGATACTCAAGAGCAAAGTATTACGGATGGTGATTCAATTCTCCCCCTTTTGGGAAATATTTTGACAGGACTTGCAATTGCAGTCAGTATATTGTGGTCTATTGACAAAATTCCTGCAGACAAAAAAATGTTTAGACATGTCACATTTGTTGCCCAAATTTTCCCTCTGATGCTGTTAATTGGGGCTTTCATAGTCGATGCAGATAGTCTAGATTTAGTATCTAGATTTGGGGGGGATGATCTTCCATTGTTGTACCGCATTTCTGCAGTTTGGGGGGGTAGGGCCGGTCCTCTGCTTCTGTGGGCTGCATTGTTAGGAGTCATTGGCTGGTTCATGTTTGATAATACTGAATCTAATTTACTCCAAGTTCGTTTGATGCATTCTACCACTGCTGTAGTTCTCGTAATTTCTTGGCTACTCCAACCATTTGCAGAATCTACAGGTGCCGTTGGAATATTACATCCACTTCTTCAAACAAATTTGATGGTAATACACCCTCCAATCGTTTTCTCATTTTACTCCCTCTGCATTGCTGTGGCTTGTGTCTCCCTAGCCGGACTCATTGAAGGGCGCGATGCAGCCTCTGTTCACAAGGCTCAATTACACTGGGCTAGAGCAGGCTTCCTTGTTGGCGTCATTGGAATTGGACTAGGGGGTCTTTGGGCCTATACTGTTCTTGACTGGGGTGGATATTGGGCCTGGGATCCAGTCGAGACTGCATCCATCTTACCTTGGCTCGCTTTGCTGATGATTGTGCATGCGCGCGCACGAACAGATTCCCGAAGTTCTGGGGCAATCACAGCATCTCCAGCTATTGGAATGTTGTCTGGTGCTTTAGCAATTCATGCAACTCTCGTTACTCGTGCCAATGGAGTTTGGGCTTCAGTACATTCTTTTGTTGGCAATGAAGATGGTCAGGCATCCAGTGACCCTTACATCCGTATCCTTGAATTATTTGGTGAAGGTGCAATAGGCCTTGAGGTGCTTAGTTACACGGTTCTAATTCTAATTTTTTCGATTGCTGCTGTATTGTGGATGATTAATCAACAGAAGCAGGCCATGGTTTCTGCAGGTCAAACATCCATGTTAGAGAATAATTTCACTTTAGCAGCTGCACTACTCGCAGGATCTGTTGCAGTTGGTATCTGGATAGAATCCACTTCAGTAACTCTAGTCGGTTTCTCTTTGATGCTTCTTCTAGTTCGTGGCAACACAGAAAAACCTCCAGCCCAGTGGGTATTTGGTGGAGTATTCTTGATGCTATTTGCTAGTTGGACATGGACGGCAACTCTGATTCAAGCAGTAGCCGGAATGCTTCTCTTCCTCACCCCATGGTTATTGTCTTCTGATGAGGAAGAGATTTCCATAATGGCAATGTTCTCTGACACCCGCGTACGTACGAAGATTGCACGCACAATTCCTTGGTATGGTGCAGCAGCCTTTCTTGGATTGACTTGGCTTCTTCTAACTGCTGAAATTGATGGGACGAGCCTCGCTGCTCACGAGTTCTATGGGGCTCCAATAATTGCTATTGGAATTCTTGCTGTAACACTGTATTCGTGGGGTAAGGCAGTAGACTCCAAGAAAGGCAATATAATGATGATTCTAACTTTGTTTGTCTCTGTCGTATTAGCCTTTAATGCTGATAAATTCAGTATTCCTGGTGACCCTGATCTTTTGCTGACCTCTAATATTTCTAGGGGAGCACTTAGTTTGTTCATGCTTACTTGGCTATTCTTTGCTCTGCCTCCTGCAATCCAAGCCACCTACTCGACATTGAAGAGAATCGCCCCCGCAATCAAGGCGAATGGGATTACAGCTAGAACCAATGGAGCAAGATTGCGACTATTCGGCTCCCATCTTGCTCATCTCGGAATCATTTTGTTACTCCTGGGTCATGTAATGACCACAACGCTAGTTGATCGTTCAGATCCAGAACATCTAATTTCACTTGAGAAAGATGTGCCAGTTGAATTCAATGGCTATGAATTCACATTTACTGAAACTGTAATGATTGAAGAAGAGGATTCTGAATACCCTTACAATGTTGGTGAAGGTTTTGCAGGTTTCACCGTTGAGATTCGTGACGACGGGGAATTAGTGGATGAAGTGACTCCCGGAATAATCCGTTTCGATTTCAACCGACAACGCTCAGAAGTAGACCGAATGGTGCGTCCTAGTGGTGATATGATATTCATTCTTGATTCAAATCAGGCAGCAGTCAATCTTGGTGCTATGATGTCCGGAGATATTGATGAAATTACCGAAATTAGGGTTACAGTACACGATTTGAAGGGTTCACATCTTGTTTGGGCAGGTTGGGCATTCATTATGTTAGGAGGATTTTCAACTCTTCTAACTAGTCAAAGAAACTCTTCAGAAGAAGAAGATTGATGCTGATTTCACCATAGATTTCCCCCAAGGGGGGAACCGTTTGAATCAAAAGGGGGAGATAGGTCGGCGGGTCGCTCTTAGGAGGCCTAACCATGGATAACGGTGCAATTATTCACATCGATTACGACCTATACAATGCCGATAGCGGCGACATTATCGAGACTACTCGAGAAGAAGTCGCAAAGGAGCATGAAGTGTTTGACGAGCAGAGAACCTACGAGCCGATGATTACTGTTATTGGAGATGGTCGCCTGATTGGTGGCTTTGAGGCACATCTAGCAGATGCAGAGGCAGAAACTGAATACACATTCGATATCGAGCCTACTGATGCTTATGGTGAGCGTGATGCTTCACTAGTTGAGACAATATCTCAGAATGTGCTTCTGCGAAGTGTGCGCGACCCTAACATGCTTGGGATCGGTGCTCCAGTAGAAATTGGTGGTCGTCAAGGTGTCCTTCAGATGCTCCGCGCAGGTCGCGCGCGTGTCGACTACAACCACCCCCTAGCTGGAGTAAAATTGCGTTACACATACACGATTGTCAAGGTAGTCGAAGACCGCTCCGAGCGTGTTGCAACTCTTCTACAAATGAATACAGGGCGTTCAGACTTTGAAGTTGAGTTTGATGGTGACGATGTAACTATCACTTTACCAGATTCAATTGCATATGATCAGAACTGGGCCTACGCTAAGTTCTCTCTTGTCCGTTCACTCCGTGAACATCTTGAGGTTGGAACTGTAGTATTCCGTGAGGTTCACGAACCTCGAGTTGCCTCAGAAGAAGAGTGATTAGTGCCTCTCGGTACTCATAGGGCACGTCAACGCCTTTCAGCTCAGTTTACCCTTTTGTCGTCATCGAGGCAAATGACCGAAGAGTTCGTTACACAAGAATCTGATTGAATCAAGAGTGTGCCAATAATCACTGTCAATAGCAACCTCAGAGGGGTTCGCTTGAAGTTAGGCTGTTCCTCCCGAGAAATGATGAGGACCCAATCGGCAGCCCTTGGTATGCTTCTGATGCTCATCATTTCAACATCAAGTGCAGGCTGTATTGGTCTTGTTATGCAGCGTGAAATAATGGAAGATTTGAGAGAGGAACCAACTACTATCATGAAGGAGGAATCTTTCCTTTGGGATGTTACTTTTGAGACAAATTCTTTAGATGGTGTTCAGTATAATAATCAGACCCAAATAAGCTTGGATGCAACAGTATCGAAGATTACGATTACTTTTCGAGCATTTTTCCCATATTCAGATTCGATAGGAGAAATAACTAATGAAACTGATGAACTTAGATTTGTAGAAGCGATTCTCTGGGAACCGGGTGTTAAGGAGAGTGGAGGAAATCCATTTTGGCAAGTCAAGACCACTCAGGATTATCCTCTAGAGCGCTTTGAATTCAGTAACATAGTAGAAGGTAACTGGTTGGTTGAGATAGATGCTCGTGGTTACGGCTTCACAGCACCAATAGATCAATTCTCAGCTTACGATCATTTCGATATGTCAGTAACTATTACCAAACCCTGTGTTCACTTCCCTGAAGTGCATGATAAGGGCGATTGTACTGATCTTTCTGCACTGTAACTGTGCTTCGCGCCCCTTTGGGGCGTAGCGCAGCGCTTATGAGGGAAGGGCAGGTCGCCGCGCTGCTGAGGAAGTCCAATGAGTGAGATAGAGTCCCCCCTCGTACCGTATGATGTCTATGAGACGCATGCTGTGCACATCGGAACTAACCAGAAATCTTCAGATATGCAGAGATTCATCGATACAGACCGTGCAGACGGTTCTGGACTTCACCTCCTGAATCTTAATCTAACTGACGAGCGTATCCGTAAGGCAGCTAAATTCCTCGCACAATATGACCCAGAACGTATTCTAATTGTCAGTGCACGTCAGTATGGACAGCGCCCTGCTCGTAAGTTTGCCCAATCAATCGGCGCTAAGAGAATCGTTGGCCGTTTTATTCCAGGAACTCTGACAAACCCTCAACTCCGAACTTACATGGAGCCAGAGGTCCTTTTCGTCACCGATCCCGCTGCTGATTCGCAGGCTCTGTCGGAGGCTGTCTCAACTGGCCTTCCAATCGTTGGCATTGTCGATGCTAACAACACACTTCGCAATGTAGACTTGGCTTTACCCGCTAACAACAAGGGCCGCCGTTCACTTGCACTCATCTACTGGCTGCTTTCTCGTGAGATTCTTACTCTACGTGGAAGTACAGACTATGCAAACTGGGAGAGAGCTCAGCAAGTCGAAGATTGGGAATCAACTTTCTGAAGCTTTGAATTCAGAATGGCCACAATGCGTCTAGCCAACCCGACCAGTAGGCGGCAACGATACCAATTATCGCCATAAACTCCCAAAGTCCGGGTTGCCATTCATCATCATCCGAAGGCGGGGATAGCGATGGGGGTGAAATATCCACGTTACTGCCAAAGAGGGGCTAGTCTTGAAAGATACGTTGCTAGCAATATTAGGATTTATCTTCTAAAAACCGGAGACTAAAAAAAATAACTTCATTTCGGTTAATTGATGAGGGAGCAGATTGTTATCGGTGGTGGCTGCTTCTGGTGTGTAGAAGGTGCGATGAAAAACCTGCGAGGAGTTTCTGAAGTACTATCTGGCTACAGCGGAGGAGAAATTTCGAACCCAACATATGAGCAGGTCTGCAGGGGTAACACTGGTCATGCTGAGGTGGTCCGTGTCACCTTTGATACGGAAATTATTCCACGTCGAATTCTATTGGAAGTTTTCTTCACTTGTCATGATCCCACTCAATTGAATCGTCAAGGTAATGATATTGGTTCACAATATCGTAGTTGTGTATTCTATTCAAATGAAGAACAAAAATTGGAAGCGGAAGCTGTGATTAAATATCTACAACCAAATTTTGTTGATGATATTGTAACTGAGGTTAGTCCTTTGATCAATTTCTTCGATGCCGAAAGTTATCATCATGACTATTTCGCAAAAAATCCCGAAAATCCTTATTGTCGAATGGTAGTGTCTCCGAAAATTGCTAAGGTTAGAGCCCTACACGGCAACCTGTATGAGTGAGCAGGCAATTTCTCCTGAGCCTTGGCCGGTTCATCTACTTGGACTGATTAGTCCTATTCTAGTAATCAATGGAAATCTTCTAGGAGGAGTTTACACAGTAATGGGAGTAATCTTCATCTGGGGAATTGGTCCGATACTAGATATCTTAATGGGAAAAACCGAGAAACCTCGTCCCCCTAGAGAATCAGGAACTCCCTTCATAGTTTTGTTATGGATTCATGGGATATTGCAAATTGTTGTAATCACCACTTTCTTCTACTTCGCAAACCAAGAAGCAGAAATCAGTCTTTGGTTAATCGCAGCCGCACTTTCATCAGGCCTATCATCGGGAGCATCCGCCATGGTTACGGCGCATGAATTAGGCCACAAAAAACCAAGAAGTCCTGGTTGGCTTTTAGCCCGTGTTCTTCTCTTTAGTGTCCATTATACTCACTTTACTGCTGAACACAATCATGTACACCATAAGTGGGTTGCTACCAATCTTGATTCGGCTAGCGCGAGAAAGGAAGAAGGACTCTGGACCTTCTGGTTCAGAACTATTCCAGGACAATTTTTATCTTCTGCTAGAGTTCATAATTCCAAAGGCCGAACAGGAATTAAAAATCCCACATATCAAGGATTCATGTTGCAGATTCTTGCAGTTATAGGGATTCTTTACTTCCCTAATGGAAAGGTAATACTTGTAGGTTGGTTTATACTTTCATTAATTGCAATTCTGACTCTAGAATATGTCAACTATATTCGCCATTGGGGATTGAGAAGGGGCGTTGATGAGCGTCAAACTGAGATGCATTCATGGAATACTGAGGCACGTTGGTCACGCTGGTCTTTACTTGAATTGACACGTCATTCTCATCATCATATGCAAGCCAGCGCACCCTTCTGGAAATTACAACCTCACCCAAATGCTCCAGAACTTCCCGCTGGCTACTACGCCTGCTGGTGGCCATGCCTGATACCTCCTCTTTGGAGGCGATGGATGACCCCACGTCTACCTTGAAACGCAAATAGTTTGTCTGACTATAGGGTAACCTTCAATTCTGAAATGACTCGGAACGTGTCTATGACCCCTAGTTCGAGATCTTCTGAGGATTCATCTTCAGACAAGGCTTGGGCTATTCACGCAGCAATAATAGGTCTAAATTCAGGTAATCTCCTCTTTCGTGGATTGGAACTAGACCCAACAGATCCAGATATGTTGACTGTTGTTTGCCTTTCGATTATTTCCATCGCACTTCCGTTTCAGGCTATCTTCTTTCTTATCAATTCATATATACAAGAATCGACTAAGGTTCATCAAACAGAATATCAGATGCTTCTGAGATTATCTTTGATTTGTCAGACTATTTCTTATCTTTCTCTAATTGGAATTGGTTTGTTGATGTTTGCTTCTCACCAATATATTGGAATTTCCTTTACTATTGGTGTAATCATTGCTTTCTTCCTTCTCCGTGCTGCAATGACTCACTCTGAAAATCTCTCTATTGGTAATCGTTGACATAGTGAGATTGATTGCTAGTAACATCTACGAACTCACATGATGGATGCCTATTCGCTACCGAGTTGGCCACCTAGTTCACCTTGGGAAGCGTACTTTTTCGCTTTACTTATTCCCTTTATTCTCCGATTCTGGTTATTGAGAAGGCCACTATTGGACTTCATCTCGGTTTTGGCGCCAAAAGAAGAGCGCACACGTCATTGGCGATGGTTAAAAGAAAACCATCAAAAGTTGCCAATAAGTGGTTTTGATACTCTATTGAAACAGGAAATAATAGCCTTATTACTTCCGACTTTAGTAGCAATTATTGCTCGATTAGGAATCGGCGAACTAGGTTGGGATGAATGGAATAATGTTCCAAATATTGGCAAAAACCTACTAATTTTCTCCTTGATTTTCTGGATTTTATGGGACTTCAGACGAGTTATGCGAACTCGCCGTTCAGTCAAGAAGATGGCTAGGTGGAATTTGGAAAGGGTCAAGAGGACTATCGATAGAGTTCTTGCTGGTCGAGATTTCCTTCGTAATATTGAGGATTTTCGAATACCTCGGCCATGGTCATCAATAGATGTTGCTCATTCAATAGATGGGGAGGAGATGGCTCTAGAAAAACCAAGCAAACTCAAGAGTTTAGGATCTATATTGTTGGACAAAGGTGCTGATTTAATTGATTATGGCTTAGGATACGCTAAGTACCCTGCTGAGGGTTTAGCTGATGAGATAGAAAATAGGATTCAGGCAATACTTGACAATCATATACACGCTACTCGTGACGCAATGTTCAGTAATCTTATATTTTCTTTATTTCCTCTACTTGTTCTCAAGTTTTTACCCTCGATTGTTGGATAATTTTCTTCTCACTTGGTGAGGCTAGCATAATCCAAGCCAATCCTAACATGATTTGAACCATCCCTGTTAGAGCAATAACCTCAACTAAACTCAATAATTCGTTTTCCATTATTAGCCCCGCTGAAAGTGCCGATATTCCCATCATCACTGTTATTCCGAAGTGATCGGTTCCCGCAACTCTGCCTCGCCACTCATCATCAGATCTCTTCTGTAGTAAAGTGGTTGAAAGCACCCAATTCAGACCACTTGCTGCATGAGAGAAGAATACTAAAATCAGAATAATTTCCTTCCAATCGACTGGATTTTCTTGTCCAACAAAATACGCAACTGCGATGTAAAATGTTCCGCATACCCCTACAGCAATTCCAAGTAAATATGGTATCAAACGTGGGTTACTCATTAGTGATCTTCCGGCTAGTGGTCCGAATCCACTACCAAATCCTCTAGCCATGAATAGAATTCCAACCCCTGCTGCAACTTCTCCAAATCCAACTTCCATTCCGATTAGAACGAGCAAAAATACCTGAGCACCTCCTCCTGAAGCCCACAGTCCTTTGGCAAATATCACTCGACGAAGTGATGGAAGAGATAGAATATACTTCCACCCTGAAACAATTTCTCCGACTATTAATTTCGGAGTAGCCCTCTTTCTTTCTGATACATCAGGGCCACCTGTCGGTAATGTCATGATTGCGAGAGCTGCCACAGTAAAGGTCACAGTATCTATCCATAGAGCGGTATTAATACCAAATTGAGAGATAGTCAATCCACCGATAGCAGACCCTATCCCCAATGCTACAGACCAACCACCTGAGGCCAGAGCATTTGCTGTCAGTAACTCTTCTTCGTTGCATATGTTTGGTAGATAGGCGTATTCAGCGGGATCAAATACAGCTCTAGCA
>Ga0206679_10003236_pt1 | contig 12614 bp, 14 predicted proteins | sample M110012015metaG_FD_155464 | JGI IMG/M metagenome (GOLD analysis project Ga0206679, IMG submission 155464) | Ammonia-oxidizing marine archaeal communities from Monterey Bay, California, United States - M1 100m 12015 | ecosystem: Environmental > Aquatic > Marine > Intertidal zone | place: USA... | reverse complement strand
TGAATACTACAAATGGAATAATGAAAGAAAAGTTCGTTATTATAAAATAACAGCTTAATATATTCTTTAAGCCCTCCTGCTTTTGCAGGGGGGCTTTTTTATTGCCCGTGATTTTTCTTTGAATAGAAACAAGCTAAATGAAAATTTAAGCTCATTCTTCCAATACAAATGGCTCATCCTTTCTCATTTCGGATGATCTGTAATTCTTCCTTCTCTCCTTCTTCATCCTTCGCATAGACTTTCGCATTAAACGCTTATTTTCTGAGCTTTGAAATTTACGATGACGTTTGAACTTTTTTTCTAAAAACTTCTTTTTTGCTCTTTCGACTTTTCGTTCTTGACGAATAACCTTACGAGATAAAACCTTACTATTCCTAGCTGTAACTGGAGGACCAGGCATGCATTGCACAATAATAATTATCAGCAAAATACAAATGAATATGGCTATAAATCTCCTCAATATTGGGTATCTTTGAAAAATGAAAATACAAATCTTATTGGTAATCTCATTATTTCTGGTAAGTGGATCCTGTGGTAATCAGCAAATACACCCTGTTCCCTACGTACCATTTAATATGACAATTGATCTAAATCTACCTAGTTATTTTTCTTTGGCTGGAGTTGGTGGATGGGCCTATGTAAATGGGGGCTCAAGAGGAATAATTGTTTACCGAAGATCTATAGATGAATTTATTGCCTTTGACAGACATTCACCAGCAGATGTAAACGCAACGTGTCCATCACCTTTATTTCCTGACCCTGACAATTTCTTAATACTGAAAGACACCTGCAACAATGCTACCTTCTCATTATATGATGGTAGCCCTATAAGTGGATCTCAATACGGTTTGGTTCAATATGCCACTTCATTTAACGGTAATAATTTAGTCAATATCTACAACTGAGTATTATGAACGATATCAAAGTAACTATAATTGATAGAGAAGGAAAAACACATGAACTGATTGGTCCTACAGACATGAATATGAATATAATGGAATTGTGCAAGTCTTATGAACTCCCTGTAATTGGCGAATGTGGGGGGATGGCTATGTGCGCTACGTGTCAGTGTTATTTAGAATCAGACACCAACCTTCCCGAACAAAGTGATTCTGAACTCGATATGCTAGATCAGGCCTTCTTCGTTAAAAACAACAGCCGCCTTGGGTGCCAAATACATCTTGAAGATAGCATTGATGGAATAATTCTCAGACTCGCACCTGAAGCATAGATTATTTTAACGAATCAGAAAACACTGTTCTAAACTCTTCATACTTTGGACGTACTACCATTTGACAATATGGATTCTGCGGATTCCGTTTGAGATAATCATGATGGTATTCTTCAGCTTCGTAAAAGTTAATCAAGGGACTTATTTCCGTAACAATTTCATTTGACCATATCCCCTTCTTCTTTAGCTCTAATTTATAATATTCAGCTTCTTTCTTTTGTGATTCATTATGATAGAATATTACACTCCTGTAATGTGTCCCAATATCATTGCCCTGACGATTCAATTGTGTAGGATCATGGACAAACCAGAACACCTCTAGAAGCTTGTTGTAAGAGAGTTTATTTGAATCGAAGGTAACTCTTGCAACTTCGGCATGACCAGTATTTCCAGAACATACATCATTATAACTTGGATTAGAGTGGCTCCCTCCTGAATAACCGGGCTTGACATCAATAACCCCTGATAAGTCTTTAAAGCAGGACTCAATGCACCAAAAACATCCTGCACCAAAAGTAGCTTCTGAAATTCCGTTCATTTCTTTTGAGGAATAAATTTTAATGAAGCCGAATTAACACAATAACGAATACCCGTTGGTTCTGGACCGTCATTAAATAAATGGCCCAAATGTGCATCACAATTCTTACATCTTATTTCTATTCTTTCTAAACCCAAACTTAAATCTTTCAGTTTTCTTACATTATCTCCGTTTAGAGCATCGTAATAGCTTGGCCATCCCGAACCAGATTGGTATTTATGCTCACTTGAGAATAGAGGAGCATCACATGCTACACAAATATATTTACCTTCCTCTTTGTGATTCCAATACTCTCCAGTGAACGGTTTTTCGGTGCCACCGTTCACCACATAACAAGTATTTTCAGGTAATGCACGACCATTAAAGGTGTTTTTTTCTTTCTCCACCTGAGAGGAACAAGAAAATAGTAGTAATGCAAAAGATATAAGGGTTAAATAATTCATAATTAATAAACAATGAAACAAAATAGATGTTCACATTCTAATTAAAACGTAATTTTGGCGCATGACGTATAAATATGGAAAAAATTTTTGGCTTTTGTCCTTATCCATGTTTTTTTTCATGACAAGCTTCAACCTCATCTTACCAGAATTAAACTCTTTTATTACAGACCTTGGTGGTGCAGATAAAAAAGGATTAATCATCACTCTTTTTACTGTTTCAGCAGCCATTAGCAGGCCTTTTTCAGGTAAGCTAACAGATACCATAGGAAGAAAAAAAGTAATCTATTTGGGGATATTCTTTTCTATGCTAATATCCTGGTTGTATCCATTCTCATTTTCTGTATTGTTCTTTTTGATTTTAAGATTCTTTCACGGATTTAGTGCCGGATTTACTCCTACAGGGACAACCGCTTTATTGACCGACCTAATTCCAGCAGAAAAAAGAGGACAAGCTATGGGGATATGGGGTACATTTATTTCACTTGGGTTTGGGGTAGGACAATTTTCAGGATCGTGGATAGGCAATATCTTTGGAATGGATGCCTTGTTTTTTATAGCAGGATTTACCTCAGTCATTTCTGGTTTATTTCTTTTAAGGGTTGAAGAAACCCTTGAAAAGCCTGAAAAATTTGATGGCAGTCAGCTCAAGGTGAAGTGGGTTGATGTTGTTGAACCCTCTGTCGTTCCTGCTGCCGTAGTAATGGCACTTACTGCTTCATGTTCAGGAATCATATTTGTTCTCACCCCTGATATGTCGGGGTTTGTAGGCATAGAAAATAAAGGGTTTTTCTTTGGATTCTATGTCATCTCAACAATATTTGTGCGACTTTTTACTTCTTCTCTCTCAGATCGAATTGGAAGAAGAGAAACCATGCTAATTGGCGTTTGTATACTGTTTGTTTCAATGCTCTTGCTTTCAAGAGTGGATTCATACAATTCATTTGTCATTTCGGCGATTGTATTTGGCTTGGCGACTGGAGTCTCAAGCCCTACCCTATTTGCTTGGACGGCTGACCTATCACATATTAAAAGGCGTGGCGTTGGAGCCGGAACAATATTTATAGCTCTTGAAATAGGTATTATGATTGGCTCTTTATCGACCTATTTTACTTATGATAACACCCCAGAATCAATCCAACAAGTTTTTCTTTTTGGAGCAGCAATGAGTGTACTTGCCATATTTTATCTTTTATGGCATAAAACCTATCGAACTTCTGATTTCTGATTCAATACGAATTTCCTTATTAAATAGTGCCCCAAATAAATAAGTGGCGTGAGTAATATGGCAATAATCAATTTTAGAATATAATTGGTTGGTGCAATTGTCATGAAATCTGAAAAAGATAGCGAACCAGGCAATACAAAGCCAATATACAAGACAATATACGAATCAATCAACTGAGAAACGACTGTGCTCCCCGTACTTCTGAGCCAAATGTATCTAGAACCTGTTTTAGATTTGATCCATTTAAACAATAATGCATCCAGTAACTGGGAAACAAGAAAAGCACAAATACTACCTACGATAACCATTTGAGCTTGCCCAAATACTTTATTATAAGCAGTATCATCAGATAAATTAGAACCTTTAATCTCTACAGCAGGTATTTCCATAGATAAACCAACAATAATAAAGCAATAGGCGATAAGAATAGCCGTAATCCAGCTCAATCTTTTTACCGCCTTATATCCGTAAAATTCATTTAATAAATCAGTTAACAAAAAGACAACTGGCCAAGGTAAAATACCCACTATTGTGACAAATGGCCCAAACTCCCCTCCAAAAAAATTAAAGCTTAATGGAATCTCAATTAACTTGTTACTTATAAGTTCAGCAGTTACAGCATTGGTGATAAATAACCCTGCTAAAAAGACGAACAGCCACTGGCTTTTATTAATTGAATAAGTTCCCATGGCATTTTATTAATAACCGATATAATCCATTCTTTTCGATTTAATATATCTGGGGACATAATAGCTGCTGTTATTGAAAGTGTCTATTCTTATACCATCTACAGCTGCATGAATAAATTGTATTACACCATCCGTTGTGTCAATGACTAAGGCAACATGACCAACTCTGCTCGTATTAACATTTCTTCCCTTAAAAAACATGAGGTCCCCAGGTCGTAATTCAGATAACCGAACTGTTTTTCCCAATTCAGCTAAACCATAACTTGTTCGGGTTAAACTAAATCCAAACCCCTTAAAGACATAATTGATAAAACCAGAACAATCAAATCCTGAGGGACTCATACCTCCCCAAACATAAGGTACACCCATGAATTTTTTAGCATATTCAATAATAGCATTTGATTTCTCAGAAACTATTTTTTGTACGTGCTGAATGCTATCGGATGGAGATTCCGAATCCTCATTCAATTGTTGTGCGAAACTCCCATTCGTAAAGAATAGAAAGAAGAGCAAAAGACCGGAATATAATATTCTACTTAACATTTAGAGTGGCAAAATTATAACTATTTTCTTGAAAGTTCTCATTCTCAAAGCTCCGATGACAGTTAAAACCCGATAATAATAATTTAGAAAGATCCGAAATAGAAGAATGATCAGTACGAAACAAGAGCCTTCAAGATAGGCCTTAAATCTACTTTATAATCGAAACAGCTCCTAATTCACTTTTAGTAATATTATCATTGAACTCAATAATAAAATAATAGGAGGCGACAGGAAGAACTTGATTGCCATAAATTCCATCCCAAGGTCTTGAATCATAGTCACCCTGTGTTGAATTGTAAACTTGATTGCCCCACCTATTGAAAACCTTTACGACATTGTTTGGATATATAAGATCAATATTTTTAAGATCCCAACTATCATTAACCTCATCATTATTAGGAGTGAATGCTGAAGGAATCATAATGTCGCATATCTCAAAAATTATATTTACAAACTCACTTTCGCTTTCACAACCATTTTCAACTGCCGAAACATAATAAGTAGTATTACCCAAAATATTATCAGGTATGTAAGAGTTAGAATAAGAAATGGCCTCATTGAATGAATCATTCATATACCAAATATAATTTCCAGAGCTACCAGAAGCATCAATACTCAAAGGAATTTCATTGATGCAATAGCTTGCATCTTCCGTTAAAGTTGGACTATCTGGAAGTGAAAGAACTGTCAGCAAAAGAGAATCCGTCGAGCTGCAATTATATTGATCCGTTCCAACTACAACGTACCAAATTGTTTCTGTACCTAATACCATTAGTGAGCCATCTGAATTTAAATTACCACTAGCTGGTATCCATTCATAAGAAGAAGCTCCTTGAGGAATTAAAAGCACCTCTTCGCCTAGGCAAACTGAGGTATCCTGAATAACAAGACTTGGTAATTCAAGTGCTGTCAGAGTAAGATTTATAATAGAATCACAACCCCCTACATTAGAAATCATAGTGTCAATATATAGACCACTGTTATATAGCATGTCTCCATTAAAATCATACCCATAACCTAAACAGATGCTATCTGATATTGAGGAACTAATTTCAGGGAGAACGCTAATGACAACAGAATCCGTTAAGATACACCCGAATTCATCTATAACAGCTACAATATATATCCCAGAAGTATCCGCAAGTATACTTTGAGAGACTTCCCCAGTGTTCCATGACTGAACGGGAAATTCTAATGGAACTTCAAGTAAAGTTTGAACTCCTGGACAAATTTCTTGATCTGACCCTAAATTTATATTATTTTGACTGACCAATATTGAATCTCGTACAACTCCACAACTTGTCTCAACATCGACCCAATAATCACCTGCTACACTAACCATTAAAGAAGGTTCGGTTGAACCCGTATTCCATAAATAACTATCAAATGTAGAATTCAAAAGCAATTGAATTGTATCACCTGCACAAACAACAGTATCTACTCCCAAATCAGGAAATACTGGCAACGTGTAATCATATATTATTTGTCCTTCAAATCCAGCGGATGCACTATGAGATGTACCTGCACATGCCGGACCTGTATGCAAGACCATTCCAAAAGTTCCTCCTGAGATAGAAGCACTTAGATTCGCAGGGATATTCGGAGATTCAAGGACAAGGACACCGCCACCGCCACCGCCACCTGGACCATGACAAGCAGTTTGCCATAATGTACTAAAGATATCTCCACCACTTCCTCCATTTAAGTATATATCAAGTTGAGAATTGATTGAATTATTCATTAAATAAACGCACCCTCCAGCTCCTCCTCCTCCAGCTCCTTCAGAATCTGAAGTGCCCATTACATTTCCACCTGAAGCATTAACAAAAGAGTTATTTCCCTGAATTAATGGCGAAATAAGAAAAACAATTCCTCCACCATTCGCACCTTCAGTAGCATTTAGACCATTATCCCTATATCCTCCGCCACCGCCTCCACCTAAGAAAGCTTTGTAACCTGTATAATCCAACCCATAACCACCAATTCCATAGGATACATTTAAAGCACAGGAACCAAACCACTCATTACCTCCTCTACCTCCAGCTCCACCATTAGCTCCACCTCCAGCACCTGGATTACCAGTATTTGAACCCCCACCTCCATTAGCTAAAGGAGCCCGGTTTCCTTCCTGTCCTATGGGTGCATTTGCTATCCCTTCACCTTTTTTACCTGAATTTGTTGTCGCCCAGTTAGGATCTCCACACCCAAAAGAGCCTGTGAATACTTCACCTCCCCTAAAACCCATGCCTGATACATCAATGTTGGAGTTAAACGTAATACTCCCTGTAGCTTCAATAGCGACTACTCCTCCAATTGTACCATCCCATGGCTCTGCAGTTATAACATCCGAAATGGTCACGTCAGTATAAACAGGAACTCTAACAAGTTGAACATTTGAAGAAATATCATAAGATTTACATAATTCTGTTTCGAAAACTATTGTATTAGCATTTATTGATTGTATAACTGTAAATTCAAAATTTCCGGCATTATTTAAAGCGGTAACAGTTCCAAAACCAGCAATGTTTCCGGTAGTAATCGCTGCTCCTTTCATTTGAATAATTAAAACCTTGTCACCAACTTGAAATCCTGAGACATCTGCAACTTCCACTATATCTGAACCAACGGAGGTAATCTCAGCATAATTATTTACAACTCCAGATATTGATTGACTGAATAAATATGTGGAGCTAAATAAGAAAAAAAATAAATATGTTTTTATGAAGAGTTTCAAATCCGATTTGCAGTATTTAAGCTAGCTAAAATACAAAAAATCAAATTCACTAACATCAATAAAAAACATCCAAACTAAAAACTCAAAAAAAAAATCGACTTTTAAATAGAAATAATAACTATTTTAGAAAATAAATTAAATAGAAAGGTGTCTGTAATTGATATTCAAAGTCTTACGAAAATGTATTATAGCATTGGAGAACTGTCTAAAATGCTAGAAGTGAATGCTTCATTGCTAAGGTTTTGGGAAAAAGAGTTTCAGCTTAAAGTTTCAAAGAGAAATAAAAAAGGAAACCGTTTATATTCAGTTAAAGAAATTGAGGTCATTAATCGTATTTACGTTTTAGTTAAAGTAAATGGGTATACTTTAGATGGTGCAAAAAAAGCAATGAAGTCAAAAAGTGAAGCTTCTGTTGACGAAAAGCAGCTAGTCATAAACAAACTTAATAGCATAAAACAAAGGCTTCTTCATCTTAAGTCGTGATAGTACCCTTATCCAAATCCCGATCCTTGTTTAAATATCCAAAATCACAACGATCTTTAAACAGTTTATATCTGTTTTTTGCAATAATGTTATAGAAAAAGTCTCGAATTACTCGAGGTAAAACCCAGAAAACATTTATGAATAACAAATACCATTTTAAAAACGACAATAAATGTAATGCTGCGGTAGACTTTTGATACAATTCGCCATTTTTATATAAATAAAAAGTACTCATATCAATTTCATGTACTCCTCTGGTTGACAAAAAAGATTTTGCAAAATCACCTTGGAGAGAGCTAAATCTCAAAAGCTTACTTTTTTCATGTCTCAAAATAAAACGGACCACTTTAGAACAAAAAGGACAAGCGGCATCATAAAATATGATAGGATTTTTCAAAGCAGTTTCTTTAATTCATCATTAACATAGAATGGTACTTTTAACATGTATGAACCATACCAAGAAAACATTTCACCATTAACTAAAACAATTTTCGACTCAGGAAATTTATTTTTAAAATAATCGATATGACGACTTGTAAAAGGAAAAGGTTCTGAGCTTAAAAATACGTAATCAGGAGAATCTACAGATAAATCATCAAAATCAGGATATCTATCCATTTTACAATGATTTACAAATCCCAGCGTATTGATTATTGAACCAATATAAGTTGATTTTCCAGCAACATAATTGGGCTCATGCCAAATAAAATATAATACACTTTTATGCCGACCAATATTCTTAATTCCTTTAAAGGAATTAAGAATCGAATCCAGCAATACTTGACATTCATTTATTCGATACAAAACGTCTCCCAATTTTTCAATCATTTCAATAGCATCGTTAAATGAATTGACGTCACTCATCCATACCGGAAACTGATTTGACAAGAAGCTAATATCTTCTTCGGTATTCTCTTCCTTGTTTCCAATAATTAAATCAGGTTTCAAAGCTGTAATTACATCCAAATTGAGTTTTTTTGTGCCACCTACCCTAGTTTTACTCGTAAACCAGGAATGCGGATGGACACAAAACTTTGTGATACCGACAACTTCCTTATCAAGCTTAAGATGATGAAGAAAATCAGTAATAGAAGGAACCAATGAGATGATTCGTAATGGCTTACCTGAAATAAAAACTTCCCGTCCTAATTGATCGACACAAGTTCTCTTTGCCATTATGACATTGCAGAAATAATGTCATATCGCGTTACAATATGATGTGAACCGTCAGCCCTTTCCACTAATACTGCTGGAGTGGATTTATTGATCAATTTACACAATTCGTCAACAGAAGCTCCATTTTTTACTATTGGAAAAACCGGACCCATAATTGAAGAAATTGGCGAATCACTAAGCTCTGGCCTATCTACCAAAGCCTGATAAATAGCGCTGTCATCCACAGAACCCACAAATTTATTGTCCTTCAATACTGGTATCTGAGATATTCCGAATTTTCTCATTTTCCCGATAGCATGAGAGACTAATTCTTCAGCAAAAACAGAGACTAAAGGTTTATTTTCATGTCCATTTACAAGATCGCCTGCCGTTACCACTTTCTTCTCTAGAAAACCACGTTCACGCATCCAATCATCGTTGTACATTTTACCGACATACCGGCTGCCGGAGTCATGTAAGAGAACAACAACTACATCATCCTTTTTAAAATGCTCTTTTAGTTGAATGAGCCCTTTAACTGCCGCTCCACAGGAATTACCTGCAAAAATCCCCTCTTCTCGTGCCATTCTTCTCGTATATACTGCTGCATCTTTATCTGTAACCTTTTCGAAGCCATCAATTACATCGAAATCCACATTTTCAGGCAAAATGTCTTCACCTATACCCTCAGTGATGTATGAATAGATTTCATTCTCATCGAAAATCCCCGTTTCATGGTATTTTTTAAAAACAGAACCATAAGTATCAATTCCCCAAATTTTAATATTTGGATTCTTTTCTTTTAAAAATTTTCCAACCCCAGAAATAGTCCCTCCAGTTCCTACACCTACCACAAAATGAGTGATTTTACCATCTGTCTGCTCCCATATTTCAGGTCCTGTTTGCTCGTAATGTGCGACCGTATTAGAAGGGTTGTCATATTGATTGACGTACCAAGAATTAGGTGTTTCTTCGGCAATTCTTTTCGAAGTGGAATAATAAGAACGAGAATCTTCCGGAGCCACATCTGTGGGGCAAACAATTACCTCTGCTCCTACCGCCCTGAGAATGTCAAATTTTTCTTTCGATTGTTTGTCCGTTGATACACAGATTAATTTATATCCTTTCACAATCGCAGCTAAAGCCAAGCCCATTCCAGTATTTCCGGAAGTGCCTTCCACTATAGTTCCTCCAGGTTGCAATCTACCATCTGCCTCTGCATCTTCAACCATTTTTAAAGCCATCCTATCTTTTACAGAACTTCCAGGATTGAAATACTCTACTTTTGCCAATACTGTTGCATCAACATCTTTAGTTACCTTATGGAGCTTAACCAATGGCGTATTACCAATTGTTTCAAGAATATTGTTCGAAATTTTCATTCTTTTATTTTTGGCAAAGTTAATTATAATAGATTGACTTGATTGTCAAATTCAGCGAGATTTCAATTGATGAAAATAATTACCTTTAATCCCTCATGATGAAAACGCTTTCTCTACTCCTATTTTTATTCGGCTTAGGGCTTGTAAATGCTCAACTTTCTATTTGCCCTGTCCTTCCTAGCCCTGTCGTCTATCAGAAAACCAATGGAACTCTATATGTACCAAATCAAATAAGTATCCAGCAGCTCCCTGAAGGAAATATTGGACACCTTTCTATATCGTCTAGAAAGCAATTGGATTTTTTATTAAAAACACGTCATTCGATTTCAACAACGGACACTGTAGGACGTGCATTCATTCGATTTCAAAAACTTAAAAATGTACCAAAGGACTTTTATTCAATAGCTGTAAATGATCAGCTCATCATCTCTTATGCTAACGAGAAAGCACTTTACTATGCTTTTCAATCTTTGGTTCAACTGATTCAAACGGAAGAAGATATAAAATACATATCAAAAGCTTTCATACAAGACTATCCCAAATTTGATTGGAGAGGATTACATTTAGATGTTTCACGTCATTTCTTTTCTGTAGATGAAATCAAAAGGTATATAGATTTAATGGCTATATACAAATTCAATACCTTTCATTGGCACCTCACTGATGATCAAGGATGGCGAATAGAAATCAAACGATATCCGAAACTTACAGAAATAGGAGCCTATCGAGACAGTACCATAAATAATCATTACAATTCTTCACCTCGTACATTTGATAATAATAGATATGGAGGCTTTTACACTCAAGAAGAAATTAAAGACATCGTAACATATGCCGATGAGAGGCATATTACGATTGTTCCTGAAATTGAAATGCCAGGACATAGTAGAGCGGCCTTAGCAGCTTATCCAGAATATTCATGCACAGGAATACAACAGGGAGTTCCTGGTATCTGGGGAGTTTTTGATGACATATATTGCACAAAGAATGAGACATTCGAATTTATTAAAAATATACTCGACGAGGTAATAGACCTTTTCCCCGGTAAATACATACATGTTGGTGGTGATGAGGCACCAAAAACGAGATGGAAAAAATGCAAATCTTGTCAAAACGTAATTAAATCCAATAATTTATCTAACGAACATGAGCTCCAAAGCTACTTTATAAATAAAATTGAGACCTACCTGAATTCCAAAAACAAAAAACTCATTGGTTGGGATGAAATATTGGAAGGTGGCTTGTCTCCTAATTCCACAGTAATGTCTTGGAGAGGCGTAAAAGGTGGAATAGAAGCATGTAAAAAAGGAAATTACGTTGTTATGACCCCTGGTACGCATTGTTATTTTGACCATTATCAGGGCAAAAGCAAAGAAGAGCCTCTTGCTATAGGTGGTTTTACTCCTCTGGAAAAAGTTTACGAATTCAATCCCATTCCATCAGAATTGGATGTTGCTCAAGCCAGCTTTGTTCTTGGAGGCCAGGCAAATTTATGGACTGAATATATTTCAACATTCTCACAACTTGAATACATGACTTATCCACGTGCCATTGCGCTAAGTCAAGCGCTATGGTGTACAGACAAAATATCATTTCCTGACTTTTATAAAATCCTAACCAGTAATCACTTTAATAGCTTAGATAGTCTAAATGTAAATTACTCAAAAACAAGCTTGAAACCAGTGATACAATTTAATGCAGAAGATAAAGGCATGAGCATTGAATTACAATCGAAAGATGAGGATGAAAACTTTCAAACTACAATTCATTCCTCCGACTGCAAAACAGATCTAAACCTCATACTTCGCGCCAATCAGCCATTGTTGATTGAAAGAACTAAGAGCAAGCTAATTGAAAATAAATTTAGCTTTACAAGTGTCAAAACAGGAATAAAATCTACTGTAAACATTTCAAATCACTTGGCTTTAGGTGCTCATATAAAGTATACAACTAAACCTAATCCTCAATACAATTATTCACCCGTCGTCTTATTGGATGGTCAAAGAGGAGGACGGCCATGGAAGGGCCATGAGTGGATTGGTTTTGACAACAGTAAAATTATCTTTGAAATTGAGCTGCCCAAAAGAAAAAAAATCAGTTCCGTCGATATTAGCTTTTTAGAATCTAATGGGTCTTGGATTTATCTGCCAAAATCGGTGGAAATCCTAAATTAATATAACAAAAGACAAAA
>Ga0206679_10003233_pt1 | contig 12618 bp, 15 predicted proteins | sample M110012015metaG_FD_155464 | JGI IMG/M metagenome (GOLD analysis project Ga0206679, IMG submission 155464) | Ammonia-oxidizing marine archaeal communities from Monterey Bay, California, United States - M1 100m 12015 | ecosystem: Environmental > Aquatic > Marine > Intertidal zone | place: USA... | reverse complement strand
TAGTACATCACCGGTAAAACATTCTGAATGTATTCTAACTAATACTTCTCCCTTAATGTCTCCCATAACCAAGGCTAAATTTTCTTTATCTTTGCTGTCACCTGGAAAAGCTAATAAACGAAAAATTCCAAATTTAGTAGGAAGTCTTGCCTCAACTAGTGCTTTATTGTTTTTCTTCATTATTATTTAGAGATAATCAGTAGATTCTCTTCATCCTTAATTAGATTATATTTTCTTCTTTTAATTAATGCCATAATATCTCTTCTGGCATTTGGTTCTTCATAAATAACATTTATTTCTTCATTCTTTTCCATAGGCATCAACTCTCTTAATACGGCCATAACAGCTTGTGTGCATTGTAATCCAGTTACGTTGATTTCTTTCATATTAATCAAGCCACAAAGTTTCCAGATAGATTTAACTTAAATTTAGCTTCTTCAGACATTAATTCTAGACTCCATGGAGGTTCAAATACAAGTTCAACATTTGCATTTTTCACACCATTCACTTCAGAAGCTCTCGCAGCTACTTCTTTAGGAAGAGAACCAGCTACAGGACAAAATGGAGAGGTTAAAGTCATAGTTATGTCAACAGTTTTATCATCATTAATATCGATAGCATAGATTAATCCTAGTTCATAGATATTAACTGGGATTTCCGGATCGAAAACCTTCTTGATGGCTTCAATAATTTCTCCTTTTAGTTCTTCACTCATTCAGTAGTAGTTTCCTTTTCCCCTTCTAATGCAGCCATTAAAGCATGCCATGAAAGAGTTGCGCATTTAACTCTAGCAGGATACTTTTTTACCCCTTCAAAAATTTTCAATTTACCCAAGTCATGTTCAATTTCTTTTCCGTTTGTAACTAAATTATGAAAATCTTTGAACAGGTTTCTAATTTCATCTTGATTTTTGTTTTTAATAGTTTCCGTCAGTATGCTAGCAGATGCAGTAGATATTGCACATCCAGATCCTTTGAAACTAATATCTTTTACGACACCCTCATCCATTAAAATATTCATTGATATTCTATCACCACATAGAGGATTATGCCCCTCGGCATGGTGGGTATGATTTTCCAACTCATGATTATTTCGAGGATTTTTATTGTGATCTAGAATAACTTCTAAATATAAATCATCCCAATTATTCATTTAAAAACCTCAATACATTTTTTAATTGCCTCAATTAATTTATCAATGTCTTTTGTAGTATTATAAATAGCAAATGAAGCTCTTGCAGTGGCAGGAATATTATAGAAATCCATTATGGGCTGTGTACAATGATGTCCGGTTCGTATTGCAATACCATGTGAATCCATGATTGTCCCAATGTCATGTGGATGAATTCCATCTATAACAAAGGAAATGACTGCTGCTTTTTCCTTAGCTTTACCTATTATTTTTATTTTGTTAATTTTATTAAGTTTTGAAGTTGCATAATTTAGTAAATGGCTTTCATGTTTAGCAATATTGCTAATTCCAATTTCATTTAGATACTCTATAGCTTTACCTAATGCAATAGCTCCAGCAATATTTGGAGTGCCAGCTTCAAATCTATTTGGTATGTCATTGTATATGGTTTTTTCAAAAGTAACAGATTTAATCATGTCTCCACCGCCCTGATAAGGCCCCATTTGTTCTAATATTTCTTTTTTTCCATATAAAATTCCTATTCCAGTGGGGGCATACATTTTGTGCCCTGAAAAGCAGTAAAAATCTGCATCAATCTCATTCATATTTATTTCTAAATGCTGAATAGCTTGTGCACCATCAATCATTATTTTTATTTTATTTTGATGAGCCGTTTTAATAATCTCTTTAATAGGATTTATTGTTCCCAATGAGTTTGAGACGTGATTAATTGAAATAAACTTTGTTTTTTTATTAATAATTTCATTAAATTTCTTTAGGTTAAGTTCTCCATTCTTATTAATGGGTATAATTTTTAGTTTAGCTTTTTTTTCTTCACAAATCATTTGCCATGGTACAATATTTGCGTGATGTTCCATTTGTGATATTATGATTTCATCATCTTTTTTCAATAACGGTTTAACATAACTATTTGCAATTAAATTAATAGCTTCAGTGGCTCCTCTTACAAAAATTATTTCTTTTGAAGAACTTGCCCCTATAAAATTAGCTATTGTTTTTCTAGATTCTTCATAATCTTCCGTTGCCTTTTGGCTTAATGTATGTACTCCCCGGTGAATATTTGAATTGTTTTTACTATAATAATTAATTAAAGAATTAATAACATTTTTAGGTTTTTGAGTAGTTGCAGCATTGTCTAGATAAACTATTTTTTCGCCATTGATTTGTTGGTCTAGTATTGGGAAATTATCTTTGATATCTTCAAATAACATTTAATCCTCTTTGGGTAGTCTATCAATAACAATCTCCATCATTTTGTTTCTTTTTTCTTCATTACTGATATTATCTATAATTTCTCCAACATAAGCTCTCAGAAGTAATTGTTGGGATTTTTTTTCATTTAATCCTCTTGTTTTCAAATAAAACAGGGCTTTTTCATCTAATTGCCCTACTGTAGCACCATGAGTACATTTTACATCATCAGCATAAATCTCCAATTCAGGTTTAGTGTGTATTATTGCTTCATCTGTTAGTAATAAATTTTGGTTGTTTTGTATTGCATCAGTTTTTTGTGCTTTAGGATGCACATGTATTCTTCCGTTAAAAACACCAACGCCTTTTCCACTAAGAATTCCTTTGTAGTGCTCATTACTAGTACAATTTTCTTTTTTATGTTCAATAGTAGTATGATGATCGATGTGATTTTCACCATCTACAAAATAGAGGCCATACAAATCACAATTTGCTCCAGTTTCTAATAATTCAATATTATAATCTCTTCTTGCCAGTTTTTTACCTATTGAAAAATTATGAGATTTAAAATTACTATCTTTCTTTTGTTTAACACATATATTTGAAATATTATAGGTGTCCTTAGCAAAATCATCCAAAATAATGTGTTCTAAGTTTGCGCAATCTTCTATTATTATATCCGTAACTGAATTTACAAAGTTAGTTCCACTTCCTTTTACCTTTATTTCTTCAAATATAGTAGAATCACTATTTTGTTTAGCTATAATTATTAATTTTGGATAAATAGCTTGACTTTTTCCATTATTATCTATAAGATTCAAAATTTTAATGTCATTTTTTTCCTTTGAATTTAAAATAAGATAACATCCATTGATTGCAAATGCATTACTAAGATTTAGGAATGTATTTTTTTCTTCTTTAAATATTTCTTTAGGAATATCTCCATTTTCTAGACCTTTAGCAATATTTCCTGTTTTATATTTTGCATTTGTCTTTACAATTTTTCCATTAGACAATATAATATCGTAATTATCGCTTTCAAAGTTTCCAGAATCATTATAGTTTAAATCTAAATTTAAAATAATTGAAGGATCGGAATATTTCCAAAACTCATCTTTGTTAGTAGGAAATTTACTGGTAATGAATTTTTCAAAAGCTTTATTTCTAATATTCTTTACAAATCCTTTACTTAAGTGAAGAGTGTTCTCAAAATCGGCTTTAAATTGATCAATAGCTTTCATTACGCTTTGGATTCCTCAATAATTTTATCATAGCCTTTTTCTTCTAATTCTATAGCTAATGTTTTATCTCCTGAATTGATAATCTTTCCATCAACTAGGACATGAACAAAGTCTGGAACAATGTAATTCAATAGTCTTTGGTAATGTGTGACAACAATGGTCGCATTACTTTCACTTCGCATAGCATTAACACCGCCAGCTACTACTCTCAATGCATCAATATCTAGACCCGAATCAGTTTCATCTAGTAATGCTAATTTAGGTTCTAAAACAGCCATTTGGAATATTTCGTTTCTTTTTTTTTCACCGCCAGAAAAACCTTCGTTCACGGGCCGTTTTAATAAAGAATCCTTAAGATTTAGAAGTTTAATTTTATCACTAATTAAATCCATAAATTCCATTGCATCAATTTCCTTTTCACCACGATATTTGCGTTGGGCATTTAGGGCAGATTTTAGAAAATAGGTATTATTTACACCTGGGAGTTCAACAGGATATTGAAATGCTAGAAAGACACCTTCACAAGCTCTTTCATCAACATCTAATTCTAGTAAATCTTTTCCAAGATAACTAACTTCTCCCTTATCAACCTCATAGTCTTCATGGCCTGCTAAAACTTGGGCCAAAGTAGATTTTCCAGACCCATTAGGTCCCATTATAGCATGAGTTTCCCCAGCCTTTACTTCCAAATCAATTCCTTTCAGTATAGAATTTCCATCTACACTAGCATGTAAATTTGTTATTTTTAACATGTTTAACCTACACTCCCCTCCAATGAAACTTCCAATAGGCGTTGAGCTTCAACAGCAAATTCCATTGGCAATTCCTTGAATACTTCTTTACAAAACCCGTTAACAATCAGATTGATTGCATCTTCTTCTGAGATTCCTCTTTGTTTACAATAATAAATTTGGTCTTCACCTATTTTAGATGTAGAAGCTTCGTGTTCAATATGGGATTTAGTATTTTTAACATCTAAGTAGGGGAATGTATGAGCTCCACATTGATCTCCAATTAACAGCGAATCACATTGTGAATAATTTCTTGCACCTTTTGCAGATTTATTTATCATAACTTGCCCTCGATATGTGTTTTGACCTTTTTCAGCAGATATTCCTTTAGAGATTATAGTACTTTTCGTATTCTTACCAATATGAATCATTTTAGTTCCTGTGTCAGCCTGTTGTTTTAGAGCTGATAATGCCACTGAATAAAATTCACCTTTTGAATTATCACCCTGTAAGATGCATGAAGGATATTTCCAAGTTATTGATGAACCTGTTTCTACTTGCGTCCAAGTTATTTTCGAAGAATTTCCTCTACAGGCGCCTCTTTTAGTTACAAAATTATAGATTCCTCCTTTTCCTTCCTTATCTCCAGGATACCAGTTTTGAACAGTTGAATATTTTATTTCAGCATCATCGAGTGCAACTAGTTCTACAACTGCAGCATGTAGCTGGTTTTCATCACGCTTTGGAGCAGTACAACCCTCAAGATAAGACACATATGCACCTTTTTCAGCAACAATTAAGGTTCTTTCAAATTGTCCCGTATTTTGTTCATTAATTCTAAAATATGTTGATAATTCCATAGGGCATTTAGTTCCTGGTGGAATATAGCAGAAAGATCCGTCAGTAAAAACTGCTGAATTTAATGCTGCAAAGAAATTATCGGATTGAGGCACTACAGATCCCATGTATTTCTTAATTAATTCAGGATGTTCTTTTACAGCTTCTGAAATTGAACAAAAGATTACTCCTTTTTCAGCTAATCTATCCTTAAAAGTAGTAGCTACTGACATTGAATCAAATACAGCATCCACAGCAACTCCAGCTAATATTTCTTGTTCTTCTAGTGGTATTCCAAGCTTATTGTAAGTTTCAATTAATTCAGGGTCAACTTCGTCTAAACTTTTTGGGCCATCTTTCATATTTTTAGGGGCTGAATAATAGCTAATTGCTTGATAATCAATTTTAGGATATTTTACATTTGCCCAATGAGGCTCTTCCATTTTTAGCCAAAGTTTGTAAGCTTTCAATCTCCAATCCGTTAACCATTTTGGCTCGCCTTTCTTTTTTGAGATGAATTGAATAACTTCTTCATTGAGGCCCGGAGGTAATGTTTCAGATTCTATATCTGTTACAAAACCATATTTGTATTCTTGTTCAGAATATTCTTTTAACATTTCAGTTTCAGATTCTTGTTTCAATTTATATCACCATAATTCATTGATAAATTTACTAATTCATTTTTTGGTTTAGCTTGAATCATTTCAGATAATGAAATCTTTTCAAGTGCCGATTTAACAGTATTATTAATTTTTTGCCATGGCAATTCTACATTACAACTAGACTCATATGAGCAAGCGCATTCATTTGTTGAACATTCAGTTAAGGCAATAGGTCCTTCAATGGATTCAATAACTGATGCAACGGAAATATTTGAAGCTGATTTAGAAAGTGCATAACCTCCTTGACTGCCTCTTTGTGAAACGAGTAATCCTGTGTTTGATAGAGTTTTTAGTAATCTTGTAACAGTAGGTAGTGGTATGTTTGTTTTATGAGATATTTCTTTAGCAGTATGTACTTTATTGGACTTCATGGTTGCTATTTTAGTCATAACTACTATGCCATAGTCCGTCAGTTTGTTGATTCTCATCATAGTGCTTATACCTTAGAGCATTTGGACTAATTTAGTCCTATTTAAAAGTCACCTTGAGTTTGTGACGAACATTAGACTTATATCCCTCTCCACAAAGCCATGATGGAGCACCTATGGAATCTAGTTCTAGTGTATTGAAGGAACTTACTTTAGAGTCAGTTAAAGCAAATATTTATTCTAGAAATAATCCTACTCTTACTCCAGTAGACATTGAGTTTTATGCAACTATAGTTCATAGAATATTAGAGTTAAAAAAGAAGCATAATGCTGTTATTCTAGGTCATAATTATATGGAACCTCTAGTTTTTGGCCTTTCCGAACAAGGTGAACAAGGCGATTCTCTTGGATTGAGCATTAGTGCAGTTCAGACCGATTCAGATTTTATAATATTTAATGGAGTAAGATTTATGGCAGAGACTGCTAAAATTCTTAATCCAAATAAGAGAGTTTTGATTGCAGATAAAACTGCAGGTTGTTCATTGGCTGATGATTTTAGAGCTGAAGATGTTCGAATTTTAAAGGAACAATATCCTGGTGTTCCAGTAATGATATACATCAATAGTTATGCAGATGCTAAGGCCGAATGTGATGTTTGTTGTACATCAGCTAATGCTGAACAAGTAGCAATGGCAATACCTGGTGATGAACTTATTTTTGTTCCAGATTTATTTTTTGCACAAAATTTAGAAAAGGTATTAGAAGGAAAGAAGAAAATTTTGTATCCTGGTAAAAACAATAGGGCTAAAGGTGCAGTATGCGAAGTCCATGAAAAATTTTCTTTAGAGGATATAATATCAATAAGAAAATCATTTGAAATTACTAAAGAAGATCCAACTAGAATGATGTATGTTCATTGGGAATGTAAACCAGAAGTTCTCCAAGAAGCTGATTATTACGGCAGTACTACACAGATAAGAAATGATATTGCGCATAGAGTAGCAAACGGTAATTTAGAAAAAGCATTTATCGCATCAGAGTGCGAACTTACCTCTAATTTAATGGAAGAATTTCCCTCTGTTGAGTTTGCCACAGCTTGCTCAGTAAGATGTAATCATATGGCAAAAATATCTTTGACAAAAATTCAACCAATACTTGAAGCCATAGATTCTGGAGCTGACTTATCACAATGGGAAGTAAAATTATCTGAAGAAACTATTAAACGAGCATCGAAGCCAATAGAGAAGATGCTTTCACTTAGTTTCTAAATTTTCTTGCAACAAAAATAATTGCAGGAATTGCTATAGCTATTTCAAAACCTGGCAATCCTAACAAACCATCTTCGTCACCAAGTATTCCTGCAGCCTTTTCAAGCGAAAGAGTTACAAGTGCAGGTTTTACAGTACCATTTGCAGAACTGTTACCAGCCATATGATCAAAAGTAGTGTAATCCATCATTAGTTGAATTCCAATTCCCGTAACTTCAGTCCAAGTTATGATAGTAGAAGTTACGTCCGCAGAACCATTAGGTAAGGTTATGGTATATTCTGTTCCTTCAGTAACTGCCGCTAATTTATTGTCTGCCATGTATCCATCAGCCCCCATAATCATGACAAATCCACCATCAAGATTAGTATTCCAATTTACTGGCCAAGCTTCTGCAAATTCTACATTTACTTCAGAACCAGCCCACACACCACCAAAAAAGAGGACATGCCCTCCTGCAATATTCAATCCTGTATCATAAGTTACATTATCATAATATATTTTAATATCATCCCAGCCTTCGTAAACTAGTTTAATTCCAAGTGTATCTCCTGCAACTAAGTCAGCAGATGTTGCTAACTCATGTGTCGCTTTAGCAATTTCACCTCCATCATGCTTACATCCACTAGTGTCTTCACTAATGTCCTGATCATTGACTTTTATAGTAATAGTCCATTCACAACTATCGTCAGATCCTTCAGTGTCTTCCCACCAAATATCAAAGGATTTAATAGAAATAGATAAATCGAATTCAACAGGGTCACTTGTCCAAGTCCCTACATCCACAGGTTCTCTATTAGTTCTAAAACCAACATAATCATCATACTGAGCCATAACTGTTTTGGTAGCTTCAACTTCTCCAGGTAATTTATTTTGTGGAGATAGCCCGTCATTTTCTTCCTTTAAATTAAATTTAAGTTCTAATTCCGGATTTTCATATACTGGTTCGTCAGCAGATGCACTGAAAGATAGTAAAAATATCGCTGCAATTGCTAATACAGAAAAGACTAATATTTGTCTCATGGGATATTATCAGTCTGAGTTTTCTTTATTAAACTTTTCTTCTGACAAAACTGGTAAGAAGTAGTGATGAAATTACAGCAACAAATTCAAAACCAGGTATTCCACCTATTATCCCTTCATCATTACTATTTGCTGAACTTTCTACAAATATATCTGCTGTATTAATGTTAATAGGTGGTGCAGTATCACAACTTCGTTTAGTTAGTGAAAAGCTAATAACCGATTTATCCAATGTTGCATATTCATCATCGATATACCAAGTAATTTTTGTAGATGTGATAATTGTCCCATTTATATCGTATTCTAAACCATCTCCAATAATAGGATAACCATCTTTTTGGAGTGAACTGTTTGTTCCAATTCCATCAACTATTAGTCTAATAAAATCCCCATCCACTGCTTCATTTGCTTCCGTATCCCAAGCTTGAACAAAATCAAAACTAACAGCTTGTCCATCAATGCCTGCTTGACCAAACTTAATTGCGTCAGCACCAAATGCTACACCACTGTTAAAGCTTGCATTATCATAGTATATTTCGATATCTGAAAAAGCCCAATATTCGATTTCAATATCAAAGATAGTACCTTTAGGTGCTGAAGTGATATTTATTTTATTTACTTGCCCATTCCATTCACAAGGTTGATTTTGAGCACATTCATGTTGTCCATTACCTTCATCAGTATAATATGCCGCTTCTTGTCCATCAATGTTCAATCTAAAACGATATTGTACTTGAGCATCATACTCATCATCTTGACCTTGATCCGTTTCTCTCCACCACAAATTGAATTTTACAGGTCCACCTAAACCAAGATCAAACACATTTGAGTTTGTTGTAGTCCAAGTTCCAACATCTTTCCATTCTCTTGTTCTAGTAAAGTCAGCAGTCTGCGTGGACCAAGATCTTGGAGGATTCTCTTTTACAGATTCTCTAGTATTATCTCCCCATGTTTCAGGTGATAAATCACTAGCTTCTTTCATGTTAAGATGTATATGCTCTCTTCCTCCCGTTAGAGTTTTTTCAGCCTCAGTAGTTGGAACTAAAAATAGTGCCATTAATAGAAACATTAACGCGCAAATTAGACTCACTCCTTTTTGGTACACAAATAATCATTGCTATTGAGCACTTAATAATTTTCGGTCAAAAAGATTAAGACCACAATCTTTCACCCATTATGACCGAATTCGTAGTAACTGGCGAAAGAATAGACAAATATTTGGGTTTGACTGCTAAAGCTTTGGCGAAAGCTACCATTATTGGAGATCCTGGAAGTAATAGCCATACTAAGGCAGAAGATATTTTGGGCATGGTTAAGGCATATTATTCAGATGCTCAACATTTTTTGTCTGAGGGTCGTGGTGATGATGCTTTTGCAGCTATAAATTATGCACATGGATGGATAGACTGTGGAGTAAGGTTAGGATATTTAGATGGTAAAGGTGATTGGCAACTATTTACATTGAGTAGTTAGTTAGCACCAATACGAATTGATCCATCTTTGTAGTGTATATGTATGTTATTCTTCATATACTCAGCTAAATTTGATAAAGAATTATAAATTTCATCTTCTTTCATTTTCAATGCCTTAGCTGCTTTCTTAGTAGACCATGGATTTACAACAAAATCATACAGCTTCAAATATTCATAAACTTTTTTATCATTTGAATCTAAATCATCTAGGGCCATTGATAGAACATAGAATAAAGGGTGTTTAAACTTAACTATTTTCTAGATACCGAATAACATGACTTTCATTTTTACTTAGAGGATACATGTCATCTCCAAGAGTTTCTTTCCATATTCTGAAGAAAGATCCTCTTATATAATCATTAATAAATTTAGGATGGATATAAGAGCCCCTACATACAGCAGGAGTATTTCCTAATCTTTTGGCAACTTCTTTTACCATATTGGTACTATTCTTTTTCCGTTCTTTTTTATTGTCCTTTTTCTTAAAATTACAAAGAGTCTTTGCTGCAATTTTAGTACCTCCCCATGTTCTGAAATCTTTTGCCGTAAATTTCTCACCTGATATTTCTTGAATATATTCATTAACATGATATGCCTTTACGTCATTTTCATTTCCTTCTTCATCAAAATATAAAAATAAATCTCCACCTTTTCCTTTTTTAGCATCTTTGCACATCATTACCAAAGCAGGTAAATCAGGTATTTCTTCATCATTAATTTCTATTTCGTGTTTTTTACTACTTTTCCCCATAAAAGTAAATTTTCCCCCGACTTGAGAATCATACCATTTATCAGCATCATCAGTTATTTCAGTAGGCTCAAAATCCATGTGCTCATCTTGCATTGTAGATAATCCATACGTTGCTTTTTCATTATCATCTCTAGAAGTTTCATTTCCGATACGAATAAAAGTAGTATCTAATAATCTTACAATAAGGGCCATTACTCTTTTGTAAGGTAAACTATTTTGTTTTCCATTTCCTTCTTCAGCTAAATCTTCGAAATATTGGTCACGAATCTTAGGTAAAGTTCGTCCAAATGAAACCATTTTGTCAAATTTAGCCTCACTTCTCAATTGCGTCCAAATGGGATGGTAAATATACTGAGTTCTTTTCTTTGCATCTATCCCAGTAGCCTGAAGGTGCCCATTATTCTTATCACAAATCCAAATATCAGTCCATGCAGGCGGGATTCTCATTTCAGTAATTCTTTTTAGTTCTCTTTTACCATTTATGATTTTACCGCTAATATCTAAAAAGATTTGTTTTTCCTCTTTTATTTGGCGAGTATATCCGGATTCAGTATTATTAGAATAATAAAGCCCAGCTTCTTCAGCACTGGCAATTGCATTTATTTTTGCTTCATTTACCATTTATATTAATTTTTTTTGATTAAGTCCTTTTAATTCTGGAAGAACAAATTCACCATCTTTTCTAATTAAAACATCATCAAACCAAATTTCTCCGCCACCATAGTCAGGCCTTTGAATAAGAACCATATCCCAGTGTACATCTGATCTATTTCCATTATCTGCAATATCATAAGCATTACCTGGCGTGAAGTGAAAACTTCCAGCTATTTTTTCATCAAACAAAATATCTTTCATAGGCTCAGTAATGTATGGATTAAATGCAATTGCAAATTCTCCGATATATCTCGCACCTTCATCCGAATCTAAGATTGCATTTATTTTTTCATCATCACTTCCCGTAGCTTTCACAACCTTACCTTTTTCAAATTCTAATCTAATATTATTGAATACAGTACCATGGTAAAGAGTTTCAGCATTAAATTGGATATGCCCTTCTACAGAATCTTTGACAGGAGCTGTAAAGCACTCACCATCAGGTATATTGCGTTCACCAGCACATCTAATTGCTGGAATTCCTTTAATTGAGAATTTCAAATCAGTACCGGGCCCTTTGATATGGACATTTTCTGTTTCAGTCATCAATTTCTCTAATGGTTTCATAGCTTCATCCATTTTCTTATAATCGAGACAGCAGACATCAAAATAGAATTTTTCAAATGCTTCGGTTGACATATTTGCTTGTTGTGCCATTGAAGGAGTTGGCCATCTTAATACAACCCATTTGGTATTAGCTACTCTTTCCTGAAAATGTACTTTTTGCAATAATTCAGATTGATATATGGCCATTTTATCAGAAGTTACATCAGACATTTCAGAAATATTTAAACTTCCTCGAAGTCCAATATATGCATCCATTTGCTCCATCCTATATTTTTCTACAGATCCAATCAAATTCATGTGTTCTTTACTTGTGCCATTTATTAATTCTTTTAAAATTAAATTATTTTTCCAAGTTACAAATGGTAAACCACCAGCTTTTCTTGCAGCCCGTATAGTTGCAATTACCATTTCTTGCGGGATATCAAAAGCTTCAATCAATACTTTTTCACCTTTTTTTAATGAACAAGAATGTGTAATTAGTAAATTTGCTAATTTCTCAAATTGAGGATTAATCATGTTTCATTATTAGAAGTGCAGTCTAAAGAGATTTCCTTAATTCATTTTTCTTGAATTAGAGATTTCTCCTACCAAATTTTCACCCATAAGTTCCCGTACTTCATTTGGTTTGTGCTTGGATAGCCACATCATTTTTACAAGAGCAGTTTCCGGAAGAATATCATAGGTTTCGACAACACCTTTTTCG
>Ga0206679_10003230_pt1 | contig 12627 bp, 14 predicted proteins | sample M110012015metaG_FD_155464 | JGI IMG/M metagenome (GOLD analysis project Ga0206679, IMG submission 155464) | Ammonia-oxidizing marine archaeal communities from Monterey Bay, California, United States - M1 100m 12015 | ecosystem: Environmental > Aquatic > Marine > Intertidal zone | place: USA... | reverse complement strand
TTCCTGAATTCCAATACTAGATTCGGTCATAGTCACTGCTGGTGGCTATGAAGGCTTATACCCGCCTTATCAACAACCCCCGATTCTGCCGCCTAGTGGGCAAAAACCGCAACCCGCAGCCAGCGCATAGCATCACAGGCTAGACATTCTGGAAGAATAGGTGGAATAGAAATGATTGGAATTGGTTCAGGCGATAGCAACCGCTGCAATCAGCTCCGCATTTTTCGGGTAGTGCTGCCTTTCCTGGCAAGCCGCGGCTAGTTCAAGGGCCGTTTCCAGACAACAACCGCAGTTACTGCCCAGCCCTAAATCTGCCATGACTGCATTCAGGCCCCTGCCCTGCTCCAGATAGGACTGGATTTCACTAGAGCTGATTCGATTACAGATACAAACTAACATTGTCCTATTGTAAATGAGAACGATTCGTAATTGCAACAACTACCGCCACATCGCCTGAACGAGCTTAGTGACTCGGACCCGGAGAGATATTTTTATTACAGAACCCTGATCATACTGGTGACTTGCGCTATCATTGTGCTTTCCAGCGCTAAGGAGTAAACCCATGAAAGCTATACATCCGGAAATAATTGAGTTACTGAATAGAGTACTCAAAAATGAACTCACTGCCATTAATCAGTATTTCCTGCACGCTAAAATTTTAGAGGACCAGGGCTTCGACCGACTCGCCAAGAAAGAAAAATCAGAATCGATTGAAGAAATGGAACACGCCGACTGGGTCATTGAAAGAATCCTCTTTCTTGAAGGCCTGCCGAATCTGCAAAATTTAGGTAAGTTACTGATCGGGGAGAATATCCAAGAAATGCTCGAGTGCGATCTAAAACTCGAGTTTATTGCTCTACCCGAACTCAGAGAAGCCATTCAAAGCTGCGAAACTCACGGTGATTTTGTCAGCCGGGATCTATTCGCAAAAATTCTTGCAGCCGAAGAAGAGCACGTCGACTGGCTCGAGACCCAATTGGGGTTGATCGATAAGGTTGGTCTGGAAAACTACCTGCAAACGCAATCTGCCTGACATGACATCTCGGCTCTACTACCGAAACAAGGATGGTCACGTCGTGCTCGAACAAAATGGCCTGGATGTGATGAGCTATAAATCAACCAATGATCTCGTAGAAAGCCATATAAAAGGTCTTTTAGCGATTGAGAAACAAACAGGAAACGGGCCAACCTGGCTAAGTAACCTGTACCATACACTGTCGGCTAGTGGCAGGTCCTGAGTGCAAAAAATAAGTATTTATCACGCAACGACCTACCAGTTCAGCGAAGCTGTGGAGTTAAAGCCCCACCGGCTCCACCTTAGACCCCGGGATGGGCACGATGTGCGAATCTGTCAATCAACCCTCTCCATCACACCCCTGGCGAAATTGTTCTGGTTTAGGGATGAACTAGACAATAGTGTTGCCATCGCCACATTTAGCAAACGCACCGAGACACTGAAAATTATCAGCAGGCTAGAGGTAGAACAATACCAGCTTCGTTCAAATTATGATGAGGCATCTGTTGCAACCCTACCTAATCCGGTCAGGTATACCAAGTCGCAAAAGTCAGCCTTGCAGGCCTATTTTCTGATTCCAGAGCAGGATATCAGCGCCCTGGAATCCTGGCTACTACAGCATGGATTCCCAGTGTCGAACCTGATAATGGGTGACCTGGCACAACTCTGCTCCATGATCGGCCTGGAAGTAAAGTATCAAGTCCGGGCAGAACAGGGGGTGCAGTCAGCCAGCGAAACAATCCAATTGGGTTCGGGTAGCTGTCGAGACCTGGCCTGGCTTTTCGTCTGTGCCAGCCGACAGTTGGGTTTTGCCGCACGTTTTGTCAGTGGCTATCTCATCAATAGCCAGAATCAACCAGATTTTGGTGCTACCCACGCCTGGGCGGAAGTTTATCTGCCCGAATATGGCTGGACAGGATTTGACCCAACAACCAAGAGTGCAACCTCAAGACAACATATTGCTGTCGCGAGCACGCTGGTTCCAGAGGCCATATCGCCTGTTTCTGGGTCCTATCTGGCAGCCGCCGATGTATCTTCAAGCATGCACGTAACTGTCAATGTCGCTTTAATTGAGTAGTTAACTCACTTCAACCCACATTGTACTCAGCCTCGGTAATGGCCCAAACTGATCGGTAATTGCGACATCCGCCGCGTCACGACCATGGGCAACCACCACTCGCGCCCCGCTCGACCCGGACTGACTGGGATCAAACCCGTACCAGCGTCCACCGACAAAAACCTCCAACCAGGCATGCATATCCTGGGGTTCGAGGCCCTGGAGATATCCCACCACATATCGTGCAGGTATGCTCAGCCCTCTCATCAGCGCAATTGCCAGGTGAGCAAGATCTCGACAAACACCTGTCCCCTGTTGCTGGACTTCCAGAGCGGATAACGGCAGATGACTCGTTCCAGGCTTATAAGGCAGGTTTTCTCTTATCCAAGCACAGATTTTTTCAGCCTGGCAATATCCCGGATTTAAGCCGCGCACAAGATCGGCGGCCAACCTGCCTAGCCGGTCTGATTCACAATAACGAGATGGCAGCAGGAACGGTAAATGGTTAACTGGCAAATCGGCTATATTTACAAAAGCCGCTCCAGGATCTCTGTCCAAGCCCCCTGTAACCGAGGCTTTGACGTCAAGGTTAATGCAAACCGGTTCGGCCGGTAAAACCAAGCGATGGCAGATATTAGCAAACGAATCCTGGAACTCATCAACCACTAGATCTGGGCTAAAAGACAAAACCGCTTGGTTAATTCGTTGAGCGGTTCCGGTCTGAGGTTTAAGTCTACAAATAATGGGAGTTGCAACCTCAAAAAACAGCTCCAACTGGCAGCGTACCGTTATCTCCACAATAAACCCTCCGCAGCAGGGCTATCACCGGCAGTTTCAGATGCAGTATCGACAATGCCAACCGTTAACGACTCCGCGCCAGCAAACCATACACAGTTTACTGAATTTGGCGCAATTGCTCGCATCACGTCTCTACTCCCCATTTTCCCTATGAAGGCTTTGAATATGCAGGCCATGTATCTAGGCCTGCCTGAGAACAGCACCGGCCAATTCGCATGCTGCAGCGCCGGAATATTCCATAGTCCTGATTCCCTTGAATTCAATCCAGTTCAAAAACCATCCAGTCCAGTATCGAGAAATCCTGCCAGCAAGGCATTAAACTGATCAGCGCATTCGAAATAAGATGAATGGCCTACTTCGTCAAAATGTACAACAGCGGCAGTTTCTAATAAACCTGCGGCAAGATGGACCGCAGATGCTGGAATTAAACGGTCCTGCAGACTGGTAACAAAAAGAACCGGCATCGTTAGTTTCGACAACTGCTCTGGTTTGACGCCGTTCATCTGGCCTCTCTTGCCGGACAGAATTTTACTCAGATTAATCCCTGTATTAAACCTGCCAATCCGTTGATAAAGATAAGCCTTAACCGGATCTCTGTCCGGGAGGTCGATCGCCAGGGCCAAACTACCCAACGGATGACTATCTTGTTCTCTTCCCGCCGCTGCTGTTTGCAAGGCAGCGACTATTTCCGGGCTACTGATGGCTCCTATGGTATGGGACATCACTAGCGCAGTAACCCGCTGCGGATGATCTAACGCAAAATTAATACCGGTCCAGCCACCCATCGACTGGCATACCAGCGTCGCCTGATCGATACCCGCATGATCGAGAATAACCTTCAGGTCATCGGCGAAATATTGCGTACTAAACTCATCCTCGGCAAACCTGGATCGGCCAAACCCTCTGTGGTCAAAAACGAGGGTCGTGTAATTCTGACTGAAGTATGGCACCTGTTGATACCAACTTGCACTGTTTCCACCTGCTCCATGCGCAAAAATCAGCGCAGGACCCTGACCCACTACTTCGTAGTAAAGATCTACACCATCAGCTGTTTTAACTTGCATTTTACCGTTCTCCTCGTGCTCCAGCACAGTGACCGTCCCATACGGGCTCAGGTTAGTGTTTTCCCGTCACCACCAGCCCAGTCTACTGATAACGACCTTTAGTATTGAGATTAGTTGTCACCAGCCTCTGACATCTTCGGTATTACACGGTAAACTCAATCAAAACAGGATTAAATCGTTTGCGGGGAACAACAGCAATTAATTTCTTTAAAGAATGGCGTGGATTGATCATTTTCATTGTCATCATGATCCTGTTTAGATCGGCTATCGCCGATTGGAACCAGGTACCATCGGGCTCAATGAAACCAACTATTCTAGAGGGCGACCGAGTCGTGGTTAATAAACTCGCCTACGACCTAAAAGTCCCCTTCACCACTCTACATATTAGCCAGTGGAGTAACCCGACCCACGGTGAAATCGTTACATTCTATTCTCCCGATGACGATAAACTCCTTATTAAACGAGTGATCGGTGTGCCTGGTGATATTGTCGCAATGCGAAATAATCAATTATTTATTAATCATCAACCCGCCAGTTATTCCCAGCTTGGTGAGGAAATAATCAATCAGCTCGATGCAGTACAGCGAAGAAAACACCATTTCTTCTACGAATCAGTCGGTGAAATTCGTTACCCCGTGATGCTCAAGCCTTCAGAGCCTAATGAGTACAACAGTTTTGGCCCTCTCAAGATACCTGAAGACCAATATTTAATGCTCGGTGATAATCGCGATAATAGTCGTGACTCCCGAAAAATCGGCCTGATTACGCGTGACCAGATCACTGGAAGAGCCCATACCATTGCTTTTTCGATTGACTATGATCGCTACTACTTCCCGAGAAAAGATCGCTTCTTAAGAGAACTCAATTAATTTCATCCTCGGATGAGGATTCAGTTGAGGCTTTTTCGAGCAAACTCGACTTCCTTGACCGCCTGAAAAGCCTAACCACTGGGCTAAATACCAGACCAGTCAGAATCAACAGGACAACAAACACCAGTGAGTAAATGAATAAGACTTTCATTACCTCAATGTCAACGTCAAAAAACTCGATCGCTACCCAGATAAAGGCACTGGCAAAAAAAACTGTAGACAATAATCTAGTCACTGTTATCTCCTGCCCCGCAGGCTCTCCGGTCACTGAGCGAAGGCCCCAGCTTTAAAACCACACTCCCGAACCTGAAACAGCATGGCCCTGGCAAAGATGAATCACCCCGTGTTACTGCCCTGAGGAACTTTGACTCATTTGATGGACAGTAATTGAACCTCAAATATCAATAATGCGCTAGGTGGGATATTACCTCGTCCAGCCGGACCATAGGCAAGCCTAGAAGGTACAAATAATCTAGCTTTGCCACCGACTTTCATACGCTGCAAACCTTCAGTCCATCCGGGTATCACCTGCTGGAGGCCAAATTCAGCAGGCTCATTACGGGCCAGCGAACTGTCAAAAACAGTGCCATCGAGAAGCGTTCCCTCATAGTGAACCACTACTGTATCGGATAACCTGGGTGACTTCCCCTGACCTTCTTCAAGCACTTCCATTTGCAACCCGCTGGCAGTTGTATCGACCCCTTCCCTGGTGCCATTTTCAGCCAGGAAGGCAATCTCTGCATCGATATTTCGCTGCCCCATGTTTTCAGTCATTTCCTGTTGGGCAACTTGGATTGCTTCCTGCCTTTGCTTGATTATATTGATAACCGCCGTTTGCTGCTCCGAACTCATAGCGGGTTGCACCTCGGCCAACGAATCTTTCATCCCATCTAACAAGGCCTGCAAATCTACATCTTCATTACCACCCTGCTTCAGCATGTTACCGAAGGAATAACCAAAGAAATAACCTCGCTGGGAAACAAGGCCTTCGTCAATCGTCTGCGTTTCAACCGGTTCATCTGATTCCGCCAGGACCGTCGAATACGCGAGTGTGAATAGGATTAGTAACAGATATTTTTTCATGGGGTGGATTCCGAATATAAAAGACATATTATGCCATACAAACTAAATTTGAATGGAACCAGATACTGCTTTATATCAAATTTCGCGCTTTTATTATCACAACCGGACTATTTCCAGATGTGCCTACTTGCTGTACACACTTGATTCCAAATTGACATCATCGCAAACTAAACCTGCTAGGATCATTGGCATCAACGGCAATAAAGCCCAATTGCACTAGCCAGGTTTAGTCCGGTAACAAAAATTAGATGGGTGCGTCAAATGAAAAACCTTAAGCCACAATTATTCACGTTCTTCGCTGGCATGCTTTTCAGCATCAGCACTGTCGCTAACGTACCCGAACAGCCAACCCCTGAACTACTGGAACTGGCGCCGCTGCCTGAGTATAGAGAAACCACTAAAAATATCGTTGCTGCACTCAATCATCGCCATTACATCAGAGCAATACTCGACGATGATGTATCGGAGCTTATCTTCAACAGTTACCTAAGTGATATTGATCCCAGCAAGAGCTACCTGCTTGCGGAGGATATCAAGAGTTTTTCAAAGTTCCGTCTCGAACTAGATAATGCGCTCAGGAGAGGTGATATAGAGCCTGCGTTTATTATTTTTAATCGCTACCAGGAGAAAGTGATCCTCCGCCTCGAAAAGATAATCACCCTTCTCGAGACTGGCACAGATCAATTTAATTTTGATCAGGATGAAACACTTGAGCTTGATCGCAAAGAAGCAGCCTGGGCTGCATCCGAATCAGAGCTTGACGATCTCTGGCGCAGACGTATTAAGAATGACGTATTGAACTTGCGACTGGCTAAAAAAGAGTCGCAATCTATTTCAGAATTATTGTTAAAACGCTATAAGAATCGGCTCAAGCGAACGCGACAAATTCGCAGCGAGGATGTCTACCAGCTTTTCATGAACGCCTTCACTAAAACCTATGACCCTCATACACAGTACTTTTCACCGACCACCTCTGAAAATTTCAATATCAATATGAGTCTCTCACTGGAAGGAATAGGTGCTGTTCTTGAAATAGAAGATGAATACACCAAGGTGGTTTCTCTAGTGCCCGCTGGACCGGCTGATAAAGCCAAACAGTTACAGCCTAATGACTTTATCACCAGTGTTGGCCAGGGCCTGGAAGGAGAAATGGTCAACGTGATCGGCTGGCGACTAGATGATGTTGTGCAGTTAATTCGAGGCAAGAAGGACACCATTGTCAGATTAGAAATCCTTTCGTCCAACAGCGCCGATAGCAGTCTCGGCAGAATAATCCAGATCACCCGTAATAAGGTTAACCTTGAAGAACAATCAGCCCAGTCCGACATCATCGAAATCGAACAGGCTGGAGAAACAAAACGCATTGGGGTCATTGATATCCCTACGTTTTATATCGATTTCCAAGCTCTCCAAAACGGTGACCCGTTTTATAGGAGTACTACCCGGGATGTCAGGAATCTGTTGCTTGACCTACAGGACCAGAATGTAGATGCCGTCGTCATCGACCTGCGCAATAATGGTGGAGGTTCTCTTCAGGAAGCCAAGACCTTGACCGGATTATTCATTGACCGAGGCCCGACAGTTCAAATACGCAGCAAGGCTGATAGGGTCGATATATTGAGCGATCGAGATATCCGTATCACTTACGAAGGGCCACTTGCCGTCCTGGTCAATCGGTTAAGCGCCTCAGCTTCTGAAATATTTGCCGGCGCTATCCAGGACTACAATCGCGGTTTAGTGCTGGGCACGCAGACTTTTGGCAAGGGCACCGTACAGTCCCTGCAAGCCCTCAACAAAGGTCAGCTAAAAATGACCCAGGCAAAATTTTATCGCATCACCGGTGAGTCCACTCAGCACAAAGGAATCATTCCAGACATTCAATACCCTTCAAGCTATGATCCCGAGTCCATCGGTGAAAGCACCCTCGAACGTCCGCTGCCATGGGACAAAATCAAAGCTGCTAAATTCCGCCTAAAACCCTCGCAGGACTCGATTCTCTCGGAATTAACGCAAAGGCACCTGGAGAGAACCACTCACGACCCGGATTTCATTTATCTCACGGATGCATTTAAGTACAAGAAAGCGCGTAGTGAATTAACCTCTGTCTCCCTGAATGAAACAGCAAGAAGAGCCCAACAAGCTGAATCCAAAGCTTTCTGGCTTGGCCTAACTAATAAAAAGCGAGTAGCCCAGGGATTACCAGAGATCGCTTCTCTCGATGAACTCGATATGTCCAGTGACGAGGAGCCTGCTGCAGAAGCGCCTTCGTCCAGTAATGAAGCGAGCACCCCAACCTCTGTGGAGGAACCCCTTGACCGGGCAAGTGCGCTGGAACAGGTCAAGTTAGTCGATGTCAGCATTAACGCCGAGCCGCCGATATTACCTAGCAGCGATAATTCCAAGCCAGCCGAGGATGATGAAGTTGACGCTTACCTGGTTGAAACAGGCCATATACTCATCGATTACATTTCGCTCATGCTGCCTCAGCAAGAAAAGCAAACTGCTCGAAGCCCTATTTGACAAATACTCGATCCCTTTCAGATGGTCCGATGAGCTTCAAATAATGGTAACGACTTGCCCAAGATCCTTTTTTGGCAGTTCAGGAACCATCGCTGATTCGGCTGGGTAGCCAACGACTAAAATCAGAAAAGGCTTTTCCTGTTTGGGTCGAGATAACAGCCCATTAAGGAATTTCATAGGACTGGGCGTATGCGTTAGACAGACTAACCCGGCATTGTGAATAGCCGTGATCAGGAACCCGGTTGCCAGGCCAACCGATTCAGGCGCATAGTAATGCTTTATGCGCTTGTTGTTTTCATCGTAATGATAACGTTCCTGGAAAATGGCAATCAGGTAAGGCGCTTGCTCGAGAAATGGTTTGTTCGCATCAGTGCCGATCGCCTGCAATGCACGTAGCCAGTCCAGCGGCGCACGACCCGAATAAAATTCCTGCTCTTCTTTTTCAGCGGCGACCCTGATGCTGTGTTTCATTGCCTCATCTTTAACGACCACGAAGTGCCATGGTTGCTGATTGGCCCCACTTGGGCTACTGGCAGCCACACGCAGGCAATCGAGTATGACCTTCTCTGGCGGCCGACGGCTCGAAAAGTCCCTGACGGTGCGACGCTGTTGCAGCATTTCAGCAAATGAGCTGGCCCGTGCCAGCATGGCATCAATCGAATTTTCAACATACGGTAATTTTTTTAGCTTGGCCACCTTGCTGCTCCCTAGCAATTGAAACCTGAGTCTACTGGCGGTCATACTGATGATCCAGCGGTTCGTGCGTGAATCACTGGATTCGGTTAGCATAGTCCAAGGCCCTAACTTAAAGTAATCGTTACTAACAGAAATGATGAGCGTGCCTAGACTGATTTTCATTATTGCCGGTTTATTCTTCCAGCTGACTCAACTGAGTTTTGCCGATCCGGTTTCGTTTAGCCCTGCTCAACCAATGCCATCAGCAGAGCTGGATAGCAAGGCGATTATTAGCAGGATAGCCATTGGCTCATGTGCCGAGGGAGACAAAGATCAAACCATATTTAGTACGATCTTGCAGCAGCAACCCGATATCTTCCTTTTTGCGGGAGATAACGTTTATGCTACTACCGAGCAAGACGACGCCTCCTTACTCAGCCTGAAAAAGGCTTATCATTTGCTGGCGCAGTCGGCACCCTTTGCCCGATTACGCCAGCAGGTCCCAATATTGGCTACCTGGGACGACCATGACTTTGGCTTGAATGATGCTGGCGGGAACTGGCCCCATAAGGTGTTATCAGAAAGCTTATTCGAGTACGTCTGGGCCATTCCCCCCGAAGCTCCAGTGAGACATCGCCAAGGTATTTATCAAAGTAAAATCATCGGCCCGAAAAACAATCAAGTCCAGATTATTCTCCTCGATACCCGGTTTTTCAGGACCCCGCTGACGGTTCTGCCAGAGCCTGGCTATCATGGACCCTACCAGGCCTCGCTGGATTCGGAGCAGACGCTTCTGGGAGAGCAGCAGTGGGCTTGGCTGGCGTCACAGCTAACTGTTCCCGCCCAGGTACGAATCATAGTCTCGTCAATTCAGGTTATCGCTGAAGGCCACCACTGGGAAGCATGGCAGTTGCTACCCAAGGAGCGATCTCGGCTTTTTAAGCTACTTCGACAGAACCAACCCAGCAATGTCATCCTGGTTAGTGGGGACAGGCATTTAGCAGCGCTTTATCGGCATGACTCCAGCCTTGAAACTCCCCTCTGGGAATTGACCACCTCTTCTCTGAACGTACCACTCAGCGGCTTCAAAACGGATATTCAAACCGAGCCAGGGCCTAAACGTATCGGTTTACCTTTCTATGATGCTAATTTTGCCCTGCTTGAAATCAACTGGGAACAAGCAACGCTGGATCTACAGATTCGCAATATAGCTAATGAGACTGTCAGGCAGGCGCAGGTAAAACTGAAACTACCCGGCATCGCACCGCAATAAACGCAGGTGATGTTCATGACCCGGAAAAAAAGCCCGGCATTTAGCAAAGATCAGATAAGCCATGCCTGGTTATCCGATATTCTCAGCGAATCCATTACCATACGACAAATACAGCCGTTGTCAGCGGGCTTCGTCTCTGATGTATTCAGGATTCACTTGCAAGCCATTGACGCACCTCGACAACAACCCAGGAGCGTTATCGTCAAAACTGCTTCTCTAGACCCTGCAAAACGCAGGATCGCCGTCCAGTTCAAGAGCTATCAACGGGAACACCAATTTTATCGCGACATTGCGCCGGGACTCGACCTGAACACGCCTGAGTGCTACTACCAGCACTTTCAGGAAAAACCACTCTCGTTCTGCCTGGTACTTGAAGATGTCGGTTCTGCGGTCCCCTACCCTAACACCAGGGCCTCTGCCCAGACCATTGATGAAACTATCGTCAAGCAAATGGCAGGATTACACCAGAGTCACTGGAATCTTCCCGCAGGACTGCCTACGTTTACCGATAATCTTGCCCAGATAGGCAGCAGTTACGGGGCTATCTTCGATCAACACAAGCGCATTGCCCATCATTGCCTAGGTGCCTTTGCCTGCGGAGTGGTCAGGGACTACATTCACCACGGATTTAGGGTCCAGCAAGCGGAGCCTTCCACCCTCATCCATGTCGATATCAAACCGGATAATTTTTCCCTGAAAAACGATCTGACCTTATTTGACTGGGGCGACTATTGTTTCGGTCCACCTACATTTGATTTAGCTTATTTCATGATAAACACGCCAAACCGCCATGAAGGCTGCCAACGGTATGACCTGCATTTAATGGCAATTTATCATAAAACCCTGCTTGAGCTCGGAATCCTCAACTATAGCCGGGAACAGTTCCACCAGGATTTCCGGGATATATTGCCTTTGCTCGCCTTCACGCCCCTGGCCTTGATTGATGCGGCACCCGGAGCCTCCAAAACAGATAAACTAAGCCGCATCCTCAAGCAACTCGGCCAGCTGATTGAGTGGCACTATTAATCGAAAGAACTGTCGATGCAAACTTTCTTCACTAACGCCATGCTAAAGCATCATCATCCGCGCCTTCATCGCAGCTACGAAAGTTTCAACTTTTTTATCATCACCAGCGCTTCAAGCCGCCAATTGCGCCTTCCGGATCTGCTCGAATGCTGTCGACCATGCTAGTGGCCAACAAAACTATCCAGCAATCGACGGTACGAAACTGGATTTCCCACATCATAGATATCACCGGGAACAGGCCAGCCATAAACCGGCATGCGTTTAACAAGATAACTCATGAAGTGTCCAGGTGCATCGTTATTAAAACCAGAGGCTAAATAGTCATCGAGGAAGGATAAGCTCGATGCTGGTAACAGGTAAACAGGTGCTGCTGCAAGATTACTCAATGGCTCTGCCGGTTTTTCCACAAAACTGGTCACCCTGAGGTTTTCATCCAGGGTAACAACGCCACGCCTTTTCTGGTCTTCCCTATCTGGATTCTCCCGCACCGCAATATGTGCCTGGCGCCGGTCATAAAAAGCCTTCAATAGGCCAAGCAAAGAAAACCCTATGAGATTATCTGCTGCCAGCAACAGCAAATCATCATGCAGGTTGAGCTGCTTAATAACGAAAGCAAAGTCGCCAATCGCACCGAGTCGATTAGCAGGCTCAGTACTACCATCATCTAAAATATCAACGGGCCAGCCAGACTTCACTTGCCAGGCCAGGAACTGGTCATAGTACCGGCTATTACTCACCAGGTAAGTTGGAAGATCTAACGGCGCCAATTGCGCCATTAAGGTATCAAGCAGAACCTGGTTGCCTAATGGCACTAATGCCTTGGGCACATCACCCAGCAGGTTCTGCATACGGGTGCCATATCCTGCTGCCAGCACCACACATTTCATAATAATTTTAAACCGTTAGCTGGCCGAGTCTCAAAAGCCCATAACCTGGCCCGGTGTTCGGGGAAAAGCGAACCATATTCGCTGTCAACCGCATCCAGAAGCTCTGCTTGGTATTGTGGGTCAATCAGCGCGACGACGCAGCCACGAAAGCCCGCTCCACTGAATCGCGCGCCATAAACCCCAGGAGCATTAGTCATTGCTCGATACAAGGCAATCATTTCGGTCGAGCCTGTCTCATACTGATGAATTGAACTCTCACAGGAAGCCATCATCAACTTACCAAACCCAGCTGCATCACCTAGCTGCCAGGCGACCCTGCCATTTCTAACTCTCTCACACTCACTGTAAAAGTGCCTGGCC
>Ga0206679_10003229_pt1 | contig 12629 bp, 11 predicted proteins | sample M110012015metaG_FD_155464 | JGI IMG/M metagenome (GOLD analysis project Ga0206679, IMG submission 155464) | Ammonia-oxidizing marine archaeal communities from Monterey Bay, California, United States - M1 100m 12015 | ecosystem: Environmental > Aquatic > Marine > Intertidal zone | place: USA... | reverse complement strand
ATTGAACGCGGGATTGAGAGCAGCATTCAACTTAAGTCCAAGTCAACCGATTAAGAAAACACAGTCTTGGACTGGCGAAGATCAATACAAAGTTGTAGTAGTTTCAGGTTCAGGAACCGCAGCCATGGAAATGGTGATTGCCAATCGTTTTAGAAAAAATGATATTGTGTTAGTACCAACAAATGGGAAATTCGGTGAAAGAGTTGCTGAAATAAGTGGACGCTTTTGCAGTGTAAAGCATCTCAAATATGAATGGGGGAGAGCATTTGACTTATATGAATTAGAGCAACAATTGGAACGTAAATGTTACGAGGCTTTGTTGATTTGTCATAATGAGACAAGTACGGGAATTACTCAGGATGCAGCAGCGATTGCTGAAATGTGCCAACGCCATGGCGTTGCACTAATTTTAGACGGAATAACCTCCGTTGGTGGATGTGAGGTTCTCCCGCTTCAGTGGGGTGCTGAAGCGGTGGTAGTTGGCGCTCAGAAATGTACAGCAGGACCATCAGGAATCGCGGCAATTGCAATTAATCCAAACTTTGAGAAGAGAGCAAAAATAATCGCTGAGCAAGGAGATGTAAATCCTACTTATTATCTTGATTTATTAGCAGCTCTAAAGAAAGGTGATGATGACCAAACACCTTGGACACCTGCCATTAATTTGTCAATGGGTTGGGCTGCAGCACTAAACAACTTGAAGCAAGAAGGACTTGAGAACCGTTGGGCACGTTGTGCAAAGATGGCTAATGGTGTTAGGAACTTATTTACTGATATTGGATTTGAATTGCTTGCAGATAGAGGTCAAAGAAGTGATACTGTTACCGCAATTATGTATCCCGAAGGAATTGATGATTCATGGAGAACTGCTTTGAAAGAAAAATATGATACTCAAGTAATCGGAGCCCAAGACCATCTAAAGGGTAAGATGTTTAGAGTCGGTTCAATGGGTGAAACTCCAATCGAAGAAATGGTTGAAGGATGCAAGAGGATGCTTGATTGTTTTAGAGACTTCAATGTTGAAATCCCACAAGTTGATGTAGAGAGTTATTTTGTTTGAGGTATTGTTATGACTCGTTTTGTTGTATTGGGGAGATTTCAACCCTTTCACAAAGGTCATGCCTTCCTAGTTGAGAAAGCGTTATCACTTGCAACAGATTCTGATGAAGTAGTAGTTGCTATAGGTTCTGCTCAGCACCAATATGAGCCAAATAATCCTTGGACTGCTGAAGAGAGAGTTGCGATGATAAGTGGTTGGGCAGATGCAAATAATCACAAAATTACAATTGTCACAATAGAGGACATTAATGATGCACCAAATTGGGTTTCACATGCAAGTGATTCACATGGTGAAGGAACACTGGTAACATCTGATGGGCCAACTGCTCAACTGTATAGGCAAGCGGGTTGGCCGATTGAAATCATTGAGTTATCACAACGAAAAGATTTGGAAGGATGGAGAATTAGGCAGACTTTGAAAATGCTTTCAACAGTCTATGATGATGATGCTACCCGCCAAGTCACTTCCTCTTCAATTCCAAGTTCAGTGATTGGATGGTTGATAGAAAATGATGCAATATTCAGATTATCAACTTTTGAAACTGGAGTTCATGCCGGTTAAATCATGAGGTGGTCAAGTGATTAGAATTGGCGTAGCAATGCTTCAAGGTGCAAGGCATGAGCACAAGGAAGCGCTACTTGCAACTGCAAAAGAATTGTCAGTTGAAATAGAAATCGTTGAACTTCGCAGAGCCGATCAAGTCAACAGTCATCTAGATGGATTGATACTTCCAGGTGGGGAATCCACAGCGATGAGAAAGGCTAGCGAAAGTGAATTATTACTTCCTGCACTATTCGATTGGATGCAACAATTTCCTGAAAAACCAGTACTTGGGACTTGTGCAGGTGCAATATTGTTGGCTAATCCCGGTCTGAATCATCAACCATTTGTCGATGCAGGTATTTCGCGCAATGCGTGGGGAAGACAACGGTATTCATTTGAAGCAGATGTAACATTAGCACCATCAATTCTTGATGCGATTACTTCAACCTCGGAAGCGACATTACCGATTTCGCAGCAAAGAGATAAGTTCAATCATCAACCATTAAACATGGCACACGAAGCAGCACAATTGAACGAAAGTGAAGATAAATTTCCTGGAATATTCATTAGAGCGCCGAGATTTGAACAACAGCAAATCAATTGTCATAAAATTGCAACCATGGAAGATGAGGTTGTAGGAATAATGCAAGGAAATAAAGTCGCAGTAACTTTCCACCCTGAATTAACACTTGACCGACGTTTCCATAATTGGCTGATAAATAGATGTCTTAATTAGAAATATTGGACTGATATTGGTTCTTTGCAAAGCGATGACTTCAAACCCTTTTGCTTTGAGGATTGGCTGAGCAGTATGGTTACTTCCCTACCAATGGCCACTGAAATCTTGCCTGCAGAAGCGGGTGAGGCCGAAGGTTGTGTTCAGTGTCAAATAGGAAGTAAACTTGTATTATTCGTGACAGGAAAATGCCATTGGGGTTGCGATTATTGTCCACTCTCAGATAATCGTAGAGAGTCGCCTGATATGTTTGCTAATGAGCGAAGATGTGCAACTTGGCAAGATGTAATCGAGGAAGGAAAAGCCATGCAGGCCACTGGTACAGGCATCACTGGTGGAGACCCAATGCTTGACATGGAGAAATCTCTTGAGGCCGTAAAGCAATTGAAAGCCGCATTTGGAAAGGAACATCACATTCACTTGTACACATCAATTCCATTTGCAGCGGATAGAGCAGCAGACTTTGGTGCTGCAGGATTAGATGAGATACGATTCCACTTACTAGATGGAACTACTAACAAATACCGAGAAACAATGCAAGCCTGTAGCGATGCTGGGATTTATGTCGGTGTTGAATTACCATGTGAGCCTGACCAAGAAGATAGATTGTTCAAATTATTAGATGATCTAGAACAAGCTCCAGTCCATTTCCTCAATCTAAATGAATTAGAAATTACTGTTGGTAATCAAGAAAATATGGATGTTAGAGGTTTCAATTTATCAGGTGGTATTACTGCCGCAGCAGAAGGTTCAGCACAACTTGCAATAAGACTCAAAGAAGCATCCAAAGATTACGGGTTTCATGTCAAGTTCTGTACAGCACGATACAAAGATGCTGGTCAGTTAAGGAATAGATTCCGTCGTAGAGGTCAGGCAACATTGCGAGCATATGAGGTGCTATCAGATGATGACACAATTCTATTCGGTGCAATCCCTACAAGTCTTGAAGATGCTAATGATGATGTGAATGAATTACAGCAGGAATTGGATATTGCAGATGGCTGGATTCGATATGATGCCAATACACAAAGAATCGAATTACCCTTGAGTCTTGCAGAAGAACTTTCTGAGATATTATCTGTTTCAGTACTCATGGTAGAAGTTCATCCAACTCATGAAAGATTAGAAGTTGGTGTAGTTCATCTAAACGAATTCCGATAAGATTTCCATTAATAACAAACAGCAATTTGATGAAGCGTCGCTTGTTGAGCAACATTATGGGGATACTTGACCAAGTACAATTGAGCGTTCTCAAAGAAAAACAAACATGGCAAGCATTTGCAATTGCAGTCGTTCTTTTCAGCACTGTTTCCTTTGGTGCATTAACAATGTTTGATAGTATGGATGAGGTATTTCAGTCAGATGCGGAACCAGAACCAATTCCTAATCTGATATTTGAATCATTGAATAGAACGGGTATTGAAGATAATATTACCAACGAAACTGGTTGGTTTGAGTTAGATAATTTCCGTGGAGATATTATTATTCTAGATTTTATGGCCCATGATTGTTCAAATTGTCATGCAGTTCAAGCACACTTAGAGAGTGAAATGGAAGAATGGCAACGAGGGGCTCAAGAAAATGGCAGTACATTGAGAATTATTGGTTATGGTGCTTGGTATTCTGAAGACATACCATATCTAAACGAATCCTCTGGAAGTTATACTGTTCCACTATATCCAACCGGATTAGGCAGTACTACGGCAGCAATAATGTCAAACAACACTACAGCAGACCCTGTAAGATTATTCACCACTGGAGGAACCGGACAAATTCCAGTGGTCATGGTAATTGATGAAGAGGGCTATATTATTGCAAGCCAATCTACGGGAACTCCTACTGATGGATGGAAATCATTTGATTCAATCGTGGATAAAGCAATCTCATCCAATGCCGATACAAGTAGTTACAGAATTGGTTGGGAAGAGCCGGAAACTTCCTTGGGAGCAGTATTTGTAATGGGATTAATTCTCTCTATACTGGTCTATTTCTCTCCTTGTGCATTCCCAGTACTTCCAGGATTCATTTCCTATTATTTGTCATTAGGTGCGAGAGAAGATGAACTGATTGAAGCAGGAAAACTAAAATCAAAAATGCCAAATTCGATGGTGATTGGAGTTCTTTCTGGTTTCGGAATGTGGACTTTCTTTGCTCTGATAGGAATTGTGGCATTACTGATGGGCGAGGCATTTGCACGTTCAGGATTAATTCATTATCTAGCGATTTTCATTGCCGTATTATTGATAGTTCTAGGTTCGATGATGTTGCTTGGAGTAACTGCTCATCTCATGGGATTTGTCCAAAATTTTGTTGACAAATATAGTACGACAGAAAATGATGAAACATTTACTCCAAAACGAAATATGTATCTCTATGGTATTGGATATGCAGCAGCATCCATAGATTGCACAGCAGCAGCAGTTCTGCCATTTGTAGTGCTTCTAAGTACACTTGGAGGTTCTGCAATAACAATTGGAATCGGCGGATTGATGATCGGATTACTGATATTGATGGTTGCAGTTACAATGCTTGTTGGTCTAGGCCGTCAAGTAATGATTAATTTCCTAAGAAGGGCAACTGGAATGATAAAGTTGGTAGGTTCTTGGATGATGATAATGGCTGGTATTGGACTAACAATTTATCTGACCAATCAAGAAGCAGTCGCACTTATCTTTGGCTGATGCGACCAGCACAACATGTGCCGGAAAAAGGGAATTATTTCCACTATATTACATAAATTAGGCATAGTTTATTGAAATTATAGTTCTTTTAGTGACAATGTTCATAGGGTGATATGTATAATGGTTGTTTGAGGGGGAATCTCAATAGTCAGCCAAGAACTTTCAACAGAATTGATACACATAAATGCACAACTAACCCATGTAAGAGGAAGGATAAGATTAGATGGACAGATTTACAACAATGGGTCACTACCATTAGAAAAAATCAAAATTGCTGCTTGTTATAATCGTGCAGACATTTCATCTATTGGGCCATCTGGAGATACTCTTCATTATTTATTACCAGGGCAAAGTTATGAAGTCAGTATTTGGTTAGAGCCAAGAGCATCAGCTGAAGACATAATTATCGGCCTAAAGGCGCGAGCGAAATCAAATGGTGAATCAGTAAAAAATACAGTCTATCTAGAACCCTTTGACCTTAAATTAAAAGGACGGCCATACCAAAGCGAAAGGCAATCAATTGGTTCCTGAGTCAAATACATCAGAAAATATTTTTTCGCCTTCCTCGCTACCGATTATGTCCAATGTTGGCTTAAACCAATATTTCCAGCATATTGATGCGTAGATAATACCTGTCACCACATCCCATACGAAGTGTTGCTTTACCATCATTGTTGATAGTACTAAAGAAACCCAAGCGAACCAAAGTAGCATATGCAGAACTGAATGTATTTTTGTTTGTGAAGGAAACCATCTTCGAATAACAAGGACAATTAGTAAACTTTGGACAATATGAAGACTAGGCCATGCATTCCATGGTTCATCCATAGTATGCATAAAATCAAATTGGCTTTGCCAAAATATTGAATTAGGTATTTCCATATTGCTTCGTAGATCTATTTCGACTGGTAATAGTAAGAAAATAGCAAATACAAACCAGCATGATAGGATTAGCATTTGATGGAAAACTAAATTTTCTCGCATCATTTTTTCATCTTTTATTCCAAACCATGCAGCAGCAGGGTAGTACAGGTAGAGAGTGGCATAAGGTATCATCATCCAATAGACAAAAGGAATTGAATCATCAAGGAATATTTTCGGGTCAAAAGCATTCCATCCTCTATAGGCAGCAAGTTGGTTGGTGATGGTGTAAATGGCTGCCGCACCAATAAGCATGGCGAGCATAAAAGAAAATGAAATACGATGCCCGTTCCAATCATTTCTCCTTTTCCAGGAGGATGCCCAAAAGCGACGCGGAACTAGTCCCCAATGCTTTTCCATATACTTGCCAGAAGCAAAGCCTTCATCAATTGATTGCCGGCAGGAGCATAAATAATTGCCTTGTGTTTGTTAATAGTGAACAACATAATCAAACTCATTCTGTAATCTCTTGCCAATTGATGACTCTATCAGAAATCAATTCTGCTTCTTCTGGATCATGCGTAACGTGTATTGCGCTGATTCCTTTTTGTTTCAGTAATTGCTTTGTTTCAGTGGCAATTTTACGACGGGCTTTGACATCTAATGCGGAAAATGGCTCATCTAATAGCAATATTTTGGGCTCAGATATTAATGCTCTAATTAGGCATACACGTTGGGATTCGCCACCAGACAATGTTTCTATGGAATTGCCTGAAAATCCAGATAAACCAACATCTTTCAGATATTTTTCAGCAACTTCTGCCTGCAATTTCTTAGCAGGTGGATTATTTATTCCTAGCATTATGTTCCCAGATACATTGAGGTGAGGGAACAAGACTGGTTTTTGAAATATCAATCCAACCAACTGAGCATCAATCACATTATCTATTCCTCTAACAATTTCATTTTCATCCTTGTCAATAATTGAAATGGAACCTTCTTCAACAGTCTCCAATCCACTAATCATTCGCAGTAGTGTTGATTTTCCGCATCCACTCGGACCTAATATTGCGATTATTTCACCATGCTCCATTTCAATATCCATTTGGGAAAAGATTGTTTTTTGAGCAAATTGTTTTCCTAATCCTTCAATTTTCAAAATCGTATTTTCCTTATTTTGTGTCATTATATTCCTCCTCCATCTCCTTTTGGTCTAAATCGTTCAGCAATAACGAATAATATGAATGTCAATATCATCAACATACTTGCAGTAGCCATAGCAACTGGTTGAACCATTGGGTCAAATTTTGGCCTCGACATTAACTGGTCAACGAGAATAGATAACGTGTCCCAGGAACCGGTTCTAACCAGAATCCAAGATGCACCGAACTCTCCAAGAGAAAATGCGAGTGTCAATGATGCAGCAACTATTGCAGGCCCTCGTAGAAATGATAGCCTGCCATGCCACCAACAGCGAAGGGGGCTCAAGTTTAGCAACTTAGCTTGCTGCTCAAAAGCAGGGTCAATCGCCCTCATCGCTGGCGTCATTATTCTAACAACAAACGGTGTAGTTAGCATAATATGCGGTAATACTGGTATTAAGAAGAAGCTGAAAAGACTTGAGTTATATCTTAAAATTCCAAGAAGAATTCCCAGACCAACCATCACAGCAGAAATTGCAAGGGGCAACATTGACAGAACATCAACAAATTTTGCAAGTTTCATCCTATTTGATTTTTCAAGAGAGTGGATAGTTGAAGATAATATCCATCCTAAAGGCAATGACACAAGCAATGTCACAACTGCATAAATTAAGGAGTTAGATAATGCTTCGGAAGCAGAAACATAGGAGAGATCACCTTGCCAAGCAGCAACCCAAGCATCAAATGAATATCGCTCTGTGAATTGGCCGTTGCCGATTGAATCTCGTATTCTAAAAGATGCAATAAATATGCTAATCATAGGTGCTAGGGTAAATATTAGGCCTGAAAAAATTGTGATTTTTCCAATTAGGTTTAATTTTCCGTGATTATTTCTTGCGACATTTTCAGAGATCATGCTTACTCTGCTGTTATTTCTTCGTTGCAACATTGTCAGTAGAATTAGTGTCAGCATCAATATCAGAAATTGGACTGCAGAAGTTGAAAGAATAACCATACTCGCATCAACTCGATAACCCACAATCCCTGCAGCGCCACCCATATTTGCCATTGATGATTCCATAGTTGTGGAAAATGGTGTTAGCCATTTTACCAATGCAAATGAAGTGAATGAGAAGAGAAAAGTCATCACTGCAGAACATAGAATTGCAGGGCCGATGAATGGTATCCACAAATTACGCAGGCGGTTGATTCTGCTATTTCCTCCTGGTAGAAGAGAAAGTTGCTCTTCCCATCTTGGGTCAAACGTTGAGAGTGGCGGTTCAACAAATCTAATCACCAAAGAGAGGTTAAACCAAGCATGAGCCAATATTAATGCGATAAAATGACCTGGATGTTGCCAACCAAAAGTCTCAGCAATCATTCCAATAAAACCAGTTTCCAATCGCAAATCAATTCCTATGCTCCACAATATTCCCCCTTCGGATATAAGAGCAAGAAATCCCATTGCAGCAACGATTGCTGGGGTGACAAATGGAACGGCCAACAGAGCTCTCACAATGCGAACATGCTTCCATTCACTGCGAGCCAAATGCCAAGCGATTGGCAGACCGATTACTACGGTAGCGAGAGCCGAAACAGATGCTTCGACCAAAGTAAAGTATAGAGATTCTAGATTTGAAGGTCTATCAAAAAACGTAGAAATAGCACTAAAAACTGAAACACCCGTCACTGTTTGGAGTCTTATTATCGCAAAAAGGAGTGGTGCAAATGATAATACTGCAAAAATAATAACGGCAGAAATTGCAATTATTTTTTGTAGGTAATCGTAATATTTTATTTCAAAATTGAAATGATTCAATACTCCACCTCAATTATCCACTTTGACAGCCATTGATCCATTTCTTGTGAAATCCGTTCATTTGTTATCGTACATGGTTGCGTTGGAATCTCAGAATGATGTCTATATCCTGCGGTTTCAGGAAGGGCTGTATCATTCAAAACAGAATACATCAAATTTGCTTCCGGCATTTGAGAATTAATTTCAGCACTTAACAAATATTCAATAAATTGATTTGCACCAACAACATTAGCAGCGCCATTTATTATGCCCGTATATTCAATTTGGTGGAATGATGTTTTTGGTAACATCAATGATTTAGAGTGAGTCCAATTTGAAGAGTAGTAAGCCTCTACTCCAGGTGAATGGCAGTAAGAGATTGTCATTGCCGCATCACCTATGTGCCCATCAGTCCATTCTCCATATCCGCCGGTGTAATGAACCTCATATGATTCAGTCCATCCGCTAGTAAAGATAGCCTCATTCTGCCTCATTTGGCGCCACCAGTCGAATGCATCAGTCGTATTATCTTCATCATTCTCAAAATAATCAATAGTTGAAACCATAAATGCCCGTCCGGGTGACGAGGTTATCGGTGAAGGGAATGCTATTTTCCCAGTCCACTGTTCCTCGGTCAAATTCCAAAGTGATGTTGGAATCGTTACATTTTCTCCATCAACATAGTTTTCATCATAGTTAATACAAACATAACCTTGGTCAAATGGAACTGCAAAATCTCCATCATATTGAGATAATGACTCAGCAGAAATATTTTCAACTTCGGCGGATTGATATTGTAGGAGGCAATTATCTATTGCGCTTTGCAAATAGGAATTATCCAATCCAATCATCAAATCTGCCTGCTGGGCATCTTTTGTTTGAAACATTTGCTCTAGTATCCCCCCAGCATCGTCAGTACGAATAATCTCTACTTCAAATCCGGATTGATTTGTAAATTGTTCAATCATTTCATCAGATATTGCATTAATATCATAGGTAAGAATACGCAATTTCCCATCATCATTGTGTCCAATTTGTGCACCTTTACAAGGACCAGAATCTGGACTATAGTTCTCAGCCAATAAGGATCCATTATCAAAAATGCAGCCCGATAAAGATGACATAAGCATCATTGTCATAAGAACAATCGACACTAGCAAATTATTATTCATCAAAATCCTCCAATCAGAATTTGGACAAGACTTGGTGACAACGGTCAATTAATTCTAGAGGGTTATGTGCGAGAATGTACAAACTTGGTTCCCATCCAAAGGCACCTTGATCAAGTAATATGTCTATTTTTGTTGAACTCTTTTCGATAATTCCTTTTGGGGCCATTGCTAACTTGTATCCAAGATTTTCACAAACAGATTCAATTTTCCCAACATCAACTCCGTCATTCAACAATGGTGGCTTAATATTTAGAATTGCAACCTTCTCAGGATCATTGCTCATTATTTGCAATAGTACATTTGCCAAATGAGTTGATGCGCCGAATGCAGGAGTTTCATGATGACGTAGTTTTCCATCGACCATTGTAATTTTTCCAGGGAATGCCGCAACATCCTCTATGACTTTAGCATCGGCAAGAGCGGAAGCAATATTGAGTCCTACGGCAGGCATTGCAGCAGATATTTTGCGTATGTCCAATCGGCCGATAGCCCATTCTAATCTTCGCAGTAGGCTTCGTTGCTCTTGGCCAACATCTAGGTCCATTCCAGTTAATGTCTTGTCAAACCGCAAAGTATTGTTTCCACCAAACTGAAATTCTAGAACTAGTCTTTGGCGAATTACATTTGATTGCGGCCCCATCGTAATCAGTGCCTGAGAAAGTTCGTGAGCCCAGCCATCAATCGTTGATTCATCAGCGGAAGCGAATAATTCAACAGGTTTCTTCATAATTTGCCTCGAAATAGTGCTTTGCGTAGTACCCAATATGTCGGCTATTTCTACTTGTGACCAGCCTTTTGAGCGCAAATCTTTGGCCACTTGTTGATGAAGTCTATCAAGCCACTTAGAGCCTATTTCCCCTAGCATGATGTATCCTTTACTCTGTGGTTATTCAATGTTGTTAGGGAAATATGCATTATGCATTTGTTTCTTAAGGCGTTTTGAAGTTCCAAAATGATTACTATTCTACTGATTAATCCGAGAATTAGTCATCAACATTAGCATTTTCTAGGTGCTGAGCCAGTTTTTGATAGGATTCCAATCTTTCTGATGCCGAAATCACAGCTCTACCAGATGGTGAAGCCAATACCCATATTTCGAGATTACACAGGATCTTTGGCCAATGCTTTGGCCGCATATCTGGTTCTTGTAGTCCATGACCACACTTGCTAAGGTTTGGGGCGAATTGTTGCTTCCATTGCTTCTTTCCGACAAAGCATATGCGTTTTAGTCCACTGTTTATGTCGTTAGCATATTTTTCTATGCGTTGTGCGAAAATAGTTCTATTGGACTCGATTTCACTCCTTGTGATGGCATTTGCATCATTGCCTGGCTTCTCAATGAAATCAGTAAATCCAAAACCTCTTGAAATCATTAGATCATCGTCAATAGACGTAATTTCGTCTATTTCAAAACTAGTTGCTGAATTTAGCAAGTCAGATTTGCCAACTAGTTTCCAAAATTGATTCGTAGGATTTGCAAAGTAATGTCCAGTTTGCCAAGTAGCAATACTGGGGTTATGGCCAATGAATAATGTGTGCATTGGTAAATCGCCATTTTCCACATTCGGAATTTTGGCCTGATAGTTCTGCACAAATTTGGCATTTCGTCACAGTTCATCATCATTGGCGCTGTGCATTAACGAAGGGATTCAAACCCCAATGCTATGAACCCTATCGGCTGAGAGCGTATTAGTGAGCAGGTAATGGATGTTGTTGATTTCATCGATGCGCTAAGTTCACGCGTTGTAAATTATCTTGACAGCGCCAATTCGCCCGGCAAGGTAGTGGATTATCTACCGGCTAAATCATTGTCTAAAACTACAGATATCAAACTACCACTTGAAGGAAGAGGCCTTGATTCAGTTCTTGATGATATTGATAATTATTTACGGGCCTGTGTTAAAACAAATCGTGCAGAATTCATGAATCCACTCTGGGGTGGCGTTTCGTTGGCAGGATTGGCAGGAGAAATAATTGCAAATCTGAGTAATACTTCGATGTATACATATGAATTAGCACCATTGGCAACGCTTATTGAACAAACAATAATCTCTCGCGTTGGTGAAATAATTGGCTTCCCGCAAAGTGGAGGTTCCCTAACAACTGGAGGTTCGAATGGAAATATGCTTGGTATTTTATGCGCACGTCAAGCAATGATTCCAACATCAACTCATAGCGGATTCGACGGTAGAGACATGGTTATTTTCGTCTCTGAGGAAGCACATTATTCAGTTTTGATGGCAGCAAATGTCCTGGGAATTGGCCACCGCAATGTGATAAAAGTTAGCTGTGACGATGAAGGAAGAATGAAACCATCTTCACTTGAGGATGAAATCATCTTCGCGAAAAAGGAAGGAAGAACGCCATTTTGCGTGGTCGCTACAGCAGGAACTACTGTGAGAGGAGCATTTGACCCGATTAGAGAATTAGCAGATATAGCACATCGAGAGGGGCTGTGGTATCATATTGATGCTGCTTGGGGAGGTAGTTGTTTATTCTCAAATGAATTAAATTCACTGATGTCTGGATGTGAATTGGCCGATTCAATATGCTGGGATGCGCATAAAATGCTAGGAATGCCCTTGATATGCAGTTTATTTATTGTAAAAGACAAATCAATCTTAGGAAGAGTTTGT
>Ga0206679_10003228_pt1 | contig 12629 bp, 1 predicted proteins | sample M110012015metaG_FD_155464 | JGI IMG/M metagenome (GOLD analysis project Ga0206679, IMG submission 155464) | Ammonia-oxidizing marine archaeal communities from Monterey Bay, California, United States - M1 100m 12015 | ecosystem: Environmental > Aquatic > Marine > Intertidal zone | place: USA... | reverse complement strand
CATTCTATTCATTGTTTGTGATTCATGACGAGTAAAGACCTTCCAATATCTAAAATTTCTTGATAAGAAATCTGGAATATTTCCTGTATATTCACCATGAACTGTATATTTTATTGGCTTTTTTGAACTTTCAATTTGATTATTATAGAAGCTTTCCACCACTTTGTTAAGATGATGCATAGTAAAACCAATTGAAACTATTTGGTTATTATTCGAATTAAATTGTTTGTGTTTAGTGAGAATGATACCAATAGAAGGGTCAAACCAATTAGTATACTTTGCATAGTAAGGAATAGAGGCAGCTGTTTCATCACCGTTAACGCCAAACTCATCAATCTCATCAGAAAAGATTAATTTATCCCAAACTAGGGAATTAAAACTTATAATATTTTGCAATCCAAAGCTTAAGAAGTAGTCTTTCGGAAATTGATAATGAAAAGTCCAAGGTATAATCCCAAGTTCATACTTTTTAAGAACAGTGTTCTCATGGTCCTCAATTAAATAAATCCCACCAGCCCAACTCACCTTTCCAGCTCCTAAACCTTGCTTTCTGATTTCTTGACTGAAGTTTAACTCAAATAAGTTTGAGTTAAACTTTTCAGAAATGCCCGTCCATTGGTTTTTTCTATGAATTAAGACTCTATTGTTATTGTCATAGCCAGCAAAAGCAGGATTAGAATACATAAGATTTAAATCAAACTGTGAAAATGAGTAATCTTGACTAAAAGCACTGAAATGAGTTAGTAATAATAAAAATAGTAGTTTGTTTCTCATTTACCTTATTAAATAAATTGGACCAGTATTTTCACCTTCTTCATTTAGCCAAATTGTTCCGTCTGAGAACTTTCCATAAATTTTCCAAATATAAGTTCCTTGTGGTGCAGGAATTCCATTGATAGAACCATCCCAAGCACTTTCTTTAGTTGGTTTTCCTGTTAAATCAAGATCTTGACTTTCCCAGATAATATTTCCCCATATATCATATACTTGTAGAATATATTCGGATAAAGATTTCCCTTTAGGCCAAAATAATGCAGCTTCCCCATTATTTATATCAGCTGATAAAGCATTAGGAACAAATAAACCCTTCCAGTAATCTACTTTATGGCTTATCATTGTGGTATCAGAGCAATTTGGGATTTCTTTTAATGTAACAATCAGATAAACATCATAATTATAACCACCTTGATGTAAACTATTTGATTCATATTTATAATCAATTATATTATTATTTAAATGCTCTCCATATGGATAGTGTTGGCTGCTAATAGTATCTATGCCTTCCGTATTGTTTCCGTTCGATCCTAGGATCCAAGTAAAGTTATAGTTATTAGTGACTGCATATAAACTAGAGTTTAGGCTTGTAGTTGAGGTTGATCCATCAAATTGGTATAATCCAAAACCTTCAGCAATAGGCTGAAAGAGCTCTGCTTTTGGAGTTGGAAAAATAGTTATACTATCATAAAAGTACGTGCTGACACAATAATGATTAGTTTCTACACTAAGAGATGGGATATAACTTATTTTTTCTCCATTATTTGTTGAATAAGTGTGTGTGATACTAGTATTCTCTAAATTATAAATAGTTGGACTTAGATCCCCAAAAGTCCAATTATAGTTTTTGAGAAATGAAGGTTCATTTCCTGGGAAGGAGTGGTAAGTAAGATCATTATTAATTGTTGAGTTATCAGTAAATATTACCTCAAGATCTTCACATCCATGGTTTGGTAATGAAGAATAATTAGCAATGGGATTAGGATAAGTATGAAGGTTGTATATAACTGTGTCTTTACAGCCATTATAGTTCTCTAGATTTATATTTAATTGATAATTATGAGGTTGACAAAGCAAGTAATCTATATTTGTAACGTTTGGCAAGATGCTTTCCCAACAATACGGATGAGAATTGTCAAATACATATTGCCATTCATCAGCTTGGAAGTTTCCATCTAAATGGAAAATAATAGAATCTCCACATTGATTTGGGGTAAAATTATCTGCGTTGAAATAAGATACTTCTGGCATCTCAAGTATTGTTAATAATTTCTGTGTGGAGTTTGAGCAAGGAAAAGAAGTGTTTATAGTTAGTGAAATAGGATAGTTTCCATGTGGCTGAGTTGGTATATGAGTATCCCAAATAGGAAGGTCATTACTTGTTATATTATTATTAAATATCCAATTTCCTGTTGTTATATTGTCAGATGGAAAAGCATTTCCAACAAACATAGTTGAATTGTCTTCTGCAATTAATATGTCACCTTCACAGATTGGCTCTACTGTAAAATCTACGTCTGGCAAAGGATGTATAGAGATAGGGTTTACAATACTGTCTCTACAACCATTCTCATCATTTATAAATAGCTTAGCCCAAGTTATTTCTCCTAGCAATTCATTATTGACATTAAAAATATGGGGGACTATGGTACTGTTATTGTATTCATATGTAGGTGAATCACTAAACTCCCATTTGTTCTCTATAATATTTACACCTGTATTTATTGAGTTATTATTGATAAATGTAGTTTCATTTGCACATACTGGCAATGCGCTAAAAATAGCCTCAGGCTTATTCCAAATATAAATAGAATCTGTAAATGTTGCTTCACATGTTTCAATAGGTGATATAATGTTATATGTTGTAAGAGTAATTGAGAAATGTTGTCCTCCTGATGGAAATACAGTTTCAGGATTTTCAAGCGTTGAGTTACTATTACTTCCTATAAATCCAAAATCCCATAAATAATCATCAGCATAAGGAGAGCTTAAATTAGTAAAAATTACAATATCACCACTACAAATAGAATCATCAAAGGAAAAGTCAGTTGTAATTTCAGGTGTTATATATATTGTGCTTTCAAAAGTATCAAAACATCCAAGGTTATCTGTTAAGATTAGAGATATATTGTTGTTTCCTGCTGGGAAAGTGAAATTTAATTGCCCAGATGTATTACAGCTGTCAATACCACTAATACCATTTAGATCCCAACAAAATGTATCCATTACTGAACTATATAAAACACTTCCACTTGATAAGGTTGCGTCTATAAATGTTTCATTACCCTCACAATGAGATGTAGTAATTAGATTAGGTACTGGTTGATCATAAACATCTATTATTACAGAATCTACATTATAGCAATTAAAATTAGTCCAACATTCTAGCTTTATTTCTTTTTGGCCAGCTGAATTAAATACATGTGTTAGATTGGAAGTAGACGGTACTAAAACATCATCGATATACCATTTTACTGTATTAATAGTCTGTGGAGGCATCCCTATTATTGTAGTGTCGATTGTAGAAGTATTAATAAAGTTTATAGGGGTGTACACACACACATTATCATAATTAAAACTAATTTCTGGTTTAGGGAAAACAAAAACAGTATCGTTCCAATTAACATTCCAATCTGTATATTGATTAGGGAAAGGGGAAGTTATATTGTGATACACTAAATATACTCCTGGATCTGAATATAGATATGGAATAATCTCATTTTGCGTGTATATTCGACTTTCATCAGGAATAGATGATGGAGCAATAGTATCTCCATTACTGTTAGTATTAAGTGTGTAATCAAACCACCAATTGACTGTAGCATTTGGGTATGCATTTGATGAAAGTTCAATAAATTTTGTGCTATCACCACCAATGCAGTTATAATTAGATGTGACCTGATAGTATGAGGCAATTTGATTTAGTGTAACATTAATATCACAACAATATGTTGAGTCACCACACTTATTAATTCCAGTCATACAAATTGTATAACTACCTACAGTATTATATACATGACTCACTTCTTCCCAGCAGACAGCATTATTAGGGAAGCCCGCAATATTGCCGCAATCAGGTAGTACTGTGTCGGTTGTCCCATCTCCCCAATCAATTATTATAGTATCCGTATTTGTTGGATTAGCAAAGGAGATATTCCCATATTCAAGCGTTATTGGAAGGCCTATGGGGAGGTCGATAGCATTACCGCAATATATTGAATTAAAAAACAATTGTGGTAATGGATTTACTACTATTGAATCTGTATATGTAGAATCACCACAGTTATTACTTACTGTTAATGAGATGTAGTAAGTTACAGGAGCAAATCCTTGATCTAATGAAGGAAACGTTGGTATCCCATTATTTGATAAATTAATATCCCAAACTGTTGTGCCTATACTATCAGTTATTTGCCAATAATAATCTAAGATATATCCTGTAGAAAGATTAGATATAACAAAAAGAGGGGTTTCATCAAAACAAATACTGTCTAAATTTGTAAATAATGGCGTTGGAATATCCACAACTTCTACTTCAGCAATTAGTGATGTATAATCATCACATCCATTACCACTTAATGATACTATACAATAGTAGTAATTTGTACCAACTGCACTAAATGTTGGTGGGGTATATGTTGCATTTGTTCCTCCTGTTAATAGTGTTCCTCCTGAGTTACTGTTTGTAGTATTAAGATACCATTGATATGATGGAGTGCCTACACCGTTTATATAGCCTACTTCTAATGGTGTTGAAATAGTTCCACCAACACAAATCATTTGATATAGTGTAGGGTTAATGTTAATTACAGGGTCTGCTTGTACTATTATGGCTGCAGGATTGGATGTTATTTGTCCACACCCTCCGTTTCCAGCTAATATTAATGTAGCGTAATAATACATAGTTCCTACTGGTGATGTTGGAGGGCTATATGTTGGGTTTGTTTCTCCTGTTAATAGTGTTCCTCCTGAGTTACTGTTTGTTGTATTAGAATACCATTGCCATTGTGGTGTTCCTGTTCCGTTATCATAATCTACAATAAGATCACTAATAATAGCTCCTTCACATACTTCTACACCTATTGGTTGTGGATTAAAAGAAGGTCCTAGATTGATAATAACTTCAGCAGTTATACTTGTATACATACAACCTCCAAATAATGGTTGATCAACTGTACAATAATAATACATAGTTCCTACTGTTGTTGTTGGAGGTGTATATGTTGGCAATGTTTCTCCTATTATTAGTATACCTCCTGAGTTACTGTTTGTAATATTAGAATACCATTGATAATTATAGCTAGTACCAGTTGATCCCCCAGCTATATTGATTTCGATGTTAGTAGATGCTGCAGATTGACATAATGTTTGTGTTGAAGGAGTTACAGTTAGAGTTAAAGTACTAAGGATAGTTAAATTAACACAAACAGTACTATCACATCCATTTATGTTTTGTAATACATTACAATAGAGCCCTGTATTATTGTAGAAAGTCCCATTCCAGAAGAAATTTTCACATACAGTTGAGTCGAGATTTGTAATTATTGTATTAGGTTCTGTGATTATTATAGTACCAGTTACTTGACAATTATTAATATCTATTACAGTATAATCATATGTTCCTGCTGATAAATTATTAGGATCTACACTACCTAACCAATTTACATTGAGCGTCCCTGTTCCACCGCTTGTAGTAAGAACTGCTGACCCATCATTACCACCATTGCAACTTACATTAGTGATTGATTCTGTTACTGTAATTGTATTAGGTTCAGTAATTATAACAGATCCATTTAGTGTACAATTATTATCGTCAGTAATTAAATAAGGATATGTTCCAGCTGGCAAGTTGTTAGGATCCATGGTAAACCAATCTACATTTAAGAGACCGGTACCTCCTGAGAGTGTTAGGGTAGCAGTACCATCACTATAACCATTACAGCTTGCTGGAGTTGTACTTGTATCTGAGATTATTTCATCAGGCTCAGTAATAATTAAGCTTGCTGTATCTATACAACCATTATTATCAGTGACAGTAACTAAGAATGTGTCTGCTGCTAGATTAATTATGTTTTGTGTATTATCATTATTAGACCAGCTCCATGAATATGGAAAGACTCCGTTACTTGCAGTAGTATTTATTGATCCTGTAGAAAATCCAAAACAATCTACATTTATGCTGCTTACTATAAAAATATCAGGATTATCATATACAATTACCTCATGTGTAACAAAATCATTACAATTATTACCAATTAAAGTTAATTCAACATCATATGTTCCAACCCCAAGTAGAAATGTATGAGTAGGATTGGTTTCCGTTGAAGTGGTACCATCTCCAAAATCCCATAACCAATTCATTCCAGATTGCGGTGAAGAGAGATTATTAAAGGTTATTTGACTGGTATCAGGTAGCCCAAAACAAATTCCGGTACTATCAAATTCTGCAATTGGCTCACAAAATACTATTGCTGTATCTCTCTCTATTGGACTACTCACACAACCATTAGCGTCAGTTAATAGAAGTGTTACAGGATATAATGAAGCAGTGTCATTGGGGGCGCAAATTGGGGTGTATAAATGCGTAAAAGTATCTGTATATGAGGTATATGTTGAATCCAATGAACTATCCCCAAAATTCCATACCCAACTTACTATAGGAGCTCCAACACAAGATGAAGAATAATTATAAACGGAAGTGTCGATAAATTCTGTATTGACTCCTTCACAAACTGTTGTAAGTTCAAATCCTGCTAGGGGTAGATCATAAACTACAACAGTATCTAAGAAGATACTATCACATCCATGTTCGTCAGTTACTTTTAGGCTAACAGGATGAGTCCCACAATTGTAAAAAATAAATTGTGGGTTAGCTGTAGTTGAATCACCCAATACATATTCGCCATCATCATTTGTTGTTGTTGTTTCACCACTATCATCCATTCCTGACCACAAATATTGAAAAGTATTACCTCCAGCTGGTACATTTATAAAAGCAGTGTCAGTAGGAGAACAAATTACAGTATCAATTGTTGCTAGAGTTGTCGTCACATTACTCGTAAATATTGTGGCAAAACCGTAACATATATCACTAGAAGAGAATGATATATTTGGCTTTGGGTATACATTAATTGTCTCTGTTATAGTACTGTCAGAACATTTATTACTTGTATTTAATGTTATTGTGTATGTTCCTGCATTATAATTATGTGTAATAGGATTAAAATTATTCTCACTACTTACAGTATCGATTATTACAGTATTACAAGAGTCTCCAAAGTTATAGGAAAAATAAACTGAGTCAGAAGGATCAAAAGAGTTATTATCTAAAGGGTCACATCCAAAATAACTATTATTTATTATAGAAATAGAAGATTCTTCACACATTGCAGATGGGATTAAAAATTCAGTAGATGGGTAAGGTTCAATTAGTGCAAATAGTATACCATTAGAACTTGTATCACAACTTGTTATAATCTCAGATCTAATTTTAAATTTCCCAAGATCATCTATAAAATCACATTCACATGATGAATAAGGGAAGTTGTAGTAAAAGATAGATCTCCATTGTGTGTTCTCCGGCTGATTACATGCAGAAATATCAATAGAATCTTGATTAGTTATGAAATCACTATAACTCCACATAATAGTATCTGGAATAAAAAATGCGTTACAATCAACAATAAATCGTAGTTGCGCATTTAAGGGTAAATTTATCTGATTTGGGTCAATAGTAAATGGAATAGAACTGTTAATACATTTTGATGCACAGACTTTTCCAAAACTATTTGTTGTATTTCCCCCACTATCGTCATTATATAATAGATTGTAATTAACAGTATTTGTGCATCCAGAGTTTGTGTTTGTAGTAATTAATACACTAGTTGTTGTTTCTTCAATTAGAAATTGAATAGAATCAAATTGATTGGTTTGTGTAGTTGTTATATCAGGTAATCCGTTAGAAACCCATGTTATTGTAAGGCTATTAATTCCTGTATTAATACCGGGAGAGTTATTATAAAGAGTTATATTATAAGGCATACTCTCACAGCCTGTAAATGCATTCAAAGGGGTGCTCCAAGAAGGTAACAAGGTATCTAAAACAATAAACTGTGTTGGAGGTATTATAAGGGTCTGAATATCATGCGTTGGGCATACTCCTGAGTTATCATCAATGTATAGTATAACCTCAAAGTTTTGAGCTTGGTTTGGTACAGTAACTTCAAAAGATGTTGTAATGGAAGATCCATTTATAAAATCTCCATTAATGTACCAAGTATAATTGGAGTTTGGATCTATATTATCAGCAGTAAGGTTGACAGAATCTCCTGCGCAAAGAACAGATGGCATACTATACAGAGAGGTTCCGCTAGGAAGGGTAGAATAATTTATGCTTATTGTTTCTGTAACAATGCATCCTGTTACATCTGTTACTGTTAAGGTGGCAGATGTTTCGGTTGTTAAAACAATTGGAGTGGATAGTTCATTATATGAATCTCCATTTGATGTTGTCCAGGTATATGTGGCAGGCCCAATTACATCAGTCAGTGAAATTCCTGACTCCAAAGCAAGATAAACGGAATCTCCTGAACAAATTGTTATCGGATTCTGGGATAGATTTATATCAGGAGGATTCTCACCAACTATAACGAGCTGTTCACATAGAGGGATATATCCAAAGCTACCCCCTCCCCATATTAGCGCCTCTATAAGATATGATCCTTGATTTAGAAAAGAATAACTTGCTGTTGATGCTGGACCATAGATCAGATTACCATTATTATCTGATATTTGCCAATGCGTTATTGTTGGAATTGTTGAACTAAAAGTAATTGTTTGATTAGTTTCTAAGCATGTGGGGCTTGTTGTAATACATTGCCCACTACTTGCTTTATTAAACAATATGAATATAAATATAAATATAAATTTTATTGATTTCATTGTAGTGCGAAAGTCAGAAAAATAAAAGAAATAGCAGCTTTTTTTATAAATAAATATGCGAACGGAAAAGACTAAAATCTGATGCTAATATTTATATTTATATCATTTAAATTTTCAATATTGTATATTCAATAATTGTAATTTACTAAATTGCAATATATTACAGGGTTAATATAAAGTTATTGTTATCTAAGGGTTTTACTTAGATGTGGTTTGTTTTTATTGTTTACTTTTGCATAACCATGACTCTAGATTTAAAGAAATTATTTTTACTATTATTTGTGTTGTATTATTCGCAAAATATTTATGCTACATTACAACAAAAAGATGGTTCATATAATAATTCTATTGAAACTGATCTGGATAGTGACTTTCATTTTACTGAGAATAGGGGACAGTTAATAACAGAAGTTAAGTATCATTGTGAATTACATGTTGGTGATATATATTTTAAGAACAGTCAATTTATTTTTGATCTTTTCTCAGCAGAAGAGTTGGAGAAGGCTCATGAGCTTAGACATAATAATCTAGAAGACTTATCTAGTAGTTTTGCTTTTAATAAGCATGTTTATAACATGAATTTTGTAGGAGCAAATACAGATAATCTTATTTTATCTAGCGATGAGGTGTCATTTAATAAGAATTATTTTAGAGGTAATAATCCAGAATATTGGGCCTCAGATGTTTCATCTTATAAACATTTGACTTATAAGAATATCTATAACGGAATAGATATTAATATTTATAGTAAAGGTAATCATCTTAAGTATGATTATGTTGTTTCTAATTATACAAACCCAGAAGAGATTATCGTAGAGTATGAGGGTGTAGATGCCTTACGATTAATTGATGGTTCTTTAGAGGTTGTTCTTAGTAATGGAGTTGTTAAAGAATTAACTCCTTTTGCATATCAAGTTATTCATGGAAGACAAGTTGAGGTTGATTGTAATTTTCTCTTAAATGATAATAGAGTAAGTTTTGTTTTTCCTGATGGATATGATTCTTCCAAAGAATTAATAATTGACCCGACACTTGTGTTTGCAACATTTACCGGGTCCTCTTCTGATAATTGGGGTTTTACAGCTACATATGATGATAGTGGTAATTTTTACACAGGAAGTATAGTGCTAGGAGACTCTTGGTATAGTGCTAATTATCCTACAACATTAGGAGCTTACCAAACGTCATTTAATGCCTATTGTGATGTGGCTATTTCTAAATTTAATTCTGATGGGACTACTTTATTGTATTCTACATATTTAGGAGGCAGTGAAATGGAAGAGCCACATAGTTTAATTTGTGATGCTCAAAATAATCTTATTATTATGGGAGCTACATCATCCATTGATTTTCCAATTACTTCAAATGCTTATCAAAGCTCATTTGGAGGCGGGGTATATATTAGCGATCAAAATGGACTTGAATGGTGGAATGGCTCTGATATATTTATCACTAAGTTAAATGCATCTGGTAATGCATTAATTGGTAGTACTTTTCTTGGAGGGTCTTCCAATGATGGTCTTGCTTTGGATGCTAGTTTAAATTATAACTATGCCGATCATGCAAGAGGAGAAGTTTTTTTAGATAATAATAATAATATTTATATTGCATCTTCTACTCAATCAAGTAACTTCCCAACAACAGGTTCTGCTCATAGCCAATCGTTATCAGGTAATATTGATGGTGTTGTCTCTAAACTTTCTTCAAATTTAGATGTATTGATATGGTCAACTTATATAGGAGGATCCTTATCAGATGCAGCTTATTCAATAAGAGTTGATACTGTAAATAATCAAACTGTAATCTGCGGTGGTACAGTAAGTAGTGATATTGGGGCTACTTCTGGAGCTATTAATCAAATAAACCCTGGAGGAATAGATGGTTATGTAGCAACTTTTAACAATTCAACAGGATCATTAAATGCCTTAACATATTTAGGGACTAGTTCTTATGATCAAGCTTATATTGTTGAAATAGATGAAGATAGTGATATTTATGTGACAGGACAAACAAATGGAAGTTATCCTGTAAGTCCAGGGGTTTATAGTAATTCTGGGGCTAATCAGTTCATTCATAAAATGAATAGTGATTTATCTATAACAGATTTCTCTACTGTTTTTGGTAGTGTTAATAGTTCAACTATTAATATATCTTTAACGGCATTCATGGTAGATAATTGTGACAATATTTATGTAGCTGGATGGGGAGGAGGAGGTAATAATATTGGAAATACTTACAATATGCCAATAACAGCCAATGCAATTCAATCAAATACAGACGGTTCTGATTTTTATGTTATTGTATTTGATAGAGATGCCCAAAATTTATTATATGGAACTTACTTTGGGGGGACTGGAGGGTATGGAGAGCATGTAGACGGAGGTACATCTAGGTTTGATAAGCAAGGAATTATATATCAAGCTGTTTGTGCGGGATGTTCCGGGGGGTCGTTTCCTACTACTCCTGGAGTATACAGTCCTACGAATGGTTCAAGTAATTGCAATTATGGTGGATTTAAAATTGATCTTGAACCTATGATCATATTTACTAGTGCAGCAGCAACACCAAATAGTTATGGATGCTACCCATTGACAGTAAATTTTCAAAGTAATAGCACTGGAGTTTCATATTTTTGGGATTTTGATGATGGAACAAACTCAACAGATGTTAATCCAGTACATGTTTTTAATAATATTGGAACATATGACGTTATGTTAGTTGCAAGTGATCCCGCATCATGTAATGAGCATGATACAGTAATGTTAATAATTGAAGTTGTTAATAATCTCTCAAATACAACAACTTCAAATATTAATATAAGTTGTAATGCTGCAAATGATGGTACGGCTACCGCTAATGTAATTGGAGGAACACCTCCTTATTTATATTTATGGAATGATCCTTTAGCACAAACCACAGCAACAGCCACAGGTCTATCACCAGCCACTTACACATGTGTAGTTACTGATTTTTCTTCTTGTATTTTTTCTGATATTATAACAATAACTGAGCCTAGCGTATTAACAGCAACCTCTTCATATTCTAATGTGAGTGTTTTTGGAGCTAATGATGGGACAGCTACAGTGAATCCAAATGGTGGCACCCCTGGGTATACCTATTTATGGTCAGATGGACAAACAACTCAAATGGCAAGTGGTTTATCACCAGGAATATATACATGTGTAATAACTGATGCTAATGGCTGTCCTCCTATAACTGTTTCTGTTACAATAACACAGCCGCCACATCCAACAATTTCAAATGCTTTTATTTCTCAACCTATTCTTTGTTATGGAGGTTTTGCTACAGATGAGATGCAAATTGAGATTACTCAGACTACACCGCCAACCCCATACAAGGCGATAATTGGTTCTTATAATCCTGCTGGGACATTTTTTATATCCTATTTAAGTACAAACGAAACTACAGCAAGTATTTTAAATTTGACAGGCTTTCTTCCTAATGTTGATTATTGTGTTCGAATAGTAGATTCTGCAGCTTATTATCCTGCAAATGGAGGGATGGCTAGTGGTGCGAGTACTGTAGGTATTTATGATGAGTGGTGTCCAATAAATTTTCCAGAACCAGCGGAACTTGTGGCAACAACAACGGTTATTTCTAATAATAACTGTGTGGGAGATTGTATTGCAGTTGAGGCTTTAACCATTACGGGTGGAACAGAACCCTATTCTATTACTCTTGATGGTGGCCCTCCAATTACGCTTCCTACCGGAGTTAGTAATTATACATTTACTAGTCTATGCGCTGGGCTGTATGATATTGTAGTTACGGATGCTAATGGTTGTACAGAAAATGTAGTATTTACTGTTAATGACCCAACTCCAATTACTGTAAGTAGTTCAACTACTGCTGTAAGTTGTAGTGGTTTTTCTGATGGAACAGCTACAGTTTTA
>Ga0206679_10003227_pt1 | contig 12629 bp, 7 predicted proteins | sample M110012015metaG_FD_155464 | JGI IMG/M metagenome (GOLD analysis project Ga0206679, IMG submission 155464) | Ammonia-oxidizing marine archaeal communities from Monterey Bay, California, United States - M1 100m 12015 | ecosystem: Environmental > Aquatic > Marine > Intertidal zone | place: USA... | reverse complement strand
GACTTAGATGACTGCGCTTCGTGTTCGGGAGAAACAGACGGAACAGGAACAATAGTAGATAACGACCTAGATGACGACGGGGTGTGTGATGATGATGAGGTGTACGGTTGTACTGATCAAACTAACCCTGGTTACAACCCTGAGGCTACTGAAGATGATGGTTCTTGTTTGGTTGGGGGTTGTGTACTTACATACGCCTGCAATTATGATTCTAGCGCTGATTATCTATTGATTAATATGTGTGACTTCTCATCGTGTGTTGGTTGCATGGATGAAAACGCTTGTAATTTCAATGATGAGGCTACAATAGATAACTTCTCATGTGAATATCCTATTAGCGACTTTGTTAATTGTGAGGGAGTTTGTTTTGTCGATATTGATGCTGACGGAATTTGTGATCAAGAAGACGAATGCGTAGGTGCTTTAGATGAGTGTGGAGTTTGTAACGGCCCAGGAGCGGTATATGAATGCGGTTGCTCTGACATTCCTGAAGGATATTGTGATTGTAACGGAAACCAGCTAGACGCACTAGACATATGTGGTGGAGATTGTGATATGGATGAAAACGGCAATGGAATGTGCGATTCATTAGAAATCTATGGCTGTATGGAAAGCGTATCTTGTAATTATAATCCATTAGCTACTTTCGATAGCGAGGATTGTGATTACACATGCTATGGATGCATAGACGAAAATGCTTGTAACTACGATTTATCCGCTACTATAGACGATGGCCTATGTGAATATGAATCTTGTGCTTGCGCAGAGGATCTAAATGATGATGGTATAATTTCTGTGGCTGACATATTAGCATTACTCTCTGAGTTTGGATGCACAATAAACTGCGAACACGACATTAACAATGACGGAGCCGTCAATACCCAAGACCTTCTTATTATACTGACTGTGTTTAACACTGCATGTTAAACACATTAATCATAATGTAAGCAACCTAAATCCTGTCTTTAATGTTTAAATTAAATATCTAATACATAAAAAATAATTAAAACTATGCTGTTGGACCAGATTTCCAGAATATTAACTATAATATTATTTTCTACATCACTTTTTGTTAATGCTCAACAAGATTGTAATGTGGACGTCACCTTCACATGGGTATTAGATAGTGATTGGTGTGAGTCATATTGTAAAGTCTGGGATTCTAATGGACAATATGCTGCTGGATATTTTTCCGCTTGCCAAAATCTAGGATGTAGCATATGTACTATTGAAGACTTACACGCTTGGGTTGGAGTAATTGAAATAGAGCCCTATGGAAGTTCATTCATCATCACTCAGTCAATATCACTACCTGAAGGTGAATATACTTTCATTCTGCATGATGGATATGGTGATGGGTGGGCAGATGGAATAAATCAAGGTGAAAATGCTTTTTCAATAAATGGTAACATTCAATACTCTATAGATTTTGATTACGGCTTTAACACAACTGGAGAATTTGTTCTTTCATGCGACCCTACTTTAGATGGATGCACAGACATTACTGCTTGTAATTATAACTCCAATGCAATAAACAATGACGGGTCGTGTCTATATTTTGATGTTTGTGGGATATGTGATGGGGATGGAATACCCGAAGGATATTGTGATTGTTTAGAAAACACCGAAGATGCGATTGGAGATTGTGGAGGCGACTGTTTGGTTGATAGCGACAATGATGGAGTTTGTGATGACTGTCCTGGCGAAACAGACGAGTGTGGAGTATGTAACGGATGGGGAGCTGTTTATCAATGCGGTTGCTTTGACATTCCTGAAGGATATTGTGATTGTAACGGAAACCAGCTAGACGCACTAGACATATGTGGTGGAGATTGCATTAGTGACATTGATAATAATGGGATATGTGATGACATCGAAGTTTATGGTTGTACTGATGTTGAAGCATGTAACTACTCCCCATCTGCAAATATTGATGATGAAACTTGCGACTTTTGCTCTTGTTCAAGTAACGGTGCCGGCAGTGATTATACATTAACTGTAGAATGTCATCCAACTTCTTTGCTGCCTGGATTTCATATATATAGGTTCTATGTTAATATGGTTAACCCTACTGACAGATTAACTGAAGTAAGAGGATACCAATCTTCTCCTTTAATAATAAATGTCCCAAGCGGGATATATAATTCTCAATTCAATCAAAGCTGGAGTGCAAGTGGATTAAATCCCGCTTTTATTGGAGTGTATCCAGAAATTTCTGACGATTCATATGCTACTATTGGACTATCGTCTCCTGCAGTTTATACCCCTGAGATTAACGATTTCGATCCTTCTCTTATAGAAGGAACAAATTTAATAGAAACATTTTTTACTACAAATGGAGCAGATGAGTTAATATCAAATGAAGGAGCGTGGTATCTTTCAGCACCATATTCAAACGGCCTTGCAGATGAACAAGGGAGGGTTTTAATCATGCAATTGACAACTCAAGGGGGATTAAGTGGAACTCTAAACTATGTAATTAAACCACTAGACCATCCAAATACCGAAATTGATGTAACAATTGGATTTAATGGCCCTGGAACATTTGGTGTTAACGACAATACTATTTGTGGATGTATGGAACCCACAGCTATAAATTATAATCCAGAAGCACAGTATGATAATGGTTCATGTGTAATCGTAGATGATTGCGGAGTATGTAACGGGCCGGGATCGGTATATGAGTGCGGCTGTTCAGATATACCCGAAGGGGAATGCGATTGTGATGGGAACGTATTTGACGCGCTAGGAGATTGTGGAGGCACTTGCCAAGCAGACATAGACAATAATGGTGTGTGTGATGATGATGATGTGAACGGTTGTACTGATCAAACTAACCCTGGTTACAATCCTGATGCTACGGTAGATGATGGTTCTTGTTTGGTTGGCGGTTGTGTACTTACGTATACCTGTAATTACGATTCCAGTGCTGATTACCTGTTGATTAGTATGTGTGACTTCTCATCTTGTTTTGGTTGCATGGATGAAAACGCCTGTAACTTCGATGAAGAGGCTACACTAGATAACTTCTTATGTGAATATCCTATTAGCAACTTTGTTAATTGTGAGGGAGTTTGTTTTATCGATATTGATGCTGACGGAATTTGTGATCAAGAAGACGAGTGCGTAGGATCTCTAGATGAGTGTGGAGTTTGTAACGGTCCAGGAGAGATTTACGAGTGTGGGTGTTCGGATATACCAGAAGGACAATGCGGCTGTAACTGAAACGTGTTGAAAACTATAGTGAAACGCTAAACCCTGACAGTCAAAAAATCTGTAAAACGAGTAGTATAGCATGGGGAAAGTCGTTCTTGCCTAAGACGCCATTTGCGATCAAATCCTTGAACCGCAATCCTAACCTTATCCCTGCCTAGTCTAGTATTAATAGAATCGACGGACTGCATAATAGCTGTTCGTTTGGTTCTGTTAACGCCATCAAAAAGTCCAAGCTGAACTTGAGAGGATGGAACTATATCTCCTACAATAACACCGGCCTTTTTGTACTTACAGTCGTTTTTGAAAATCTCCTTTAGTGCACGCATTGCATAACCGATTATTTCCATTCCGTCGCTAGTGGGTACATCAATCTTAATAGTACGCACACCGCGATACTGTTTGGCATTAGGTTTAAATGGATTCGTAGTTACAAACACAGTTATGGAGGAACAGCAACTCCCCTCCTTCCTTAGTTTTAAAGCGCAATTAGCTGCAAAAGTCCCCACGGATTCTTTAAGTGCAGATAATGTTTCTATCTCCGATCCGAAAGATCTTGCTGTTCGGATATTTTTCTTGCGAGGAGAGCTTTCGTTTACTGGGGAACAAACTGTGCCTTTGAGTTCCTTCTGTAATCGAACACCGGTAATGCTAAGGTTTCGACGAACCCACCCCGAATCGGCTTGGGTTAGCTTAAACGCATTTGTGATGCCGTAGGACTTAAGTTTTGCGGACGAGCGATGTCCCACGCCCCAGATATCTTCAACCTCACATCGATTAAGAGCTCTATCTATATCGGAGGAAGAGCGCAAAACGAAAACGCCATTCATCTCAGGCATCTTCTTAGCTATGCGAGTAGCAATTTTCGCTAGGGTTTTCGTCGGCGCGAGACCTATCGACACGGGGATTCCAGTCCACCGTTCGACCTTCTCACGCAGGGCGCGAGCTCGCTCCTCAGCGGCTGGTCCTTCAAACACGAGAAACGCCTCGTCAATAGAGTAAACCTCCATATCATCTACCTCGGGACGAATAGTATCCATCACCCGCTTCGACATATCTCCGTACAAAGCGAAATTGGAGGAAAATACATGAACTCCGTTTCGCTCAAAAAACTGCTCGTTCTTAAAAGCCGGCTCACCCATTTTCACACCTAACGCTTTTGCCTCGTTACTACGAGCTATAACACATCCATCGTTATTAGAAAGAACGACGACGGGCTTAGAAACAAGGTTTGGCCTAAAAACTCGTTCGCAAGAAGCAAAGAAATTATTACAATCAACTAAAGCTATCATATGTTCCGGCGCGACAGACATCACACCTTATGAATCACGAAAGTCACGACACCCCAAACCTGAAAATTCGACTCCTCACCCACCTCTATCGGTTGCAGCCTAGGGTTCTCAGGAATCAGGAATAACTTATCATCCTGTACGTCCACACGCTTCACCGTGAATTCACCGTCCAAAACTGCCAACACTATATTGCCCTTCTGAGGCGTGAGCGATCTATCTATTAATATCACATCTCCACTCTGAATACCCGCTCCTACCATAGAGTCTCCCTCCACCCGCACACAAAATGTCGCTGACGGATGTTGAATTAAATATGAATTTAAATCAAGATCGAGGTCTAGATGATCTTCCGCCGGCGAGGGAAACCCCGCTTGAACAGACTCGTCAAAAAACTGCACATCCTCAAATGCGATATCGCTAGCAGGGCACCATTTTAACTTCATCTTACGAGCCATAATAAAGGGATTAACGCGATAAAAGCGGACAGGAAAGTTACACAAATCATTTGGTTTATCACATTAAAAAGAGGCAAATCAAATTACTTTCTTAATATGAATATTTAAGCAATTGCTATACAGACCAATGCAGAATAAGCTTGTCTTTTATCAGCAGGAACGTGAAATAAATACTCATCTGGAGAATCTACAGTAATTTTCATGTCAGCCAATTTGCTTGAGAACTAGTCAACTATAACTTATCAACATATACATATAAAAAATCATACGATTAAAATCTATGCCATTAAAGAAATAGACTCTAATATAGCCGTTGTTAAAAAGTGTTGAATCATCACAATCTTATCTTATTTTAAATCAATTTTTTTTTCATGAAAACAAAAATGCTAGTTTTTTTGACCATGCTATTCTCAGCGAGTGCTTGGTCGCAAACCTCGGTTACCGGAACGGTGACCGACAAAGCCTCTGGCGAGGGTATGCCAGGTGTGGCCGTCGTAGTTGACGGGTCAGGCCAAGGTGTATTTACCGGACTAGACGGAACTTATTCCGTCTCTGCCGATCCCGCAAATGATGTTTTAATTTTCAGTTTCGTTGGGTACGGCACTATTCGTGTTGCTCTAAACGGATCTACATCAGTAAACGCTTCTATGGAAAGTGGAGTTGAACTCGATGAAGTCGTTGTTACTGCTCTTGGCGTATCACGTGAGAAGAAAGCTCTCGGATATTCTGTACAAGAACTAGGAAGCGATGCTTTCACAGAAGGTAATTCTGATAATATCGTTCGTTCACTTTCAGGAAAAGTGGCAGGTGTTCAGGTTACTTCTGGAACATCTATGGGTTCATCATCTAAAGTTTTACTTCGTGGAGCTAGCTCTATCACAGGTGACAACCAGCCACTATTCGTAGTGAATGGAGTTCCTATGGATAACAGTGACTATTCTGGTTACGGGACCCAGCGCTCTACAGGTGGTTACGACTACGGAAATGCAATCCAGGACGTAAATCCTGATGACATCGAATCCGTGACCGTCCTTAAAGGTCCTGCTGCTGCTGCTCTTTACGGAGCCCGTGCAGCTAATGGAGCTATCGTTATTACTACTAAGAGTGGTAAAGGCTACCAAGCTGCTGGCAATCGAGGCATAGGTGTCTCGATTAACACTGGAGTAGAATTCAATAATGTTTACGTTCTTCCTGATTTCCAAAATCGTTACGGCGGTGGTGCTGGAACAGCTTGGATAAACCAAGTTATGGTTGATAGTATTGGAGAAACTCCAATTCCAGACTATGGTTATGATGGATCTTGGGGACCAGAGCTTCTAGGTCAAGATGTTCGTCACTGGGATTCTTGGGACGAAGGAAATGAAAATTACGAAGAAGTTCGTGGATGGAGCCCAACAGATAGCGATGTTGATGAGTACTTTCAAACAGGTATCACTTACAGAAATAATTTTGCTGTAACAGGTGCAACAGATGCAAGCTCTTTCCGTCTTTCTTACACTAAGCACGATCAAACTGGTGTTTACGAGAACTCTTCATTAAATCGTAACACTTTGTCTTTCTCTAGTTCATCTGATGTAAGTGACAAGCTTACTGTAAGTGCTAATGTTAATTACGTACAGAGTGAAGGAGAAGGTCGTCCAAATACAGGATACGGTTCTTCTATTATGAGTCAGTTCACACAATGGGGGCAACGCCAGCTTAGTATGAATCGCCTCCGTGATTATATTAATGCTGACGGAACTCAACGTACTTGGAATCGTAATAGCGCTGCTGACGGATCCCCACACTACTGGGACAATCCTTTCTGGGAGCGTTACCAAAACGTACAAGACGACCAACGTGACAGAGTTTTCGGAAATGTTAGTGTGAACTACACTATTAACGATAACTTAAGTCTTACAGGTCGTGCAATGACTGATTTCTACACTGATCGCCGTCAAGAGCGTATCGCTGTAGGTGGAGTTAATGAGTCAAGTTATTCTGAGTACACTCGTCAATTGCAAGAAAACAACTTAGACCTTTACTTGAATTTCAATAAAGAAATCAATGAGGATTTAAGCTTAAATGGTTTCGTAGGTTTAAACCAGCGTACTCGTGACTATAAGAGACTCGGAGCATTCACTCTAGGTGGACTGAACACACCAGGTCTTTACTCAGTAGGTAATGGCGTTGACGGATATCAAATCGACGACTATGAAAGCCATAAGCAAGTTAATTCTATACTTGGTTCAATGAGCTTTGGATACCAGCGTACATTTTACCTAGATATTACAGGTCGTAATGACATAAGCTCTACACTACCTAACGAAAACAACAGCTATTTCTACCCTTCTGCTACTGCATCATATATATTCAGTGAAGGATTGGATTCTGATGTTCTTAGTTTCGGTAAATTACGTTTTGGATGGGCTCAAGTAGGTAACGATACTGACCCTTATGAGACAGGTCTTACTTATGGAGTGGATCCAAACTTTGGATCTAGTGGTTCATCATACGTACCAAATGCACAGAATAACCCTGACCTTCTTCCAGAGAAAACAACTAGCTTTGAAGTGGGGGTAGAAATGAATTTATTCTTAGATCGTTTACGTCTAGATTTCACCTACTACGACAATACTACTGAAGATCTAATCTTTAATGTTCCTGTTAGTGGTGCATCTGGTTACACTAGTGCGGTATTAAACGCTGGTAAAACGAATAACAAAGGAGTTGAATTAGCACTAAGCGCTACCCCAGTTATGACTGACAATTTCCGTTGGGACATCAGCTTAAACTTGGCAAAGAATCAGAATGAGCTTCTAGAACTTGCTGAAGGAATTGAAAGCCTTCGTTACGCATCATTATTCGGAGTTACACTCGAAGCTCGTCCTGGACAAGCGCTCGGAACTTTCTACGGAATTGATTTCTTATACGATGATGATGGCAACAAACTTGTTGATGCTGACGGTTACTACTTAAGTACTGACGAAGTTGCGCCTATCGGCTCTATTCTTCCAGATTACACAGGTGGTGTATATAATGCTCTCACCTTTGGAAACCTAAGTATAAGTGCTCTTATCGACTTCCAGAAAGGCGGGTCTCTACACAGCTACTCTAACCAGTGGGGTAAATACTCTGGAACTTTAGCTGAAACTGCTCTTGACGATATGCGTCAAGATGATGATGGTGACGGTTTATCTGGGGTTATTGTTGACGGTATGACTGCTGAACAAGATGCTGAAGGAAACTGGGTCAGTACAGGCGTAGAAAACGCTGCGCTTATCTCTGCTGGAGCTCACTTCTTCTACAACCAAGGTTACATTATTCACGCTGCAGACCAATACGACGCTTCTTTTGTGAAACTTCGTGAGATGCGACTCGATTATGACCTGCCAGCTGATGCCTTAGGAAATCTTCCTTTCTACAATGTCAGCATAGGTGTTTACGGACGCAACTTAGCTATCCTCCACAGCAATGTACCACACATTGATCCTGAGGTTACAACATCTGCTTCTAACATCCAAGGTTTCGAGGGTGGTCAGCTACCTGCTGAGCGCACTATAGGAATCAATCTTAAGTTGACACTTTAATTTTAATCCATCAATAATTATGAAAATGAATAAAAATATCTTCATCCTGATGGGCTTAATTGGCGCCATCAGCATCACCGGATGTACAAAAGACTTCGGTGATATCAACACTAACCCTAACGAGCCTACGGCTGTATCAACTGGGTTTTTGTTAACCAACGCACAGAAATCCATTATGGATCGTACAAATAACAGTTTCTGGGGTAGTCGCCGTGGTATGCAACTATCTCAATACTGGAGTTCAAATCAGTATTCTAACGAGAGTCGTTACCAGTTAAGAACTGAGGTAACTAATTCTGCTTGGAATGATTACTATGCAGGTGCTTTACAGAACCTTCAGAACATTATCGACCAAAACACAGGCGATAATGCTGGAGATGTAGCTGGATATGGTGCTAATGAAAACCAAATTGCAGTTGCAACTATTCTGCAGGTTTGGATTTATCAGCAACTTACTGATGCATTTGGAGCAATTCCGATGACTGAAGCTTTGCAGGGTTCTGCGAATACAACACCTACTTACGATAGCCAATCTAGTGTTTATGCAAGCTTGTTAAGTATGCTTGATGCAGCTAGTTCTGGTATGGATGCTTCTGCTATGGGACCACAAGGTGATCAGATTTACGGAGGTGACATGAACGCTTGGGCTGCTTTTGCAAATAGCCTGAAACTACGTGTTGCAATGCGTATGTCTGATGTTGATGCTGGAACTGCGCAAAGTGCTGCTGAAGCTGCCGCTGCTGCAGGATGCATAACATCAAATGCAGGAAACGCTCTATTTGGATACCTAAGTGGTGCGCCAAATAACAATCCTATTAATGAAGACAAGAAGACACGTAATGACTTCGCCGCTTCAAATACTATGATTGATCACATGACAGCTACTGCTGACCCTCGTATGTCTATTTACTACGCTGCGGCTGTAGCAGATGGAGCATTCGTAGGTGAAGTATATGGTCTTGATGAGACAAACGCTGCTCTTACACCTGACGATGCTGTTTCTCAGCGTGGTGCTGCTGTTCTAGCTGCTGATTTCCCTGGCATTTTCATGGATGCAGCTCAAGTTAATTTCCTTCTAGCTGAAGGTGCTGCACGTGGCTGGTCTATGGGAGGCACTGATGCGGATTACTTCGCTGCAGCTAATGCTGCAAGTATGGAGTTCTGGGGAGTTGACCAAGCTGATGCAGATACTTATGCTGCTGCGAACACTTACGACGCTGCTGATTGGAAAACTTCAATCGGAACATCTAAATGGGTTGCATTATATATGCAAGGTCAGGAAGGATGGGCTGAAGTACGCCGTCTTGATGCACCTACATTAAATGCTTGTGCAGATGGTCAACTTGATGGTGGCGATGGTGTCCCAACTCGTATGATGTACCCTCTTGATGAGCAAACTCTAAACAACGCATCTTGGGATTCTGGAGTTACTGCTAATGGTGGAGACGATTCACAGCAAGCAAAACTTTGGTGGGACGTTAACTAAGCTCTGCTTAGATTTTATACTTTTCGAAATCCCCACTAGTAATTGTACTAGTGGGGATTTCTTATTTTAGTCAGATTAAAGGATATTGGAATGGGAGATAGTTAAAGGCAAAATCACTAAATTGATTCAAATCAAAAATTTACCATTATGAAAAATCATATTCTTTTTTCTTTCTTAGGTGCTATTATATTATTTATTTGGAGCTTTCTGTCTTGGGCTTTCATAAATCTTCATCAAGTTGAACAAACATATACGCCACTTGAAAAAGATGTACTCTCAGCTATTACAGAAACTGGACTGGAGCCAGGTATGTACGCCTTGGGACAAGGAAACCCAACCGATGGGCAGGAAGCAAAATGGGCTGAATGGGAATCTGATTTTAAAGGGAAACCGTGGGGAGTATTAAACTACCAGAGTAACATGGAGATGACTATGGGTATGAATATGTTCAGAGGGTTTACAAAAGACTTATTAATAGCAGCTTTAGTCTTTATGCTTCTTTCTATGATTAAAGATATTAGTTATAAAACAGCTGTAATCATGTGTCTTTCGATTGGGTTAATTGCCTTTATGGCAGAATTTTACAATAGTTATATTTGGTTTAAAACGCCAGGTATATATGCACATTTAATAGATGCTGTAGTTCCTTGGACTTTGCTAGGTTTATTGGGCGGAAAATTAGCTGTCAAATAACTGAGTAAAGTTTTTGAATGAAATATCACTTAGGGTATTCAGCTGTAAAGTATCTTAGATTTATGAAAATTAGTTGTTTCTCAATACTATTTATTGCTTTATTCTCATTTGAATTTTCAGCTCAAACTGCCTGCGACTATTTTGACCATGATGGAGATGGTAATATCGGTGCAAATACATGGTTGCATGTTTTGGGTCAATATGGAGTCCCAGGTTATGAGGGTTCAATGGATATTAATAACACAGGAATGATTGATGTGGAAGATTTAATTTCTTTCATTCCATTTGTTGGGCATCAATGTCCCGGAGATTGGCACAATTCGACTAATAATCATATTGTAGACTTGGTTCTTGTTGAATGGCAAATTCATGAAAATGAACTCCTAGGGTTTAATCAAAATATCCCTCCTAACTCTATAACCTATAGACTATTTGTACAATTCTCCAACCCGGAAGATAAAGTTTTGGCGATTTATGGAAATGAATCAACTCCACTTTCAATAGTAACAGATGGTGAATTATATGGATTTGGAAATGAACCTGGTGAAACGATTTTAGTTGGAAATTATAATCCCGCATTTAATAGTTTTGTTCCTGCAAATCAGTTCACCACTTGGCTGTCTGCGGGTCAATATCCCATATATGATGACAATCCAATAAATACTAGTTACGTATCATTAGATTGGACTATTAATGGATTTGTTTCTTCTTCTATTGAGCTTAACGATACGATAGGTGGTGCTTGGTTTGCTACAAATGGAGGGGCAATTTCCTCAGCAGAGAATTCTATAGAAAGTTTCTCATTAATTGGACAATTAACAGTCATTGGGGGTACTACATCACTAGAAGGTACAATAAACATCTTAGCCGAAACTCAAATTGAAACTGGACACGCAATTGAATTTGGAGAAGGATTGACTTTTTCTAGTAACAACCTAACAGTCTTTGGCTGTACACTATCTGAAGCAATCAACTTCAATCCAATCGCTAACTTCGATGATGGATCTTGTCAGCAATTGGGAGATTACGACAATGACGGATTGTTTACGGTATCAGATTTTTTGGATTTATTGAGTGATTATGGATGCACTAATTGTCCTCAGGGCGACCTTAATAGTGATGGGGTTGTAAGCGTTCAAGATATCTTGTTATTCTTGTCTTGGATATGATTTTCATTAATGTTAAGCTTTTGTTGGACTTACTAAGTTCCCCCAGACGTCACCTCTTCGATAATCTAACCCCACGTATGTATCGCCTTCTAGCGTACCTTTAAAGGTATGTGCACCTCACATTTTAAGGCTTTAGCTTTCCTCTTATTTGTCGTATTGACAATTATGGGGGAACCTGTTTGGTCCCAAAACGACCAGTGCGATGGTGGGGCCATCAAGAGCCATGAGGCCTACCTATACGGACGGTTTGAGACGCAGATGCAATCCACACAGGGAAGTGGCATTGTAAGCTCATTCTTCCTGTACAACTGGGATTTAAACTGCAACTGGCCTTCGCAAGTCAACGAAATCGACATCGAGATGACTGGAAACTTGGATAACTCCGTCCAGTTCACTACTCACCATCCGAATCTGACTAGCGTGACTCAAATTCTGCCCACGCCATTCAACCCACACACCACGATGGTAGATTACGCCATCGAATGGGAACCAACTACCGTACGGTGGTTCATTAATGGTGAGCTCTCGCTGACCTTCACTCACGAATACGTGGTCCAGCTCGTCCACCCTATGCGAATCTTTATGAACCTCTGGGCCGTCGAGAATATCAATTGGACGGGTGTATGGGATCCCACAGCCATGCCGGGAACTTCTAGGTATGACTACGTTAGGTACTATGAATACACGCCGGGTTCGGGCAACGCAGGAACCGCTAACAACTTCACTCTTTCATGGGACGATCCATTTGACAC
>Ga0206679_10003226_pt1 | contig 12629 bp, 11 predicted proteins | sample M110012015metaG_FD_155464 | JGI IMG/M metagenome (GOLD analysis project Ga0206679, IMG submission 155464) | Ammonia-oxidizing marine archaeal communities from Monterey Bay, California, United States - M1 100m 12015 | ecosystem: Environmental > Aquatic > Marine > Intertidal zone | place: USA... | reverse complement strand
AGATGTGTGGTCTCCTATTGATTGTCCATGTAAGGAAACATGGGATGCTAATGGTCAGCCTGTTTGGGATGGTACTGTCTCATATCTCCAAAATGATGTTGTGGAATGGCCAGCTGGTTCTGGTACTCTGTATATCGCAGAGGGTGATGCAAGTTGGGTTGGTTCCGGCACAGGAACTCTGACTCCAGAACCTTCAACTGACGACTATTGGATCCCTTGTGAAGAGACTCCATCTGATGGCGGCCCATGCGCTGGATTAGACGTAGTAGGTGTTTGGGATTCAACAATAAGTGTCACATCTGGTGAGATTTATGAATACCCTCTTGGCTCAGGAATATTATATCAAGTAAATGCTGGAGGGCCGTTTACAAGCGTTAGTGCCCCATATGTTGACCAAGATGTATGGTCTCCTATTCTGTGCCCATGTAAGGAAACATGGCATGCTAACGGACAACCTGTTTGGGATAGTACCATTACTGTTTATTCAGGCAATTATGTCGTTGAATGGCCTGCGGGCAGCAATATTTTGTATATCTCTGAAGGTGGAGGATTGACCGGAGCTGGTGAACCAGGTGTTGATACTCATTGGTTCCCTTGTGAAGAGACTCCATCTGATGGCGGCCCATGTGCTGGATTAGACGTAGTAGGTGTCTGGGACTCAACATTAGATGGCCCGAATCTCACACCTGGAGACATTTACGAACACCCTCTTGGCTCAGGTACATTATACCAAGTAAACTCTGGGGGTGCATCATCATTAAGCCCAGATGATGATCCAGTTGGTTGGTCTCTAATCATATGTCCATGCAAGGAAACTTGGGATGCTAATGGTCAGCCTGTTTGGGATAGTACCATTACTGTTTATTCAGGCAATTATGTCGTTGAATGGCCTGCTGGCAGCAATATGTTGTATATCTCTGAAAGTGGCGGATTAACCGGTGCTGGTGAACCAGGTGTTGATGGTCATTGGTTCCCTTGTGAGGGTAATCCATCCGGGGGAGATCCAGTTCCATGTAAAGAAACATGGGATGCAAATGGGCAACCTCTTTGGGATACAACTGTTGACTATCCTGGAAATTATGTTGTAGAATGGCCATCCGGATCTAACACTCTCTACGTTCCTTTGGAGCCAACGGGCGTTATGAATGGCGCAGAGCCGGGTGTTGATATCCATTGGATTCTTTGTGAAGATTCTATAAAATCCGAACCAATTGAAGAAGATTCCAAAGGTTTCCTTCCTTCAATAGGTTTCGTTGGAACTATTGTTGCAATTACGATGGGCGCCTTTATCGCAAATCGGCGTCAATTAATACTTTGAAGATCTATGAACAATTTCAGAAAGTTAGAACTTTTTCACTATCTCTGACCCATGCTGAACATTCAGCCATTGTAGAGTAATTTGCTTCTTCATAATATGGCTGTCCAACAGCAATACCGCATCGTTGCTGACAAGTTCCGCAAACCTTGACAACTACACCACTGGCAATCAAATCCTTAGTCATTTGAACCATATCTTCAACTCCGGCAGGAGGTTCAATTCCATCACGTGCTAAATCGACACTATCGTTCATCAAGAATATTCTAACCTCTTCTCCATCACTAACCAATTGCTTAGCAAGTCGTAAAGCGTTCCAAGTTACATCGGTTCCGTCATATGGTTGTTGATTGAGAATAATCATTATTGCCATGTTGGCGGCTGTACAACATTTGATTTTAATTCACTGGTTGGAAATGATTCTTTACAAACATGGTTTGAAGAATGAGAGAGGATGCCCACCGGTTATGGGCATCATCTTTGACGAGGTTTCTCAATGGCTAATACCTCGTCGCCGTAAGGTCCACATTGCCGTATTCCTGCTTACGGTACTGATGATACCTGGGGCATTAACTGCATTACAACCAATAGATATGGAATCATATGAAATGGATTCACCTGAATTAACTGCTCAAGAGATTATCAATGAAGAATTTAGCAATGCTGAAATCATCTTAGGATTCATGGTTTCTGCAAGAGACCCACAATACATTCCCCCAATAGATGAATGGCAATCTGTTCCGTTATTATCTGATGGAACACCAGATTATTCCGCCCTTCCATCTGTACAACAAATGGTCGCTGCTGGTGATGAATGGCAAGGGATTGATCAGCCAACTGCTGGCATCCTAAATCTTGAGTTATTGAGAGAAATTGATGCCAAAAGACAACTTATTGAATCTCATCCTCTAGCACCTGCACTAAAGCCATTCATCAGCGACGTTACCGGTTTACAAACAAATGGCAGTATGTCTTTACCGGACCACTTTAGAGGTTTTATGAATGGAACTTCAATACTTACTCAAGAAGCGCTTTCACCATTTGGAGTATCAATTCCTGCAGCCACTAATTGGAGCGATTGTGGAGACTTAGAATGTCTCTTATTTGATGATGTAAATCTAACTCAAGAGCATATTGATTTAGCATCGTCAAGAATGGCTGAAGTTAGTCAAAATTATTTCTTGAGATGGTTGTCATTAGACAGAGGATTTGTTGCTGATTCAACATCAAATATCACAGGTCCGATAGGTGGACAATTATCTGAAAATGGAGAATGGGAATTACATCAATTCGGCAAAGGTAGATGGTCTGCAAGCGCTACATGGCTATTGATTCAATTCGATAGAGGAATTCTTGAAGAGATGGGTTGGGAATTAACATGGAAGGATTCCCACCAAGAAAAAGACATTGAATTCTCTGATGAAGGAGTGATAATTGGCGGTTATAGAGTCGCAAATGGTAACCTTGTTCTAAATCCCCCTCAATATGAATCTGAGACTTGTAAAGAGATGACTGAAGCAGGTGCTGGCTGTTCTACTGAATGGTCATACATGGATTTGGAAGGGCAATTGAGAAGTCATGACAGAACTACTATCACTCTATTAGTAGGTCAAGGAGTAAATGTTGAAGTCAATCGAGAATTACAAGAAAGTGGGGGCTTGATTCTGTTGATGGGTTTGGTAATTGCTGGATTATTGTTTATCAGTTTGAGAAGATGGTCTGATGTATTAATCGTCTTGTTTTCATTAGGTGCTGCCCTGCTGTGGATGCAAGGGCTAATTGGGCACTTTGCTGCTTTTACACAGATGTTTGGCTGGACAATAATAGCACGTTCACAATTTTCCAATCTACTTCCGATATTGGTTCTTGCTTTGGGAATTGATGATTCACTGCACGCCTTACATCGTTACAAAGAGGAGAGAAATGCTGGCAAATCTGCTGAATCGGCAGCGACTACTACTCTGTCCAGAGTAGGTCGTGCAATCATGCTAACTTCACTGACAACAATGGCTGCCTTTGCAGCTAATCTATTCAGTGATATTGCTGCATTACGTTCATTCGGAATTGAAGCAGCATTAGGAATTTTTGCTGCATTCCTATTGACTGGGATTTGGGTTCCATTGATTCGACTTAGCCTAGATGAATGGCTGGAAAAGCGTGGTGTTGATACAAACACTGTAAACTCGCACAAAAATAAATCCACTGAGAAGATTTTGAAAATGGTCGCTTCGGGAAGTGGTGTTCGGAAAAATGCTGTCGTAATCGCCTTTTTAGCACTCTTAGTAACAATTCCAGCTGCAGTTGGAATGACTAATTTAGAAGGAGATTTTGCAGTTGAAGATTTCCTGGATGAAAGTTCTGATTTTGCCTTTGGAGTCAATGAATTGACAATTAGATTTGCAGACGAAGGTGAACCTGCAGTATTGTTACTTGAAGGAGATGTGGCAGACCCTGCGGTTTTCGCTGCAATAGATGAATTTAGAAGTGAAATGAACATTCATGCGGAGAATGTTCCCGATAAAATAACAAGGCAACCTGATGGTAATATTGACATTCTTGCTCTAGATGAAATGCTATATTATGCTCAAGCTAGTATGAGATATAATACAACTCCATTTGAACAAGCAGGATGGTTGGTTGAAGAAGATGGGCATGGAATGAATTGTAGTTCAAGTGGAAGTAATGATATTGCTGATTTTGATGATAGAGATTGTTTGATATTCTTCTATGGATATTCCTATCTGTACGGCGTTCCAGGTGCTGGACCAATTCCTTCAATTCCAGCATCAATAGTGCGTCTGTATATCTCTCCTACTGTTGAATTAAACTCAACTCAACCTTGGCTTGACATCAATGGACAACCTGCACAATATCAAAGAATGCTGATGCGCTTTGGTATCACCTCTCCTGAAGACTTCCCAAGTATGAAAGGTGGAATGGAAGAGTTGTGGAGAGATCTTAGTGTATTCACGGATTTATCATCTGGAACTTATCATAGCGCTGGTGAAAAAGTCGATGACAAACCATTGACTTGGGTCATGCCTTCTGAGAGGCCGATAACAAGATATGTTGCTTCAACTGCAATGCAAAATGAAATGCAATCATCTCTTCTCCTCGGCTCATTATTCGTATTTATCACATTAACAATCGGCTTTAAATCACCAAAACAAGCAACGGTAACATTAGTTCCAATTCTCCTTGTAGTAGTGTGGTTATATGGTCTAATGTATGCTGCTGGAGCATCTCTAAATATCGTAACTGTAACCATTGCGACGATTTCATTAGGTGTTGGTATTGATTATTGTATCCACGTCACAGAAAAGTATCGCGAAGGGCGAGAAAAAGGAGATAGCCATCATGCTGCTTTGATTGGAGTTGGTGGTGCTTGCGGTTTGGCATTGGTAGGTAGCGCAGCATCTGATATCGCTGGATTCCTTGTTATTGCATTATCTCCAATGGGATTGTTCAGCAATTTTGGAATCTATTCAGCAGCAATGATTGCCCTTTCACTAATAGCAAGCCTAGTACTAACCACAGCAGCCCTAGGATTAATTGCTAGCAGTCAAGCCAATATTAGCGAATCTGAATGAAATCTATTGGTTTTATTGAGCCACACACTTGATGAAGGGTAGGCTTCCCGCCTAACTTGCTGTCATTGGGGTTGACCCCGTGAAAGTGGTGATTATTATGTCTGATAAAGAACAGGACAGCCCTGATGAAGATGAAGATTGGATGCAATATGCCAATGCTGGTTTCGGGCAAACAGATTATTCTCTTTGGGATGAAGGAGAAACAAAAATTGATTTGCAACCTTCAAGTTCAAAGGATTTGATAAGTGATATTGATGATGACGAAATGGTTGATGATGACCAACTTAGCACCCATGTTGAGGAGATTCCACGCGCACCTTCACCTGCAGGACATAAGCACTTAGTCCGCATTGGAACTTGCGACCATTGTTTGGGAAGAGTTGGTGGAAAGAAGAGATTTGACCAAACAATCCAACAAGCAGGAATAGATATTCGTACCTCTATTTTGCAAGGTGATTCTCATTTAGAGAAAACTAGAGAAGATAATCCTTTATGCCCGTTTTGTGAAAATTTATTCCAAGAATCAGATCTATTAGCGGATATTATTTTTGATTCACTGCACCCTTATGAATTGAAAAGAGTGCAGTTGGGTGCTCGCTTTCCAAAGGATCAAATAGAAAATGAAGAGGAAATTCGTAAGCGTTTTGGAGCTGGCGGTAGTGATGCCTTGAAAAGTGGATTAGTAGCAGAGATTGCCAATAATCTAAGCCAGCGACTTGAAGGTGTGAAAATTGTCAGTGATAAGCCGCAAATCGTAGCATTGATCGATGTATTGACTCTGACGGTTGAATTGGATATTCGCTCGGTTTACATCTATGGCCGATATCAAAAATTGGAGAGAGGAATTCCTCAAACTCGTTGGCCTTGCCGTGCCTGTAAAGGAAGAGGTTGTTCGCGATGTAATGAGACTGGTTTGCAATACTTGAAGAGTGTTCAAGACCTAATTGGTAACCCATTAATCGAAAGGTTTGGTGCTGTTGAACATTCATTCCATGGTATGGGTAGAGAGGATATTGATGTGCGTTGTATGGGTAGTGGTCGGCCGTTTGTTATTGAAATGAAATCTCCAAAAACTCGTACGATCGATTTAGTTCAAGCGATGGTTGATCTCAACGAAGCTGCACAGGGTTCGGTGATAATTACTAGCATGCGTGAGAGCAATAGAAGTGAAGTGGTCCGAATCAAAGAAACTCCTGCGGAAAAGTCATATTCAATTCGTTTCAAATTACTACCTTTGAGTGAAGATGAATTTGCAGTCCTATGCGCACCAGTTGACCTAACACATGTTGATGTTCAAGAAAGAGGAAAAGGCAAGAGAAACAAACGCAGAAAGAATCGTCGCGGTGATAAGAAAGGTGACCATACCAAACCATTGCCTTCAGTAATTGAAACCGAAAATGTCGCTCCGAGTGAAGAGGAATTACTTGCTATGAAGAAAGGAGAATTAGTTGAATTAGCAATTTCATTAGGACTTTCAAAAACCGGTACAAAGGCAGTTCTTATCGAGCAAATCATGCAAGCAGGGCCACCTGCTCCGAAATATTTTGACCTTCCAACTGATGAATTTATCCAAGAAGTTGTTAGTAATTTAGCAGGTGTTAAATTAGCACAGAGAACCCCAGAACGTGTTGCTCATAGACGTGCTGATTTAATCCGTAGAAGAGTTGTTTACGAAACTAGTGATGTGACAATTGACATCAATGATGATGGTGAGAGAGAAGTTGAATTCACTCTTAGATGTGAATCAGGAACATATGTCAAGGAAACTATTCATGGCGATAGTGGGAGAACTCAGCCAAGTATTTCTTCACTCATCAAAGCCAAATGCGATGTTATTTGGTTAGATGTTGCAGATATTCATGCAGATTGAGAATTAATTGCCGAGCAATCCCCCTTTCTGAACAATATTAACGCGTCGCGGTTCTTATATGGCGAAGGCAGGTCGCCGAAGTGTTCCGAAGGTGCGTAATTGCTAGTTCGGAATAATTGGAGGTCACCAACATGAAGCGATCAAAGGGTTCACGTCAAGGAACACGCAGCATTCTACGCCGTCGAAAGAGTGCGCGAAGTAAGCTAAATATTAGCCGCGTAATGCATCAATACGAAGAAGGTGACCGTGTTGCAATCGTCCTAGATGGCGGTCAACAAATGGGTATGCCTCACCGCCGATTCCACGGCCGTACTGGATTTATTCAACACCGTCAAGGAGTTGCTTGGATTGTTGCTGTTAAAGATGGTAACATGAAGAAGACAGTTATTGCTCGACCTGAGCACCTACGCCCACTTGAGTGATTATTATGGCTGAAGAAGAAAAATTTATTGATTTCGCAACTGTTCGAGATATGCTATTGAGCGCTCAAGATCGCCGTAATGCATTGACATATGAACAAAAGGCTGCTCTGCAACACGCTGAGTGGGCTGCAAGTGACAACCGCAATGGATACCCGACTACTCCAGAAGTGTTTGAATCTCTAAGAGTTGCTTTGGTTGAAACCGAGGTTCTATCAGACCATCCTGCCCTTGCAGCTAAATTGGCAGAATTGATGCCAATGTACCCTGATGATGTGAAGGCTGTTCTTGCAAGCCGCCGTATCACTGTAGATGACAATGATATTGACACCATCTTGGAAATCGTACGTCAACAAATTGGATTCGAGTGAAAGCTCACCCCTTGAGGTGTTTAGATGAGCGGCATTAATCGTGACCGTAAAACAAAGGTTCCTACTCGTAAGAGTAAAACTGATTCTGAACCAAAAACATCATTCTCTCGTCCTGCAGAAGGAAGAGTTGTAGTTCCTGCAACTCCTAAGAAGAAACCTATGCCTGCAAAGAAGGATGCGCCTCGCAAAGATAAGCATTCAAGTCAGAAACATAGTGGTAATAATCAAGGCGGGCGAAATCAAAACCGTTCTAATCAAAGAGGTGGCAATCGTGGTGGAAACCGTCATGGTAGCAGAAACCAAGACTCAAGGAATTCTTCCCAACGACCATCTCCTATTGCAGAGGAAAGTTGGGCTCGTGTCATAGAACACGATACTACAGATGGCATTATTACTGCTATTACTGAAGGAAAATTCTTCATGTGCAGGCTCTCTGCAAAGAAGGGAATTGAACCATTGAATCCAACTGATAGAATTTATATTGGACTTGATCAATCTAAGAAAATCCATGTCGATTCTTATGTCGGTGGAGCTAAACTTGATCTTATGAGCAACTCTGCTCGTCAAGATATTCCTTTGATTGTTCAATTATTTGTTGAAGAAAACTCAGATCATTTTATCACGAAATTTTTCAATGCAGCGGGATTCCTTTCTCTTAAACAACATGCGTTTGAACTCCTTCCAGGTGTTGGCAACAAAAAGGCATTACAGATGGTTAATGAAAGAGATTTATTGGATATGGGGTTCAATAATTTAGAATCACTAAATCAATCTTGCAACATTGATGCTGCTGAATTACTTTCAAAGCGATTCATTATGGAGATTGAAGACCGAAGCATTGAACCACGATTAATTGACCTCTTGCTTCCGGTGAAATCATGAGAGGAGCCCGCTGGCTGGTCGATTCTTTGCGTGCAAAGCAAGATATTGACAAATCATTAGGACAACATTTCTTAGTTTCTGATGAGTTAATTGCTCGTGCAGTTGAACTTGCTGAAGTCAATTCAAATGATCATGTTCTTGAAATTGGACCTGGACCTGGCGTACTTACTGAAGCACTTCTTGACACTGGATGTAAGTTGACTGCAATTGAAATTGATGAGGGTGCAGTTGTACACTTAAACGATGCTTTTGCACCAGAGATAAAATCTGGCCAATTGAATTTGATTTTGGGAGATGCATTAACCTCTAATTGGCCCACCGATTTGAGTAAAGTTGTTGCAAATATTCCCTTTCAAATATCATCTCCATTAATTGAATTACTAACTCGTCATCAAAGGAGCCCACATACAGAAGAAATTTCTGATGTTGTAATGTTAGTTCAAGAAGAGTTCGCTGAAAGATTGGTGATGGAATATGAATCAGATGTTGGCTCACTTGGAATGACTGCGTTATTAGATTGGGATAGTGAAATTGAAGACAAGGTTGCACCTCATAATTTCAGCCCAAATCCAAAAGTCCATTCGCGTTATGTGCACATGACTCCTCAACAAGAAGAATTGCCATGTGATAGACGTCTTGTGCGTTTGTTAATACATGCTGCATTTGCAGAGAGAAGGAAAAAAATGCGTTCAACTCTAAAACGGGTTCCAAAAAGACTCAATCGGATTCCTAATTGGCATTCTGCTAGGTGGAAAGAAGCATATTCTGCTATAGTTGAAGATGAGAGAATGGATGCAAGACCGGAAGAATTAGAATTTGAAGACTGGCTTGAACTGGCTAGTGATTTTACTTCTTTTGGTGAAGAAGAGTGATTTTTTTGCCCACACAACTCTTAGAAGAGAGGCGTGGCACCGCAGAATCATGGCCGAGTTGCGTTTACAGACGGCTTCTGGTATCATCGATACTGAAGCCTTCACCCTTGATACGGTAGCTGATGCTATCGAAGGCAAGGGGTTAGCGTGGCTAGATATCAAGAGACCTGATGACTCTGTGAAGAATTTTTTACTCAATGTAATGAAATTTGATGAACTTGCTGTTGAGGATATTTTTGGCCATGCTGATACTACTGCAATGAAATTCAGCAACCATCGCTTCGTTGTTGTCAATGCACGTGATGCTGATAACCGACTAGACACAGAACCGGTTGCAATTTTCCTAAATAGTGATTTAATTATCACTGTACGCCATACAAGTATTCCTGCTTTAATGAAATTCCGTCGCAGATTCAAGGAAGCTGAAGATGATGAACTTGCTCTTGGAATCGATTTCTTACTTTATGAAATGCTGGATGCTATTGCTGATGACTGGCAGCCAATTCTTGGTCGCTATTCAAAAACTCTTGATGAATTAGAATTTTGCGTATTTGACCCTGAAGAAAAGTACGACAACTTACTCGAAGGTTTACACGATTTGAAGAGGCACCTTCGTGAAGCAAGTAAGTCGATTGAATCTCTTCACACAGTTACTTTACGAATGTTGAATCAAAAATTGAAATTGATCTCTTCAGGAGTCACACTCTACTTTTCCGATTTGAACCAACTTTGTACCGCATTGGTCAAGAGAGCCAACAACTATTCCGCTGGTGCAACATCAACAAGAGATACCTATCTATCCAACATCTCAATGGAATTATCAAAATCAAATGCCCAATTAACTGAAGTGATGACAACATTAACCATTATCGGTGCTATCATGCTTCCATTGACATTAATCGCTGGAATCTTCGGCATGAATAATGAAGATTTACCTCTGGATATGGTTGGTGGGTTTTGGGGCATCATCAGCATGATGACCATTTTCGCTGTATCGATGTTGGCGATGTTTTGGCGTCGCGGTTGGTTGAATAACTTCGCTAAAAAATGAATAATTCATCAAGCGATAGTTGAAGAACCGTTGGCCTATTGTCACTAATATGTCAAGGGGTGCTGAGGTCACTACAGGTCCTATCCCAATAGGTCAATTTGTTGCCCTAGTAAAATCTACTTTGAAAAGAGACCCTTTGTTTCAACATCAAGTCTTGAAAGGGGAAGTAAGTGGTATGAAAGTTGCTCGTTCTGGGCATACTTATTTTGACTTAAGAGATGACCAAGGCCAAATGAGTTGTGCTATTTGGAAAAATAGATGCCATATTGATGATTCAATAAAGAATGGAAGTGAAGTTGTTATCATCGCCAGTATTGATGTCTATGCCCCAAGAGGAAGCATGACATTGTCCGTTGAAAAAATAGAGCCGATTAGCACTATTGGGGCCTTAGAAGAAACTCGAAGAAAGTTAATTTCAGCACTTCGTGATGATGGTTCACTTGATAGAACACGCCTGCTAATTCCACATATTCCAAAACATATTGTCATCATCACAGGTGCTGCCTCAGCCGCGTTATCTGATATGCAGAGGTTAATTGAAAATCGCTGGCCTGGCCTTCGAAGAACGGTCATTGGAGTCACTGTTCAAGGCGATGGTTCTGCCTCCAATATTTGTCAAGCATTGGCTGCGGCAAGGGAAATGAGTAAACCTGAAATTGCAAAGAAGATGCAACTGCCTGTTGCTGATTTGATAATTGTCGCCCGCGGTGGCGGTTCTGCTGAAGATCTATGGACATTCAATCTAGAAGCTGTTGCTCGTGCAATTATTGCCAGTCCTGTGCCAGTAATATCTGCAATCGGTCATGAATCAGATATTTTAGTTTCTGATTTAGTCGCTGATGTACGTGCCTCAACACCATCTAATGCAATTGAAAGATGCGTGCCGGAAAAGAATGACATCTTAATGTGGTTTGATGAAATTGAAGGAAGACTTGAAAATTCTGTATTGCGAAGATTTGGAGAATCTCGCCAACACCTAATTTCGCTAACAGCTAGGTTGCGCCTAGCCCCATTGGCTGGATTATCAAAGGCAAAAGACAGATTGAATAATATGGAAATGCGTATCAAAAGTTCTTCCCAACAATTACTTTCCGCTGAAAAATCACGATTGGTTCGTTTTGAGACAATCTTACAATCGTCTCATCCAAAACGCGTGCTTGAAAGAGGTTATTCGATGGCGCAAACAACGGATGGAGAGATTCTAAGTAGTGTGAAAAATATTACTTCAGGACAGGAAATTACCATGACTTTTGCAGATGGTTCAGCGTTTGCTGACATAACAAAAATAATTGAGGATGATGAAAAATGAGTGAAAAAATAAGTTATAACGAAGCGGTATCTAGATTGGAAACTATTGTTTCTGAATTAGAAAGAGGAGGAAAGGGTCTTGATGAAACATTAGCGATGTTTGAAGAAGGGGCAGCACTGTTGAAGGTTTGTCAAAGCGAATTAGATGCTGCTGAAGGCCGACTCGCCGAACTAAGTTTGGAAGAAATTAATACAGAAATTGAAGGATAGGTGTGAAAATGTCTAAGCGAAAACATGAGGCTCTAAAACGCCGTGTTGTTCGCTTATTATCCGATTGGAAAGATCCTCATCAATCAGTTCCATTCACCCAATCAGATATTGTTCAAGAGATTGATGTCGCTGAAGATGGAGAAACTAATCTCACAATAAAACCATCACGGCCACATTGTCCTTGCTGCTTATTGGATTTGGATTCTTTACGCGAGAAAATTTGTGAAGTTAAGGGTGTTACTTTTGTATATTTCACCATTGTTGGTGTTCCTGCTTCAGAACGCTGGACTAGGATTTTGAATCGATAGTTGAATTTCGTTTACTCAGCACAATATATGCTGGTATAGACCAACCAACTACTGCAATAATCCATGCGATAACTGAGCCGAAAAGAACTCCGTATTGCGGTAGTGACCAAATGCTGACAATTGCATATACTGCAACACTTGCACCCCCTAACATCATCGGTCCTGCTGCACCTCGTGGAACGGTTGGACCTTGTGACATCCACAATGCAACCATACTGGTTAAGAAAATCGCAGGAAATACTGCTGCAATACCTGCAATAAGTGGTTGGCCTTGACCTGATAACCAAACTGCAATTCCAATTGCAATAGCCGCTGCTAATCCCCTACATACAAGGACAAATGGTGAAACTGGGTGTTTTCCTTTCGGTGCTTCAGTTGCTCTTCGATTAATAATAACAGACAGGAATATCAACATTATCAATCCAATGAATCC
>Ga0206679_10003222_pt1 | contig 12639 bp, 21 predicted proteins | sample M110012015metaG_FD_155464 | JGI IMG/M metagenome (GOLD analysis project Ga0206679, IMG submission 155464) | Ammonia-oxidizing marine archaeal communities from Monterey Bay, California, United States - M1 100m 12015 | ecosystem: Environmental > Aquatic > Marine > Intertidal zone | place: USA... | reverse complement strand
ACAATTTGTACCTTTTATTGATTACATTAGTGCCTATGCGTTACCTGTACAGTTACTAACTCCTAACGGAATTACTTTCTCTGATGATGGTCTACTTTGGATAGCTGATACCACTTCTTCATCCTTCTTTAGTTTTGAACCTTCTACTGAAAAATTTATTCAATATGTTACGGCTGAACCTATGTTTGAGACTTATGGTAATCAAACAGGTGTCGTCAAATCTCCTATATCTCGACCTTATTGGATTGAAAATGATGATCAAGGACGACTTGTCTTTAATGAACAAACTGCAAATAATATTTCTGTAATGGATCCAAAAACACAATCTCTTGTTGAATACCAAGTACCTTCAAAGAATCCTAACTGGGGTGATTGTGATTCTGGTATTGAAGTTTTAGATAATTGTGGAGTTGCACAAATTTTTGATTTTGCAATATCTGGTGAAAAAATTTGGTTTACTGAATGGGTTGAAAATAAAATTGGTGTTGTAGATACTTCAGTTTCATTACCTTTTGAAATTGATTTTGAATATGATACTTTGAATCTTACACCTTCAAATTCTGCTACTTTTCATTTCATTGTTTCACCGCAATTTGGAAATGATGGATTAGAACTTTCGTCTGTAATATCCACAACTCATGATTTCTTAGATGTTGAACTTATTCATGACTCCGTGAATACTTTTGAATTGAATTCTGATGACTCTGTTGCAGTACATGTGGAAATTTCTGCTTCGGATGATGCTTTGCCTGGAACTTACAAAATTTTACTTGGTGCTCATTCATCTGATATTACAATTGGTAAATTTCTTACAGTGATAATAGAGTGATACCTGATATTGATTCACAAATAGGGATTTCTGTTTATACTACAAAATTTCCTGGTATTGGTGGTAAAATTAGAATTAGTCCTGAGGACTTTGAAGTTTCTGAATTAATTTCTAAACGTGCCACAAATTCTATTACTGACGAAAGTGGTTATGCTGTTTACAAACTAAAAAAGAAAAAAATTGATACTAATCATGCCTTATCTGGAATTTTTCGAAAAACAGGTGTTCGTTTAAAATCTCTAGGACTAAAAGATGCTTCTGCTGTAACTGAACAATATGTTGGTTCACCTCACAAGGGTAAGCCAATTGAAGATTTTTCCACTGAAAAATACTCTCTTACAAAAATTGGATTTACCAAAAAACCACTGTCTAAAAAAGATATGATTGGTAATAATTTTAAAATTCAAATTTCTGATTGCTCTGATGATTTATCTTCTTTTACTGAACACAACCATATTTTGAATTTCTATGGATATCAGAGATTTGGTTCAAAAAGACCTGTTACTCATTTAATTGGTAAGGCTATTTTACAAAGAAATTTTGATATGGCTGTTGATTTGATTCTTTCATTTACCTCTTCATATGATTCAGATGAAAATTCAGAAATTCGTGAAAAACTTTCTGATAAAACAAATTATGAAAAATATTATGATAGAGTTCCATCCCAAATGGATATTGAAAAAATTGTTTTAAAAGAAATGATTGATCATGATGATTCAATTCGTGCTATACGTGCAATTCCATTATCTTTGAGACGATTTTACATCCAAGCATATCAGTCGTTTATTTTTAATCAATCTCTTAGTTCTGCATTTTTAGACGGTGAGAATTTATTTGAAGCTAAATCTGGTGATGTCTGTTATGATTCTAAAAGTATAATTGGAAAATTTAAAGACGGTGTTGAACAATACTTGTCATTACCTTTTGTTGGTTATTCATATTATAAAAAAACAAGATTTGATCATCAAATTTCTAAAATTTTAATTCAAGAAGAAATTACTCCAAAAGATTTTTTCATTAAAGAAATGCAAGAAGTTAGCAGCGAAGGTGGATTTAGACAAGCTTCGATCCACTGCTCTGATTATCTTTCTAATGAAAATAATGTTGAATTTTCATTATCTCGTGGATCTTTTGCAACAATTTTGTTGAGGGAAATTATGAAACCTACAGATCCTATTGTCGCAGGATTTTGACACTTATTTTTTTAAAATTCTCAATACACTGCCAATTCCAATAATTGTGATTCCTCCAATCATTATCTGAATTCCATATGTGATCCAATCTGGATTGGCATACATGAAAGATGATTCTGGACCTACTATTGATTGTCCTTGAAGATCAAAAATTAGGCCAAAAATGAATGAAATCATGCCAATTCCAATAATTGGATATCCTTTACTCATGACTATTTTATTTAATTTTCATTAAAAAGGGTAAACAGAATTGATACTTTGAGCAAATCATTTTTGGATTCTGTCTTTAATCATTTTCTCATGACTAGATAAAATGTACGACTGGAATGGTCAATCTGAATCTACTGGGCACAAATATCTTGGTTTGATTTTATTTGCTTCGTCTGCTTTACTAGCTCTATTACTGTTCCTTATTTTTCATCCTCAAATTGATGCTATCAATCGAGAATCTCCAATTTTGATTAATTTGATGTTTTTACCTGCAATGGCTGTTGGATTTCTATATGGCATTAAAATTACAAAACGAGCTGTCAATCCAACTGAAATTCGTAGTCCGATTAAAAGATCAATTGTAAAAATATTCTTATTCTTTTTTGTAATGGGCGGTATGTTTAGTTCTGTAAACTTTGCAATAAATGGTGGAAGTGTAATGCCTGATGTATCTATTTTTGAAGATGGATTGTTGACCTGGGTACATACATTTGTTATGGCCAATGGTGGTGCCACTTTTCTTATTATTTCCAGTATTATGTTGATGGCTGCTGCAACAAAAAGAATTGTAGGTTTGGATTCTGGATTTTTAAATAGATTTGTTTCATCTGCTAGTACATTTGTCTTTGTTACTGTTCTTGCTTTAAGTTTTACAAAATCTGATCCTACCTCTTCTGGTATTTTCTTGTATACTTTTTACCAAGCTGGTATTGTGGGTGGTGCATTTTTTGCAATGAATAGATTAACTAAAGATAAGAATATGGTATCTGATTTTGCAAACGGTTACTGATTTTTATTTTATATACACTTTTAATTTCTAGTATATTCATATGGTATTATGGGATTAATGAATAAAATTAAAAAAAGTCTTGAATTAAAACAAAATACTCCTAGTTCGAAATCTCTTAAACTCGCTCAGGAAAATATTTTAGAGTTAAAAAAACAATTTGAATTAAATCCCAATGATCCTAGAATTTTAATTAAGTTATACAGTTGTTATGTTGAGATTTCTGATTTGGATAAGAAAATAGAATGTTTAAAAAATTTATCTGATATTTCTCCTAATGATTTTTACCCTTTACAACAACTTGCTGATATTTATCTAAATGAATTAGATGATGCAGAGAAGGCTCAAATTTATCAAAATAAAGCAAATTCTATTAAAAATGATTTTTAGATTAATTTTCTAAATCTACATAAATTCCTGAAATTTCATTGTTAATTCTATCCCAGTATATTTCACATCCCTCTGTTTTGAAATCATTTGCTTTACATTCGTTGAAATGGGCTGTACTGTCCCTTGACATGTTATCTGCAAATAGTACGTCTTCTCCTATTGCTAGCCCTATAACTAAAACTGCTACCAAACTAGCTGAAACAAGGATCATAGAATAACCTACTTGTCTCAAATTTTGAGATTTTTTCATTTATGTGAAATCAATAAGGCTTGAATTTAATCTTTTCAAGTCTGAATTTATCTTTTAGATCTTACCACTAGACTCTTTTTTCCGATAAAAAGAAAAGATAGTACTTTGAAATGTACTCATTGAGCATTCAAATTCTTCAATACGAGTTTCTTGGACCTATTCCTATATCTGAATGGGGGCCTCCAATGGAAAAATTAGTTTACTTGATTTTATCTCGAAACAAGGATAAATTTGATATTATTTATGTTGGAGATTGTGAAAAAACTGATGATAAATCCTTTTTTGCATCTCATAAGCAATTTCAATGTTGGCTAAAACAATCTGGATCCGAACAATCTTTGTATCTTGCAATTTTACCTATGTTTGAATCCAGCAAAGAAAAAAGAACTAATGTAATTCATAAGATCATATCCCAATACAAACCTCATTGTAATTCTAATGATATTCCTGAATCTAAACCTGATTATGTTGTAAGAGTTTCCGATGATTCTATTGACAATTCTGAAAAGATTATTTGTGCATGTTGTGGTTCTGAAATGAATTTAGAAAAATCTCTTGAAAACTCTAATCTCTATCGTTGTATTGGTTGTGGACTAAGTGACACTAGAATTAATTCTTAACTTTGTTTTGTACATCAAATAATTGTAAAGTTAACAAATCTATTGCTTTTTTTAAATGTTGAAATTCATTAATTGAATGCATTTGTCCTTCTACCAATGATCTCATAATTTTAACTGAATTTTTTTGATATTCATCTGATGCAACAATTTCCATTGCATTTAATTTTGATAATAAATTATCTAGATCTTTGATCATCTCATCTGATGGTTTATGTTTATCCATAACTATCGTGTTTCTTTTTCGTATATGAATTATTATGATAATATTGTGATTAATACAAAATACATAAAGCTGGAATGTTATACTAGTGGTATGGGATTCAAAAAAGGTATTGTCAAATGTGTAGAATGTGAAAAAAAAATGTCTGAAGATCCAAATGAAACAGGTATGTGTAGTAAATGTGGTTCAGGTGCTAGAATTGATTCTGAAATACACAAAGAATTAAACGATTTAGGAATAATCTAAAAAATTAGACTTCTTGAATTATTAGAGTAAATCTTCATCAATTTCTTCAATTGGATTCATAAATTGCATACATGTACAAGTTGGAATTTTACATTTTCCTAATTTTATCATTAAATTGCTTTTTTCATCTGGAATGTGAACTTCATCTGTATGGTGACATCTATTACAATTCATTTTTTCTCTTATGTTACCTCTAATCCTGTGGAACTAATACTGCTCGTGCATCTATTTTTGAATCTTTTAATTTTTGTAATGCCTCATTTGCTTTATCTAGAGGAAATGTTTCATAAATTACTTCAATTTTATTTTCATCGCATATCTTGATTACTTGTTCCATATCTTTTGTTGATCCTATCAATGTACCTCTGATTGTTTTTTCTTCAAATGCACTAAATTCCGGATTTTCTCCTACGGTTGCAATTACAATTATCCCTCCTTTTTTTACTGATTTAATTGCAGTATCTGTTACAATGTCTGCTGGAGCAAATACAATTGCTGCATCTAACAGTCCTTGTTTCTCTTTTAAGTTATTTAGAAATTCTTCCTGTTCTTTAGAAAATATCATTGTGTCCATGGCACCTAATCTTTTTGCAACATCTAGATGATTTTGTGTTCTTGAGAATGCAATAACATTACATTTTTCTATTTTGGCAAATTGTACTGCCATGTGACCTACTCCTCCAATTCCAAATATTCCTATTTTTTTATTCATTTTTGGTTCTGCAGCTTTAACTGCTTTGTATGCAGTAATTCCTGCACAAAATAGAGGTGCTGCGTATTCTGATTTCATACTACTAGGAACTTTTGTGGCAAAATCTTCTGTGACTGTGATATATTCAGAATATCCTCCTTTCAACGTCTCTCCTGTAATTTTTGATGATTCACAAAGATACTCCTTTCCTTCTTCACAATATTGACATTTTTTACATGCTTCCAACAATGGAGTTATTCCTGCTCTATCTCCAATTTTAAATTTAGTAACTTCTTTTCCTATTTCAATTACCTCTCCAACTACTTCGTGTCCTGGAACAATTGGTAATGATGCTGGAATTCCAATGTGTTTCCAATCTCCTTCAATTCCATGAAGTTGTGAATGACATACTCCACAAGCTTCTATTTTTAGTAAAATTTCATTTTGTCTTTCAATTTGATGTTTATCTATGTTGGTGGATTTCAATGGATTTGTTTCAATTTTAGCACATTCTGAAAGTACCATTGCACGCATTTTTTCCATAAATCAAAAATTTTTTCATTGAATTTTAACATACTGTTTTGATTTAATCTACAAATTATGTAGTCAAGATAAGATTTATTTTTAAAATAATATGTATTATGATATGGCTGATATTACCTCTGAAGATCGTGAGCGAATTAAATTATTAACTTTAATTTCTTCCTCTAAAAATGAATTTGATAAATTATCTTTAGAACAATTAGCAAGACTACAAGAATTACTTGAAAAAAAAGATTACAGTCATGATAAAAAAGCTGATAAGTCCAAATCAAAATTTCTAAAAAGAATCAATGTCCGAATTTATGAATTGACTGAAGGCAAGGGAATTTGGTAATTATTTCTATCTCTAGGTACAAATATTCTAAAATCTATAATTAGTTATGGCTAAAAATAATCTGATTCATGAAACTAGTCCTTACTTGCTTCAACATGCAGAAAATCCTGTTGACTGGTATGGGTGGAATGATGATGCATTACAAAAAGCTAAGGATGAGAATAAACCCATTTTTCTGAGTGTTGGCTATAGTGCATGTCATTGGTGTCATGTGATGGCACATGAATCCTTTGAAAATAATGATGTTGCTGAATTTATGAACAAAAATTTTGTAAACATAAAAGTTGACAGAGAAGAACGTCCTGACATAGATGATATCTATCAAAAGGCTTGTCAAATTACAACGGGACAAGGTGGTTGGCCTTTGAGTGTTTTTCTTACTCCTGATCAAAAACCATTCTATGTTGGAACTTATTTTCCTGTATTGGATTCTTATGGTCGTCCTGGTTTTGGGAGTATCTGTAGACAATTGGCACAAGCATGGAACGAAAAACCAAAAGACATTGAAAAATCTGCAGAAAGTTTTATTCATGCATTAAATAAAACCGAAAAAATTACTGTACCTACAAAATTAGAGCGAACTTTGCTTGATGAAGCTGCAATGAATTTATTTCAATTAGGGGACCCAACATATGGTGGATTTGGATCAGCTCCCAAATTTCCAAACGCTGCAAACATTTCATTCTTGTTTAGATATTCTCAGATGGCTAATTTACCAAAATTCAATGAATTTGCATTAAAAACTTTAAACAAAATGGCAAAGGGTGGTATTTTTGATCAAATTGGAGGTGGATTCCACCGATATTCTACTGATACAAAATGGTTGGTTCCTCATTTTGAAAAAATGCTTTATGATAATGCTCTCATGTCTGTAAATTATTGTGAAGCTTATCAAATTACTAAAGACCAATTTTATCTTGATATTTTACAAAAAACACTTGATTTTGTTTTACGTGAAATGACTTCTCCTGAAGGTGGATTTTATTCTGCTTATGATGCAGATTCTGAAGGTGTAGAGGGCAAATTTTATGTTTGGACTAAAAAAGAAATTAAAGAAATTCTTGGAAGTGATGCTGATTTATTTTGTCTTTATTTTGATGTAACTGATGGTGGAAATTGGGAAGGGAATAGTATTCTTTGTAATAATCTTAATACTTCTACTGTTGCATTTAATTTTGGAATTTCAGAACAAGAAGTATATGAAATAATTAATTCATGTTCAAAAAAATTGTTAGAAATAAGATCAAAAAGAATTTCTCCTGGATTAGATGATAAAGTTCTAGTTTCATGGAATTCATTGATGATAACTGCTTTTGCAAAAGGTTATCGCATTACAAATGATGTTAGATATCTTGATGCTGCTAAAAATTGTATTGCATTTATAGAAAAGAGTCTTTTTGTTGATGATAATCTCTTAAGAACTTACAAAAATGGAACTGCAAAAATTAATGGTTATTTGGAAGATTACTCTTATTTTGTTAATGCGTTATTGGATGTATTTGAAATTGAACCTGATTCCAAATATCTTAAACTTGCATTAAAACTGGGTCATCATCTAATTGATCATTTTTGGGATTCAGAAAACAATAGTTTCTTTATGACGTCTGATAATCATGAAAAATTAATTATTCGTCCAAAAAGTAATTATGATTTATCTTTACCTTCTGGAAATTCTGTTTCTTCTTTTGTAATGCTGCGATTATATCATTTATCTCAAAAACAATCTTTTCTTGATATTTCAATTAAAATCATGGAATCTCAGGCACAAATTGCTGCTGAAAATCCATTTGGATTTGGATATTTGTTGAATACTCTTTCTTTGTATTTAGAAAAACCTATTGAAATAACTGTTATCAACTCTGAAAATTCTGAACTTTGTAAATCCCTACTTACAAACTATTTACCTAATTCTTTAATGGTGACCATTCAAAATTCTGATCAATTAAACAGTCTCTCTGAATATCCGTTTTTTAGTGGAAAATCTTTTGAAGAAAAAACTTCTGTTTTTATTTGCAAAAACTTTTCCTGTTCATTACCCTTGCATACTTTAGACGAAGTAAATTCAAAACTTTAGATTTTTTTTAAATTAACATCTATTGTACTGCCAACTTGTGGTCTACCCATACCATCATATCTTGATTTTGGCATAGATATTGTAATTTGTGTTTGTTGATATGATTTAATGTTTACAGTTGGCTGTGCTTGTAAAATAGCTTCTAGTAATGGCATAACTTGTTCTTTAGTTTCTGAATCTAATTTTTTAGACACATTTTCTATAATCATTTGTTTTTGTGAAATTGGTTCTGTAGAAACATTTTCAATCAACGTTAGTTGAATTATTTGACCATTATCTACTATTTGTGTAATTTTGAATTCATTTGTTGCAGACAATATTTTACCCCATTACCTTTATGATTTATCTTTAACGAATTGAGAAATATAGTACAATTACTGCAGTTGCTACAGCTGATGACACCCCTAAACCAAAAATAATCTTACCACCATCAATTTTCATACATCTATTTTTTATAATTTCAATTAAACTGTACTGCTTTTTTTAAATAATTTCAATTTTGATTTCTTGATGAAATTCCTTTATATTTAGACTAGATCTGTGCCTAGTTTTAATTTCTACTTAGTTCCAGTTGGTTCTGTGATTGATTTTTTAATTAATAATGCCTTTTTTTTAATTATTTGATTAAATTCATCCATATCTTCTAGGCTAGGGGTTTGTTGTTGATTTTGATATGCTTGTAGAAATCCTGAATATACGCATCCAGTGATTATGCCAAATGCTGTATCTGGAATTGATTTCACTTCTGGAAGAAAATTTTCTGCAATTTGTTTATATGATTCTGATTCACTGATGTAATATTCAATTAGACTGTTGATAAATTCTTTATTTTCTTTTGATATTGTCATATCTTTACTTTGATTCCTAGTTTATTTAATTATCTTTTTTTAAAAGTGAAAACTTATGTAAATGATAAATTTATTTTGAATATTGTTAGAACATCTTTCTCCAGAAATAAGAAAAACGTTGAGACAAATTAAAAAACAAACTTTAGCCCTACAATCAATACGTCATCTCAATAAAATTCAAAAATTAATTTGGTTTGAAATGGCAATGCAAATTACTGGTCTTGATGTTAATCGTATATGCTGTAATAATAAACCCATTAATCTTACTGTGTATCATGTTGGAGATTCTAAGTCTTCTGTGTTACTCTGTGCTAATCATGTAAAACAAAAATATTTTTTAAAAGATATTTTTGAAGTAAAATTATTAGATGAAAAATTAGTTAACTCTCATACTTTGTAGTATCGAATTTAATTTTTACACCTAGATTAAGTTGTAATGTAAAAATAGTACACTATTTTTTGTTTAATTATGGATCTTACTGAAATACTTACTAAAGAAAGAGATTCTTTAAGAGATGAAAATATAGAACTTAGACAACGAATTAATGAACTTGAAATATCCTTGCAAAAAGCATTGAATTTACTTGAAAGTGATAATTGAAAAATATCCTTTAATTTGTACCTGATATGTATTGAAAATCAATTTGTTGAATAAACGTTTAGTAATTAGTTATCCTTGAATAATTTTCTTGGGATTGTGGAAATTAGAATTTGAAGATGGTTATTACCGTATATTTGATTCTAAAAAATTAGTTGCTGGTTATTTTGATCCTAATTACGGTGATCTTTCGAAAGTTAAAAATCCTGAAGATGTAATTTTGTCCAAAATTAAAAATCATGATACTGTCTTGGGTGGCATGATAATGATCCCCCTTGTTAAATTTAAATTATTTGATACTGATTTGAATACCTCTATTTCTGAAGTTAAGCAAAATGTTACTCGTGTATCTAACCATTTGCAAAAATGGGATGTTTTTCTTTCTGAAATAAATAATACTTCACATTTTATTGGAATTTCTCATACTGATCAGGATATGCTAACTATGACTTTTCCTGTAATGTTTTCAAAACCTACAATTCTTGAAAAATCTAATTTATTGAAAGAAATTTTTCCTGTTCTGAGTTTACTACAAAAATCTGAATTACTCTAGTTTTCATATTTTTTATTTATGGCATGTGTTCTATTTTCCATTCATCTGCTTTATTGTTACAATTGAACCATTCAATTTCTATCTCATTGGAATCAAATTCCCCTGATTCATTTCTAAATTGATCATCGCACTGTTTTTTCATTTTTTCTGCCACTTGAACTACTTTTTGCGGTGACACTCCTTGTGGCTCCTCAAATTTCTCCCCTCCAACATAGTGTTTTATGCCTACTTTTGCTGTTTGAAATTCAACTAAACCTAAATTTTGATATTCATATGCTTCTTGAATTAAAGTATCTGATCTAATTTTTGCTGCTTCATCTCCTGTTTTTATCCATTCGATAAATTGTAAATCACTTTCTAGTTGAGTTTCAGCTGAAATTTTTAATAATGTGACTGAACTTTGAAATAATTCTGGCGGTGTTAGTTTATCATACTCTGAAATTTCTTCTCTAAATTCAATTATATGAATTTCATAAAATTTTAACAATTCTTCCTTTGAAATATCTCCTTCAACCCATTTTGTTTTTTCAGAATAGAATTTTCCTTGTATGTCTGAAATGTTATTCTCAATTTGACTTAATTCATTCCCAAATTGTAATCCTTTTTGTTTTGTAGTGTCTGTTGAATAATTATATGCAATAATTGACCCAATTATTAAACTAGCAATACTTAGAATAATGATATTTTGAATTTTCTTTTTCTTCAAAGGTAATCTATGTAATTTCCATTTTCGTCTAATTTTAATTCGATGTTAAATTCAGTACCGCTAATGAATGAATCATTTCTAGTTGTTCTTACTCTAGCTACGACCAATTCGTAAGGCCATATCTCAACAACAATTGCACCTACTTTGGCTTTTGGTGTTTCTGTAATCTCCATATCTTCACGTTTTACTCCATGCCTTTCTAACATGTGAATTGCGTGATCTAATAGTGGCTCTGGATTATTGTAATTTAATACCCATACTGTTCCTTCATAATCAATTTTCTGCAATTTGAAACAATCCTGATTAACTCATATAACAATTATTCCTTTGCTATCCTTTTTACCCTCAACAAATTCATTTTTTATCTATTTATGATAATTTGACAAAAATTATGCCCAAGAAAAGATCTTTTTAGTTTTATCTTCAATTCCAAAGAATATTCCTAATGTCACTCTGTCTGAATTACCTTGAATTTTCTTTACTTCGTGAAGATAATTGGGATTAATTATTACTAAATCTCCTAATTCTGATTTGATTGTATCTGCTTCTGTGTTTTTCTTTACAACTGGATTATATCCAAATTCTATTTCTCTGTGTTTTTCTAATTTTTTTTCCCATTGTTTATTGTATATTGATAAATTTCCTCCTTTTTCTGTTTCTTGTAAGTGTAAAATACATGATAATTGATTATTAATTTTTGATACTTGATACTCTACACCTTCATAACTTACTTTGTCTTTATGCAATGGAATTAATTTACCCTTTTTGTGTCGTCTAATAGTACATGATGCATAATTTCTATGATTTTCTCTAGTTTCTGAAATTTCATAATTGGGAAAAAATTTTGATATTGTTGTTTTAATTTTATTAATTGGATTTTCTACACTCAAAAAGATTTTGTTAAATATTTCATTTGCTTTTTCTGCATTATCAAAATATTTTTCCTTTTTTGTTGTATAATTCATTAAAAATGGACCAATATGATTGAATTCTTTTGAATCTCTTTCAATATTCATAGTAGATATTTTTTCAATTATCTTTTTACAATCTTCTTTTTTTAAAAATTTTTTTATAATTATTGATGAATTTTTTCCATTAATTATTTTCTTAATATCTTCATTTTTTATTTGATGATTTGTAATTGTAATTGAATTCCACACTTAATATCCCGCTGCCCCTGAATGTGATACTTTTGCAATTAAATCTCCTTCTGGTGTTTTTGAATCAATTTCACATTTTAGAAATGCATTAACAATTACACTTTGAAGATTTTCTACTGTCCAATCTGATTTGTTATCTGATAACCCTGGTAAATCAACTCCTGAAATGATTATTTTAACCGAATCTGGGTATTCCTTGGAATTTCCATCTTTTCTATGAGTTACGTTGATCTGGAAACTATCTGTAGAAATTATCTTCAGACCATTTCCCCAAATTATGTCTGTCATTTTTTAACCCATTTTACAAAAATATTTTTGATATTTATCTAAAATTTTATTTTTTTGCTAGTGCTAATTGTCTCTATATGCTTGTTTTTTATTTAAAAA
>Ga0206679_10003219_pt1 | contig 12654 bp, 5 predicted proteins | sample M110012015metaG_FD_155464 | JGI IMG/M metagenome (GOLD analysis project Ga0206679, IMG submission 155464) | Ammonia-oxidizing marine archaeal communities from Monterey Bay, California, United States - M1 100m 12015 | ecosystem: Environmental > Aquatic > Marine > Intertidal zone | place: USA... | reverse complement strand
GCTTAACGCTCGTAAACCACACTATTAATCCGGATTTGTGATAGTTTTTGTATATTTGCAGGTTTAGAACAAACCCAAAACGAAAAGATGAAGAAAATTTTACTTAGCTTAATTACTGTACTTTGCTTAAATACAGTTGCTGTAGCGCAGACTCCTACTAACCCTACAGTCAATAATCCTGTAAATTCAACTGATGTTAACCTTAGTTGGGATGACAATTCCTGCCCAAATAACTACCCTTTTAGATATAAAGCAAATAGTAGTTCTACATGGATTAATCCTGGAGGATCAGTAAGCAATACTGGAGGAACAATAAATTACAATTTAAGTGGATTATCCCAATTAACAACTTATAACTGGAGAATTAAATGCGGAAGTACTGGCACATGGGTAAATGGACCTGACTTCACAACAACCTCATCTTCTTGCAATACCTCTGCTACTCAAAGCATTTCTGAATTTAATCCTAACCCAGTATATGGTTATGGAAACAATAATCAAAGTTGGGATACTTTAGTGTTGACTAATACTTCAGCCTGTGATATAAATATTCGTCCTGAGTTTATTATTTCTCACACTGATTCAAACCTACAGCTTGGAGATCTTACTTTGAAATTTCTAAACCCTTTTGTGCCAGGAACATGGGTAACAATACCCTATTCTATATCTGGAGGTAATGCAGTAGGATTTTGGAATTACCCAAACCTACTTGATTCAACAGGGTTTTTATTAAACCAAGGTTCTGCCCCACAAGAGTTAATAATTCAAGTTCATTTCAACAACACAAACAATAATCCTAATCAAACACTTTCCCCTTATGGAGAATACTCTGCAATATGGAGTACAAAAGAAGTAGATACTTTAGGGAATATTATCCAAACTCTTGCACCAGAAGATACCATTAACCTTTCTCTTATTGATTGCTCAATATTCAATATTGATAGTGTAACCTCAACTGATGTAATTTGTAATGGAGGGAATGATGGAACTGCTAGCATTTACTCAATTATAAATGGTTCTGGCCAATACTCCTACAACTGGAGCAATGGGCAAACTACAGCAACTGCAACAAATTTAGCAGCTGGCACTTACTCCTGTATAGTAACAGATAATAATTGGGGTTGTTCTGATTCAGCAGCTTTTACAATAACTGAACCTGCAGTTTTAGGAGCAACTTTAACTGGGTCTCATATTACTTGTAGTGGAAGTAATGACGGAACTTTAACAGGAATAGCAACAGGAGGTTCTGGTTCTTACAAATACACATGGTTGCCTTCCCTAGCTCCAATCCCTACTCAATCAGGCTTATCTTCAGGACTTTACACCTTAACCGTTTTAGATTTAGTTTGCGGAGGAACATCCTCTGCTAACTTTGACATTAATGAACCTAACCCTTTACAGGAAACTGCTATTTCAATTAATAATTCTTCTTGTGATACTGCAAATTGCAATGGAAGTATTAACCTTTCAATTACAGGAGGAACAACTCCTTATTCTATTATTTGGTCAAATGGAGATAGTGTTAGTGTGAAATCTACTTTATGTGCTGGCAGTTATTCAATTACAATTACAGATGCAAATGCTTGCGCTACACTTACAGAAAATATTACTTTAGTTGACAACCTAAGCACTCCATCAATAGCTATAACTACAACTAACAATAGCTCATGTGACACTAGTATTTGTAATGGTAGTATTTCTATTACTGAAAATTCCGGAGCAACCCCATATTCAATTTTATGGAACAATGGAAGTTCTTTAAATACGCTTAGCGGACTTTGCGGAAATTCTTATTCATTTACTATTTCAGATACAAATACTTGCTCAATTACAAATACTATTGCAATATATGATAGTGCAACAACTCCTAACATTGGTATAATTAGCACTCATATTTCTTGTAATGGACTTGCTAACGGAAGTGCTGAAGCAATGATATCAGGATCGGGAGGAGCAGGAAATACTTCTACCTTAACCTATTGCACTTCTGGACCTGCAATGTCAGACTACTCAAATATTGAATTTGTCAGGTTAATTGGAGATGGAGATTCTATTGTAAATAACACTAGTGGGTTATGTGATACCTATGATGATTACACCTCCCAATATACTACCTTAACACCTGGTCAAACTTATTCTATTGATGTAAACCTAGGAACATGCCATCCTACTTTTGGGTTTGCTGATGGAGGAAAAGTATTTATTGACTGGAATATTGATGGTGATTTTGACGACATAGGTGAGGAAATAGGAAGTATAGCTGTTACTCAAAGCCCATCAACAAACACTTTAAGTTTTTTAGTTCCTAACCTAGGTTATTTTGGAGCCACAAGAATGCGTGTTATATCTCAGTACAACAGCTCAACATTCACCGCATGCGAACAAGGTAGTACAAATCCATTTACAACTCCATACTATGGAGCAACTGAAGATTATTCCATAGTTATAAACGGCACAACTCCTGCTACTTACTTGTGGTCTACTGGAGATACAATAGCACAAATCACAAACTTATCAGCAGGAACATACACCTGTACTGTTACGGATACAAATGGTTGTTTTGCAATTGATAGCGTTAGCATTAGTGAGCCAACAGCAATTTCTACTTTAGAAAGCACAACAAATGTACTTTGTAATGGGGAAAATAATGGAACTGTATCTTTAGTTATTTCAGGAGGAAACTCACCTTACACAGCAAATTGGGGAACAACCGACACAAATAACCTTTCAGCTGGAGTTTATAATTATACAATTACTGATAATAATGGCTGTACTTTTTCTGACTCAATTAATATTAGCGAGCCAAATGCGTTAAGCAATACCCATACTTCAGTAAATGCAAATTGTAATGGCGCAACTGATGGAAGTATTGATATCACTCCTGCAGGAGGAATAAGCCCGTATACTTTTGCTTGGGATAATGGCGCAAGTACTGAGGATTTAACTGCTATTTCTGCTGGACAATATGTTGTAACGATTACTGATACTAACAACTGTATTTTTAATGACACCATCATAATCACAGAACCTACCTTGCTTTATTCTTCATTTAACCAAACAAATGTATCCTGTTATGGATTTAATAATGGAAGTGCTACTGTCAATTTTTTTGGAGGAGTAACTGATTACATTTTATCATGGGACACTTTAACCTATCCTTTAACAGGAGGTTTGTCAGTATTTTCGACACCAGTAGGTGTTCCTGCGGGCGTATACCCATATATGGTAACCGACAATAACGGCTGTACACATGCTGACACAATCATCATAACGCAACCTGATTCAATCTACACAACACCAACCCTAACCAATGTAAGTTGTAACGGACTTTCAGACGGTACTGCAATTCTAAATGTTTTAGGGGGAACATCTCCTTATCTTGAGAACTGGGGTGCAAATGACTCCACAGCTTTAAATAGCGGATACCATACCTTTACAATTACAGATGCAAACGGATGTATTGCAAACGACAGTATTCTTATTACTGAACCATTAGTACTTTCTGCTAGTGAAGTCATTACAAATATAAGTTGTAATGGAGGAAATGATGGAAATATAACATTAAATATCTCAGGAGGTACTTCTCCTTATCTTGAAAATTGGGGAGGATTTGATTCCACTGCATTAGCAATTGGCTCATATACATATACCGTAACTGATGCAAACGGTTGTACTTACACAAACACTATTTCTATTACAGAGCCTATTACCTTAACTGCCACTGCTACTACTACTGATGCACTTTGTAATGGTGACTCAACAGGAACAGCTACTTTGACTATTAGTGGTGGAACCCCTAATTATAGTGAAGCTTGGAATGGAGCTTCACCTTTTAATTTATTAGCAAATACTTATACTTTTACAGTTACTGATTCAAATGGATGTACATTCTCTGATTCTGTAATAATTAATGAACCTACGGCACTAAGCTCTTCCATTACTCCAACTGATTTAACTTCTTGCTTAGTAGCTAATGGGAGTATTGATTTAACCGTTAGTGGAGGGGTTGGTTTTTACACTTACTTATGGAATAACAATGACACTACTGAAGATATTACAAACCTTTCTGCAGGTAATTATTCATTAATTATTACAGATACCAACGGATGTACAGCAACAAATAGCGCAAGTGTGAATCAACCTTCAAATGGTTTATCTTTATCATTAATTTCTCCAAATTACAATGGATATAATATTTCCTGTTACAATGGGAATAATGGAACAATTACAGCCAACACAACAGGTGGTTTAGGAAATTTATCATTTGCTTGGTCCACTAATGATACGCTTCAAAACTTAAATAACCTTACTGCTGGAAATTATAGCTTAATGATTACCGACTCAATAGGATGTTCATTAACTGACAGTATTATTCTAATTGAGCCGTCCCAATTATCATCAATTTACACATCAACAGATGCAAGCTGTTTCGAAGTATCTGATGGAGGGGCTATGGTAAACTTCAGTGGAGGAATTCAGGACTATATTTTAAATTGGGGAACATTTACTTACCCTTTAATTGGTGGAATTTCAACTTTCATTACTCCTATTGGCGTTCCTGCTGGAATATACCCATATACAGTTACTGATATGAACGGATGTTCACAGTCAGATACCATTACAATTAATCAGCCTGACAGTTTATACACATCATTAATTGTATCTAATTACAATGGAAATAACATTTCTTGCAATGGATTTTCTGACGGAAGTATTGACATTCAAGCAAACGGAGGAACGACTTCTTACACGTATTATTTTAATGGAGCGCTTATTACAAACACAACTATTTCAGGATTAGTTGCAGGCACTTATACTGATTCTATTATTGACAATAATGGTTGTGTATTTACAGAAACAATTACGTTAACTGAACCTACTCTTTTAAGTAGCCTACTTTCAACTAGCAATATGAGTTGTAACGGGATATGTGATGGGACTATTACCCCTCAAGTTAATGGCGGTACAGCTCCCTATTCTTCCTTATGGAATAATTCATTTACAACTAGTAATTTAGATTCATTATGCGTTGGGAATTACACACTAAGTATTACAGATAATAATGGTTGTATATTAACGGATAGTGCTGTCATAACAGAACCTTCAGCAATTGTTATTAGTTTAGACTCATCCGCTAACGTTACAATTTATGGAGGAAATGATGGAGCGCTCTTTACCACAACTTACGGGGGTGTAAATAGCTTCACGCACCTATGGGCAGGACCAGCTGGATTTAGCGCTTCAACTTTAAATATTAATAACTTAATAGCAGGCACTTATTACCTAACAACTACCGACAGTACACTTTGTTCAGTAACTGATTCTTTTGAGATAACACAACCACCTTCTCTAACTGCAAGTTTAGATAGCGTAATAAATTTAGACTGTAACGGAATTTGTACTGGAGAACTTTACATTACAGCTGATGGAGGAGATTCTGTTTATACTTATTTATGGTTTGGCCCTAACGGATACACCTCTACTGATGAAGATATTGACAGTTTATGTGCTGGGACTTATACATTGGAGCTTTCTGACACCACTAATACTGTAACGCTTTACTTTGACGTGTTAGAACCAACTCCAGTTACTATTGTTTCTATTGCCGACACAGCTATTTGTTACAAAGGAACTGCTCAAGCTAATGCCTATGTTTATGGAGGAAATTATCCTTATCAAACACTTTGGAGTAATGGTTCTACAAATACTTCAACAATTTTACCATCCGGAATTCATTTTGTAAGTATTACGGATGCAAATGGTTGTGTTGCTAATGATTCAGTTACAGTACATCAAGCTGATTCGATAAGTATTAACACCTCAATTATTAACGTAAGTTGCTATGGACTTCAAGACGGAGAAATTACGTTTACAATCATCAATGGAGGGACAGCACCCTTCCAATATTCTGCAAATAATGGTATTAATTATCAAACATCAAATACATTCTACAATTTAGCCGCAGGAACTGCTGATTATCTTGTGAGTGATGCAAACGGATGTAGTAATGCCATTTCAGTAATAATTTATCAACCAGAGGAATTAGGATGTATTATTAACACGACTAATGCAAGTTGTTATGGAGATTGTGACGGAACAGCCACTGCAAGTGTAAATGGAGGAACAGGACCTTACATTTATGACTGGGGAGGCGCTAATCCAAATAACTTATGTGCTGGGTTTTACAACCTAATTGTGACAGATACAAATGGCTGCTTAACGGCTAGTTCTACTACAATTAGTGAACCTAACCCTGTAATTGTAAATATTTGGCAAAATGGAAATACCATTGAAGCCACTCCTGGTTATATTAATTACCAATGGTATGATGCAAATGGAAATCCAATAAATGGTGCTATAAATGATACTTTTATTCCTACTGTTCAGGGAGAGTATAGTGTTGAAGTAGTGGATACTAACGGTTGTATCGCAACATCTTACAGTATACTTATTCTTATTGACTTTATAGGTGAGAGTGAGAGTGAACTTACTATTTACCCTAACCCTACTAAAGGAAATTTAACAATAAAATCTACTGAGGAATTAACTAGTATTTCAGTTCTAAATTCACTAGGAAACCGATTAATTTTTATTGATAATAATATTACTTTTAAAAAGCAAACAAGCATTGATTTGACTACTTTTGCAAAAGGAGTATATTTTATTCAAATTGAATTAAATAATCAGTTAATTAACCACAGGATAATACTTCAATAATTTTTCATAATTTGGCAAACAGAATAGAAAACATTAAAAAAATGATAAAAAGAACATTATTTTCAGTTGCAATTTTACTTTTTGCAGTTTCATTCACAGCTAAAGGGGCTATAGCTGACACTACTCAAATAGCTGATTTAGTGGCTTACACTTGGCATCCTATTTCAGATGTAGACAAGGTATTGCAATACGAAAACTCAAAGAACATTAGCAAGCGTTCTATTGACCAATCAAAGCTGGCTGGAGACCATTATTCTGCTGCTGTAGAATTAATGAACAAAAAGGACTACACTGCAGCCCTCAATGAGTTCAAAAGCGCAATGAAAAGGTATAAAAGAGCTAAATTAAGTGATGATGCCTTAAATTTTCTAAGAGCAAATATGGCTTTATCCTATGCAAGTACTGGCAACAAGGAAGACTATGCTGTAAGTAAACGCTTTCTAGACTTAATCACTTCTAAAGCATATAACGACATAAACTGGGCTTATAATATAGCAATTGCACATCATAAGGTTGGGAGTGATAATGAAGCTGCTTCCTTATTAAGTTCTGTAATTCGAAAAGATGAATTCTTTTTTCAAGCCTATATAACTTTGGAAGCTATTTATAGAAATTCTGGCAATGACAATGATGCAGATAAAGTAATTGACAGAATGCAAACTGCTGAAGCTAAATTAATTCAAAAAGAACAAAAAATAGCTACAGCAGGAAAAGAAAGCAAAATAACCAAAAAGAAAAAAGAAGGAGTATATGTACCAAAAGGTGAGCGTCCTGATGTTACTAACCTTAAAATTGTAAAGAAAGATGACCACCTTCAATTCAATAAAATCAATAAAATTGATGAAAGAAGTATGATTCAAATACAGGAGGGAATTGGAGAATACAACCTTGGAGTAAAAGCGTTAGGTAATAAAGAATATGTTACTGCACAAACTCATCTTAAGAATACTGAAAAAAGATTAAAAAGAGGTAAAATAACTAATGACGGATTGAATTATGCAAGAGGAAATCTAGCAATATCCTACTTAGCTACAGGAGAAAAAAGAGGGATAGGGCAAGCAAAACGTTATTTAAAATACTTAACTCCTAAAATATATAAAACTAGAGAATGGACGTACAATATGGCAGTCGCTCATTATACATACGCAAGTAATGCTCGGGGAACAACAAAAGAAGAGTATATGAAAAAAGCGATTAAGCTTTTCAGAACCTCTATCAAACAAGATAAATTATTTTTACCTGCTTACCAAAACCTAATTTACATTTATCGTGAACTAGATGAAGATAAAAAAGCATTAAAAACTCATAACATATACGAAAGAGCTAGAGCTGAATTAATGAAATCATTCAGTAAGCAAGATCAAATAGCACAAGGAGGTGATCCTTATATTTTCCGTGTTAATTTAGGAACTTTTGGTGAGTTCAATACTCCAGCCGATTTATTTGAAGAGGATTACTTAATTACTGTTCCTGTTTCTGAACAAAAAACAGCTTACCTTGCAGGCATGTTCTATACACTTGATGAGGCAATAGCTTATCAAAAATCAATGAAGAAAGACGGATATATTACTTCCTTTATTGTTGCCTTTAAAGATGGTGAAAAACTAGAATTTTAATAATCCTGAAAAGTTGAGAGCGGAAAAGTTCTAATTCCTAAAGAATACCATAAAGAAGTCTGATCTACTAGGTCAGACTTTTTCTTTTTATAGAAAACAGAACCAAAAACATCAAACCAGCCAAGTGAATAAGTAACTTCAGTATGTAAAGTATTAATTTGGGTGAAAACCCCTTGCCCATTATAATTTCCATAAGAAGTTTGACCACCAGTACTTGCCGCATAGTCTGATTCAAATATATTTTGTCCATAATGTGTCCCTAATGAATCTAAACCAACTTTAGCTAAGGTTAATTTAGCGATAAACTTCCACTTTTCTTTACTGTAATTTGCAAGTGCAACAACCTCTTTAAAATTAGCCCCAAGCGGATGAGCTAAGGCTTGATTCATATGTGAATAGTTCTGTAAGATTGTTCTGTGTCCATAAGTATAGGGCTGAATTTGGTTATACTCTAAAAGAAAATTTAATTTCTTAATATTAGCTTTAACCCCTATTTGTAAAGCAAATTTATTCTGAAAAAATCCCTCTTCATAATCTTCATCCCTGTCTTTTTGACGTGATATATTTAAATCATCCAACATTACCTGCCCATAAAAGGTTGTTTTATTAAAAGTAGCATTAAAGTTTGCTCCCATTAAAGCATTTCCCTTATTTGATTGCATTGAAAACTCCACAGGTCTATAAAAGATAATCGGATTCATGTATGCAAATTCATATCCCTTATCAATATTTTCAGATTTTGATTGCCATAAAATTGATTCAAACACACCAAAATGAATATTCTTTGTAATAGAAAAATCTAAGTAATGGATAGAAGCATGTTTCTTTCTTCCAACATCAATCATTTGAGAGTTAATAAAAGTAGTGTATAGATTATAATACCTCAATCTTCCAAATTCAGTAGTTAATTTTAAATAGGGATAAGGAGAATGTTCAGCTGACAATAACAAGGAACGATAACCATTACCAATAAAATGTTTTCCATTTCCTAAATCAGCAGTAATAAACTTATTTATTTTATATTTTATATTGGCCTGCCACCTTTTATTATCTGCACCAAAACCAGGAAAAATAAGCAATGAATCTTGATATTCATTTATTAATGAATTATGATTTCCTGATAAATAATCAAAATGAGAACTGAACGTAAATTTATTTCTAATATTAGCAGATAAGGTTACACCAACTAAATAGGTACTTGCAAAATCGGATTTACTAGCTGAACCAATTCCGAAAAATCTTGAGCCTGCACTAAAGTGTTGAGTTGTATCAGAATCACAACTAGCAATCGAATCAGAATAAAAATTAGAAAAAGGTTTATTAACTGCTGATTGAAATGTAGTTATTTGCCCATTTGCACAAACAGGAAAAAATAATATTAAGCAATATTTAAAAAGCGTTTTCATCCCCCTTAAATACATTCCAAACTGTATGAAAAATAATATTAATATCAACCGATAAGGACCAATTTTCAATATACCAAACATCCAAACGAACACGCCCTTCCATATCCTTGAGTTCCTTAGTTTCCCCTCTATACCCTTTTACTTGGGCAGCACCCGTAATACCTGGCTTCACTAACTGACGCACCATATATTTATTAATTAAAGCCGAATATTCTTCCGTATGCACCAACATATGAGGCCTTGGCCCAACTATTGACATATCGCCCATAAATACATTAAAAAATTGTGGAAACTCATCCAAAGATGATTTCCTTAGGAAAGCTCCAATTTTAGTAATCCGAGTATCTCCCTTACTTGCTTGTTTAGTATCCGCTTCTACACTTTGTGTCATGGAACGAAACTTATAGCACATAAACTCCATGTTCCCTACTCCCGACCTTGCCTGCTTAAACAAAACTGGTCCTTTGGAAGAAAGCTTAATTAGAATCGCAATGAGAGGATACAACCAACTTAACACAAATGCAATAACCAAAGTGGAAAACAAGATATCAAATATACGCTTGAAAAAACGATTTGTAATATCAGTAAGCGGCTCATCTCTCAAAGTCACTACTGGCACATCATCAAAAAAGTCAATATTTACACGCTTAAAAAGAAAGCCTCTAAAGTCAGGAACTACTTTAAAACGAATCATATTTTTATCACAAAAATCAACTAATCCTTTAATCTTTTGCGTGTAAGTTAAAGGCATAGTATAATAAATTTCGTCAATATCATTATCCAAGGCATAGCGCTCTAACTCATCCAATCCTCCTGCTTGAATATTTTCTTTCATATCAAAAGAAATCGCACTATCATTAAAGATACCTTTAACCCTAATTCCTAATACATCATCCGAAATAAAGTAATCATACAATTGATTCGCCACCTCACCACCACCAATAATAATTACTTTCTTATAATTAAAACCTGACTTTCTGAAAGCATTAATTAGCTTAATAGCAGAATAACGCCACAACATTATTACTCCAAAAAGCATCACATAAGTTGCATATAGGTGCTCCCTTGAAAACTCTGAAGCTTTAAGCGAAAATAAAATAGCAGAAATGATAAAAGCATTGAAAATAAAGGCTTTAAACAAGTTAAACAGAACCCTATCTAACCTTCTTAATCGCTTCAATTCATACAACTGAAGGAACAAAGCAACCAATATCCAAATTGCATTAAAGATGATGAATAAAAATTTGTATTTATCAGAGAACATTAAAGTCTCAAACTTTAAATAATAAGTAAGTAAAAATGCAAAATTGACAATGAATAAATCACCTATAAAGTGAATTGCCCAAAAATATCGTGAGTACCCTTTCATATTATGCAAAAATACACCTTAAGACAAGCTAAGATAAATACCAAGCATATATCTTTTCAACACCTTTATCAAGAGATACCGTGTGCTTCCACCCTAAAGCATTTAATTTAGAAACATTGGTTAATTTTTGCATAGTACCATCAGGCTTTGAAGTGTTAAAATTAAAACCTCCCTTATAACCAACACATTTTTTTATCTGCTCAGCCAACTCCTTTATTGATATATCCACACCTGTACCAATATTGATATGTGTATTCTTAACCTCTTTCTCTTTTGCAGAAAAAGTATGTTTAAAATCTCTATTTTCTAACAAAAATACACAAGCATCTGCCATATCTTCTGACCATAAAAACTCGCGTTTAGGCTTACCACTTCCCCAAATCTCAATCTCCCCTTCTTTCACTCCATATTTAGCTAATATTTCTAAAATAGCATCTTCTGAACACTTAGCATTCAACCCTTCTATTGGATGTTTATTTAGATCTTTTCTTATTGCTTCCCAATCCTTATCTTCAAGGCATTTCCCCAAATGAATCTTACGAATTAAAGCTGGTAATACATGGGATTTTTCTAAATCAAAATTATCATTCGGACCATATAAATTAGTTGGCATTACGGAAATAAAATTAGTTCCATATTGTAGATTATAACTTTCACACATCTTAATCCCTGCAATTTTTGCAATTGCATAAGGTTCATTAGTATATTCCAAAGTTGAGGTAAGCAAACTCTCTTCAGACATAGGTTGAGGAGCGTTCTTAGGATAGATACAAGTACTTCCTAAAAACAATAATTTTTTAACACCATGTAAATACGATTGATGAATCACATTATTCTGAATCATCATATTTTCATAAATAAAATTGGCACGATAGGTATTATTGGCAATAATACCTCCAACTTTTGCTGCAGCCAATATTACATATTCTGGTTTTTCTTTTTCAAAAAATTCTGCAGCTTTCTTTTGATTCGTCAAATCTAATTCAGCATGGGTTTTGAAAATTAAATTAGTATAACCTTTTGAAATTAAGTTATTTACAATTGCAGAACCCACCAAACCTCTATGTCCTGCAATATAGATTTTACTCTCTTTTTTCATTTTACTCAAAATAATTCATAATGGTATACCCACCATCTTTCAAGTATTGATCTTTTGTCATCAATTTCAAATCTGATTCCATCATTTCATTTATCAATTGTTCCAAGTTATATTCTGGTATCCAACCTAATTGAGTATTTGCTTTTGTAGGATCACCAATCAATAAATCAACCTCAGTTGGTCTGAAGTAGGTTGGATCAACAGCAACTACCTCTTTTCCTATCTCAACTTGGTATTTAGGATTAGAACAAGATACAACAATACCTTTCTCATCTTTACCTTCACCTTTAAATGTTAATGCTACTCCTGCATGAGCAAATGACATTTTCACAAAATCACGAACAGTTGTGGTTTTTCCTGTAGCAATTACCCAATCTTCTGCTTTATCTGCTTGCAGAATCATCCACATCATACGCACATAGTCCTTTGCATGCCCCCAATCTCTCT
>Ga0206679_10003218_pt1 | contig 12657 bp, 15 predicted proteins | sample M110012015metaG_FD_155464 | JGI IMG/M metagenome (GOLD analysis project Ga0206679, IMG submission 155464) | Ammonia-oxidizing marine archaeal communities from Monterey Bay, California, United States - M1 100m 12015 | ecosystem: Environmental > Aquatic > Marine > Intertidal zone | place: USA... | reverse complement strand
GGTTTGCCGATGCCTATCGTTGCAGCGAAGGTCGTGCGCATTGCCTCATAAATTTCCATGACTCAACCCTGGGTCATTAAGATTGGTGTATTATCGCTCAAGTGTTTAACAAGTTCTTGAAAAAATGAGGAGTTACCATGCCAATCAATCCTGAAGCTGTTGGTGTAAAGGGTCAGCCATCACAAAGAAGCTGGACTTCAAAAGATGCTCTGTTGTATGCCGTTGGCATTGGAGCAGGTACGGACGAGTTGCAATATACGACAGAGAACACAAAGGACATCGACCAAAAGGTATTTCCCACCTTTGCGGTGATTGTTGGTGGTGGCGGGATACCGATGCGGGAAGTGGGCTCGTTCAATCCTGCGTTGATGGTACATGGTGAACAAGGCATTGAGCTGCTGAGTGAAATTCCCGCAGAGGGTGAGATCGAAAGTGTTGGCGAGTGTACGGCCATTTACGATAAAGGAAGTGCGGCTGTTCTCGAGTTTACCTCTGAGTCTAAAAATGTTGCGACGGGAGAAGTCCTGCTCAGAACCCGGACATCGCTTTTTTGTCGAGGCGAAGGAGGCTGGGGCGGTGACCGGGGACCTTCAGAAAAAATCCAGTTTCCGGATCGTACTCCGGACCAACAGGTGAGCTATACAACACGAGAAGACCAGGCGTTGACTTACCGGTTGTCCGGTGATCGGAATCCGCTGCATTCAGATCCTTCTTTTTCAGCGATGGGAGGGTTTGAAAAACCGATTCTGCATGGGCTCTGTACATACGGGTTTACTGGTCGTGGATTACTGAATGCGCTTTGTGATGGCGATGCGGGTCGATTCAAATCCATGAATGCACGATTCTCGAAGCCTGTTATACCAGGTGATACCCTAACCGTGTCAATGTGGGTGGATGGTAGTGAAGCCCTGTTCAGGACAACCAACCAGGACGGTGATGTCGTGATTGATCAGGGTGGGTTCAGGTTTGAATAAGTATCACCGCCATTTCGACTGGCGTTTGCGCAGCTCGTCGAAGGAAAAAATCTCGGGATGGGGAAAATGCTTGATGTAGGGGATACAGCGCCAGACTTTGAGCTGACAGACGAAGAAGGTGAGGTTATTACGCTGGATGACCTCTTATCAGAGGGGCTGCTGGTTCTGTATTTCTATCCCGCGGATTTTACGTCCGTGTGCACCGCGGAAGCCTGTGAAATCCGTGATCGTCACGACGACCTTCGAGCAGTGAATGCCAATGTCGTCGGTGTAAGCCCCCAGGGGCAATCCAGCCACAATCGTTTTCGCGACCGATACGACCTGCCTTTCCCGTTGCTCGATGACCAACAAAAAAAAGTGATCAGAGCCTATGGCGTCAACGGTCCACTGGGTCTGGGTGTCCGAAGGGTAAGTTTTCTCATTAACCCGGATAAAAAGATAGTCAACAGGGTGGTCGCCGACTTCAGGGTTAAGCAACATATAGCGTTGATTGATTCGGTGGTTGAAGGTCTGGGCGGTTACTAATTCGAGGACTCATTATGTCGTCTACCAGGCGTTTGTATCCCGCTGACCTCCAAAAAGTCCGAGGAGATGGGCGGTTACTAATTCGAGGACTCATTATGTCGTCTACCAGGCGTTTGTCTCCCGCTGACCTGTTCGCCCAGAAATGTGATGCTATTTATCTGTCCCAGGCGTCTATGTTGGGTGCTGTTGATTTGTGTGATCATGAGAATATGGTGATATCTCCAGCACTTGGTATAAAACGTCTACTCTAGAAATGATCTAGTTCCCCGGCAGAGACGTACACTCAAAAAAACTGGACAAAAATAATGAACAAGAAACTGATATGGATAGCGGGTATTTTGGCCTCGCTGGTGGTCGGCAGCCTTATCGCCCTTGCAGGCAGCCAGAATGGTGCGCAGTGGATGGGGCTACCATTGTTCGCACTTTGCTGCGGTATCGCATTTATCGTTCAGTGGTTTTTGTTTATCCCGGCCTATGTATTCCAGACTGAGCGATATTTTGATCTGGCTGGCAGCCTGACCTACATTTCGCTGGTCCTGCTCGCAATGTATCTTTCCGGTGCACGTGACCCTCGATCACTTATCATTGGCGGGTTGGTGATCATCTGGGCTTGCCGGTTGGGTACCTTCCTGTTTGGGCGAGTATCCGCTGATGGTGAGGATCGGCGTTTTCGCGCCATCAAGCCTGACTTTTTACAATGTTTAATGACCTGGACTATCCAGGGTTTGTGGGTGTCTGTGACCCTGGCTGCGGGGCTTGCCGCGATGACGGTGTATGAACACAAGCCGATTGGGCTGTTGGGGACTATTGGTATATCCCTCTGGGTTTTCGGGTTTGTGGTTGAAGTGGTCGCCGATAAGCAGAAGTCGACGTTCAGACGGGAACAACCCGATGGGTTCATCACCAGGGGATTGTGGCAGTATTCCCGGCACCCTAACTACTTAGGAGAGATTATCCTCTGGTTGGGTATTGCCGTTCTGGCGTTACCTGTACTTCACGGCTGGCAGCACGCAACGTTGATTTCCCCAGTCTTTGTCTTCTTTCTGTTGACCAAAGTCTCGGGGATCAGAATGCTTGAGTTTCGGGCTAATAAGCGTTGGGGCGAGGACCCCGAGTACCAGTTCTATCGATCCAATACTCCGGCTCTGATACCACGGCTTCGGTTTTAGCTACTTCTTATGCAATACGACGGGTAAGTGTGCATAACCCTTAACGAATGCACTCCGGATATAGGTAGGCTCTCCAACAACTTCTACGGTGTCAAAGCGTTTCAGAATCTCTTCCCAGACAATCCGCAACTGCATTTCTGCGAGCCTGTTACCCATACAGCGATGGATGCCGAACCCGAAAGACAAGTGTTGTCGTGGCCTGGCTCGGTCGATGATAAATTTATCAGGTGTTTCAATCGCTGATTCATCACGATTTCCTGACACATACCACATGACGACCTTGTCGCCTTTCTTAATGGTTTTGCCGCCAATGACAGTATCTTCGAGGGCACGTCTGCGCATATGGGCAAGTGGCGTTTGCCAGCGGATGATCTCTGGCACCATGCTTGGGATCAGCCCTGGGTTTTCCCTAAGCTTCCGGTACTGATCCGGATGCTGATTAAGTGCAAGAATACCGCCGGTGATTGAATTACGGGTGGTGTCGTTGCCGCCAACAATCAGGAGAATCAGGTTGCCAAGGAACTCCATTGGACGTTCAAGCATGTCTTTCGTCGATTCGCCGTGAGCGAGCATAGTGATCAGGTCATTGTCGCCTGGTGTTTGCTGTCGCTCTTTAAAAATTTCTGTAAAGGTTGTTAGACATTCAATTAGTTCCTCGCGACGTTGGTCCTCCGATTCGATAATTCCCTGCTCAAGGTTTGCTGTTGCAACGTCGGACCAGCGAGTTAATTTTCGGCGCTGCTCGAATGGAAAATCGAAAAGGGTTGCCAGCATTTGTGTGGTCAGTTCGATGGAGATTCTATCTACCCAATCAATTTCTTCACCGACAGGTAATGCGTCAAGCAAATTTGCTGCGCGAGCCCGGATGGTTGATTCCAGCTTAACCAGGTTTATCGGTGCAACAACCGGGCTGACGACCTTTCTCTGATCATCGTGTTTTGGCGGGTCCATCGCAATAAACATTGGCAGCGTGAAATCTTCATCCTGGTCACCGAGTGTAATGCCGCCTTCGGAAGAGAACACCTTGTGATTGGTGTCCACGTGCATAATGTCTTCAAAGCGAGTGATGGACCAATACGGACCAAACTCACTTTCCTCACAGAAATGTACAGGGGCTTCTTTTCGGAGTCGTTCGAAATAGGCCCAATGAGCGTCCTGTTCAAACAGGTGCGATTGAGCAACATTAAAATACCCATCAAGCGGGATCGAATAAGGGTCTACAACAATTTCTTTACTGGTGCTGATCGCTTCGCTCATTTCTGGATCCGTGTTATTGGGTGGACGTTGTGCCAGCTAGTACTGGAATTCCGGCAGGTTTACGACAAGACCATTTAGTTCATCAGTCATGGTGATCTGGCATGCGAGACGTGAATTAGGTTCCCGGTCAGGGTTCAGGTCCAGCATTGCGTTTTCCTGGTCATTGGCTGCGCCAACCCGGTTCATCCATTCGCTTTCAAAGAGTATGTGGCAAGTAGCACAGGAGCACTCGCCGCCACAGTCGGCATCAATGCCGGGAACAAGGTTGTCGAGAGCGATTTTCATGACCGAATCACCATTGTCCCCATCAATGGTTGTGGTCTCGCCGGAAAATTGAACAAAGGTAACTTTAGCCATTTAACTGAGCCATTCCATAAAAGGGGCAAAATTAGCAACAAAGGAGGGGCTTATAAAGGTGAAATATGGCCACAATGCGATCCTATTAGGACAAGCTGAAAATACAATGAACCCAGGCTCGATAGCCCGTATTAGCCTGTCCTGTAGTGATCGTCTCTCTAGCGAAGTTGCCTGAAACAGCTCCGTATCTGGTCGACCAGTGCCTGGGGTTGTTCAAAGGCTGCGAAGTGGCCACCTTTCTCCATCACCTCAAAGTGAATCAGGTTAGTAAAACGCGCTCTGGCCCACCTTTCGGAAGTCTTGAAGATCTCTTTAGGAAAAAGGGTGCAACCGACGGGAAGCTCGACTAGGTCCAGGTTTGTACTTCCGAAGCTTTCCCAGTAGATCCTGGCGGAGGAGGCGCCGGCATCCGGCAACCAGTACATCATCACGTTATCCAATAGTTCATCGCGCGATGCTACGTTTTCGGGGTGGCCGTCACAATCCATCCATTGGTAAAACTTTTCAAGAATCCAGGCGGCCTGGCCGATTGGCGAGTCGGCAAGGCCGTAACCCAGTGTTTGAGGCCGGGTACTTTGTTGCTTGGAATAACCGGAATCATGATCCTGGTAAAACTGCATAGATTTCAGAGCGTCAGTTTCCTGATCAGTGAGATTGTCCATATTGTTCGGGTCGGGCGGAGCGATTGGCATATTCAGGTGAATGCCTATGCAATGACCCAGGTTCTGAACGCCAATTTGTGTAGTGACAATCGAACCCCAGTCACCGCCCTGGGCGACGTAGCGGTCGTATCCCAGTCGGATCATTAGCTCATCCCAGGCCGTGGCAATGCTGTCGATGTTCCAGCCTGGTGAAACCGGCTTGTCGGAATAACCGAAGCCAGGCAGGGTTGGAATAACGAGGTCGAATGCATCGCTTGCCAAACCACCGTGTTCAGTTGGGTTGGTCAAAGGCCCGATAATCTTTTGGAATTCGACAATCGACCCAGGCCAGCCATGGGTCATGAGTAAGGGGAGGGCATCAGGCTCGGCTGACTTGATGTGTAAAAAGTGGATGCCGAGGCCATCTATTTCCGTTTTGAATCCCGGCCATTGGTTCAGAAGCGCCAGACGCGCTGGCCAGTCATACTGGTTTAACCAGTAATCGTGGATCTCGATCATGTAAGAAAGCGGAATACCCTGGGACCAGTCTGGTGGGGTTTCCTTGTCTGGCCAGCGCGTTAGCGCCAATCGTTGTTTAAGGTCATTCAGTTCCTGTTCTGAAGTCTGAATGTTGAAGGGCTTGATAATTGTCATCACTATGCTCCCATCTGGAATTCTGGTTTGAGATTTTGGCTTGGCTAGTTGCCGGGGTGGATAACTATTTTCCCGATTGCTTTTCTGCCAAGCATTTTCATCATGGCTTTGCCTGTGTCTTGCAACCTGAATGCCTCACCGGATTGTGGGCTTATCTTACCGGACGTAATCCACTCCATAAGTGTGTTGAGGACTTCCTTGGCAACAGATGGATTGGCAGCGATGTGCCCGCCCCAGTTAACGCCAATGATTGAGCAGCGTTTTAGCAATACAAGATTCACCGGAAACTTTGGGATGTCCCCGGAGGCGAAACCAACCACAAGGAACCGTCCATCGGGACCCAGGGATCTTAGTGCAGGCTCAGCGTAGTCGCCACCGACGGGGTCGTAAACGATATCCAGCGGCGTTCCGCCCAGGATCGTTTTTAGTTTCTCACGCCAGTTATCTGAGCTGTAGTCAACAACATCATCGGCACCGGCGGCGAGACAGGCGTCTCTTTTTATCTTGCTTGAAGCCGCTGCGATTACCCGCGCACCTTTGCCCTTGGCAATATCAATAGCGGCAACGCCAACGCCACCACTCGCGCCCAGCACCAGCACAGTTTCTTTTTCCTTGATGTTTCCGCAGTACACAAGTCCGTGATATGCAGTGCAATAGTTGACGAGAAAACTGGCGGCGTTGTCATAACCGAGTGAGTCTGGAATGGGGGTGCATCGACCTTCATCCAGGGTAATGTACTCTGCCAGTCCTCCGGATGAAGGGGTGCCCAATACCCGTTGACCCCGGCGCAAATGTTTGACCTTGTCTCCGGCACGCTCGATGATGCCTGAAACTTCGTTACCGGGGATAAAGGGTAATGTTGGCTTAATCTGGTACAGGCCCGCAACTGTCAGCGCATCGACATATCCAAGACCGGTTGCTTCGACTTTGATCAGTACTTGATTTGGCTCTGGTACAGGCTGCTGCATCTCATGGACTTCCAGGGAGTCAGGGCTGGCAAAAGATTCACAAACAATCGCGCGCATGGAGAGCCTTCATTGGGTAAGGAAGAGCAGTACATATTAGGTGAATTGCCTTGTGGTAGCCACATGGCCAAAGACGTCTCTGATGACATATGATTTGCAATCTGCTTCTCATAAGCGGTACTGATATATTGTTCGTTGAAACTCCTGAAATTGAGTTAGAGATAGACAGCCTTTGTGAGGCAATCAAGGGAATTCCGCTGGTGGCTAACCTGGTAACTAGAGGAAGGACTCACCGGATGCTGCTCATCAACGACCGGATACCTCCACTGACCTTTTAGGGAAAATGCTCGTGCAAATACAAACTGAAGGAATCAGACTGATGCTGTCGAAGATGGCGAACCAATGAAGGGCGCGTACATACTTGTGTTGTTGGTATTGGTTGGTCGTGCCACTGAAGGTTTCAGGGGCGACACACCTGCAATCAGCCTGACGGGACCAGAGGGTGACATTAGGGGTAAAGCCAGATGACTATTGGGCTTGGGCTTGGGATATCGCGGTTTCCATTTAATACAGCACGGGATTATTGGCGGTGGGTTGATCGTTGTGAAGGCGGTGGTGTTGATTCGATCTGGCAGACAGACCGGCTGGTGTCGAAGGAGGCTATGCTGGAATGTATGTCAACGATGGCTGCTTTGGCAGGGCATACAGAGAAAATTCGTTTTGGGATGAACGTTGCTTCAATTGCCCTACGAGATCCGCTCTTAACGGCCAAACAATGTGCGACGATTGATTTTCTTAGTGATGGAAGACTCTTGCCCGCATTTGGTTTGGGTAGTGCTCTTGCCCAGGATTACTCGGCGACTGGTACTCAGACGAAAAGGCGAGGCAAGAAAGCAGATGAGGCCCTCGATCTGGTCGCCCGACTTTGGACAGAAAACGACGTTAATTTCGACGGAGAATTTTTTCAGTATGAAGGAGCGTCGATTTCACCGAAGCCGGCAAATCCGAGCATTCCCTTGTGGATTGGTGGCTCGAGTGAGGTTGCCATGCGCCGCACAGCGAAATACGGCACCGGGTGGCTAGGTGGTATAGACACGCCTGAGCAGGCCAAATTGGTCGTGGATGGCATTAAGTCAGCGCTTCTGGAAACAGGCCGCAGTATCGATGAAGATCACTACGGTGCTTCCTTTTTGTTTCGCTTTGGAAGTCCTGAAGATGATGTTGTAACTACCACTGCAAAGGGACTTGCAGCCCGGCTAAAGCAGTCACCGGACAGATATCTGGTCGCGGGTGATGCGAAAGCGATGGTTGGTCGAATTCGGGAGTTTATTGATGCCGGTTGCCAGAAATTTGTGATGCTACCCATGGCAAATGGTACGACAGAAGTGATGGAGCAAACGCGGCTTTTTATTGAGGAGATCCTGCCAGAGTTTGCTTGATTTCAGTCAGGCTATAGCTGGTTGATCACTTTCTGACACCGTCGGTAAATTTCGTCCTCAAGATAGTCTCTGAATTTTCCTGCATCAAAGTAAATATGCTTGCAGGAGGGACAACAGTCGAATTTTATTTCAAACGGGTCCGTACGCAGTATATGTTCCATTTTAGTCTGGCATTTTGGGCAGGCTACATCCTGCCGGCCTTCGACCGGCATAATCGTCATCTGGCTGTGTTCGGGATAAATTCCCCATTCTAAACGTTATTGCTGAACAGTCTGGCAGGGAAATGTGCAAGCACGCGTGTTAGGCTGGTTTTAGAATAAACCAACTGGACACTTGTCCCGGAAAAGAGATGGCGCAGGAACCAGAAGCCAGAACAGGCTTGTTTGAGCAGAAAACCACGAATGACTATGTGGTGATGTGGAAAGGCAGGGAAATTTGCAGGTATGCCTCTGTCCGGGATTTTGTCGATGCTCATGCCGAGGGTCTGGCCGCACTTGAGGCGAACCAGGCAGATTTACTTGAAAGCTACTATGGAGATCTTTAGGCCCTGGTGCCTGTCAGGTTATAGATACCGGCGCGATGAGTTACCTGTTACAGAATGGGGTGTCTGAACTCGAGGAGCTTGAGTCAGGTTGGGTTTCTACTCGTTGATACCGATGGCAATGGTGTCGTCTTCAACTCTTACCGGATAAGTGTTGATAGGTTCAAACGCTGGCGGCGCAATGACCTTCCCATCACTTAATCTGAATTCAGCTCCATGGTAGGGACAGGTGATACAACCGGCTGCGATGGTGCCTCCTTCCAGAGTGAATTTCTCATGAGAACAGTAGTACGAAACGGCGAAATAGTTTGCATCTTCTCTGCACAGAAGGATTTCTTCTCCATTCAGTTCAATGTACATTTGGTTAGTTACAGCCATTTCAGTACAGGCTGCAACGACGTAATACTTGAGTGTCATGATTTACCTTTAAGCATTTTCTAACGCCATGCGAAAACCGGCTGGTCATAATCCAGCACCCTGGTGGCATTTCCATTGATGGCGACTTCCCTGAACTGGTACAACATTGCAGCGGTCGGGGCATAGATCACGTCATCGTGATAGTTCATGGAGAGCACCTGACGATCACTCTGGGGAATAGATTCAAGATTGGGAGAATCGTCCCGAACGAGTTCCGTGAAAGTGAATGCATGAATCGATGCGACCTCGTCCGGGTTCGGTTTCAGGTCGTTTTCAATGACATCGGCCCAGACAACAACAGGTGTTATGACATATCCGGATCGCGTAACGTAATCGTCCAGAGTGCCAATGACATGCTGTTTACTAAGGCCTAGATTGATTTCTTCATGCAACTCGCGAAGCGCAGCCTCAATCGCATCCTCACCGTCATCTACTCGCCCTCCCGGCATCGCCCATTGTCCACTGTGTTCCTTTAATGTAGACGAACGTCTTGTCACGATGACTGAGGATTCGTTTTGGTGATCAAAGATGGTAATTGCAACGGCAGCATGCCGGTGTTCATCAAGTGATTGCCTTTCGTCTTTGAATGTCGAAAGGTTGTGGCGAATGTTCAACCGGGTTTCGTCGTTATAATGATAGTGGGAGATGGGACGCACAGTTATTGCCCTTTCAGTTCTTCGTTTGTTGCGATAGTGAGATCCGCCGCATCTGCAACTGCAGGGCGGTGAGAGATGTCGCCGTCTCCCCAGGCTCTTACCCATCTGCGCAAGAAATCCTTAACTTCCCCGGAATGACATCGGAGTTTTTCTTCAGTCGATCCAGAGCATGCATCACTCGCGTACAGCGGTCCTGACATAAACAGGAAAAGTATTAAGACGCAATAACGCAACAGGGTGTTAGGCGCTCCGCAAATCCGGTAGCTGGTATGCTTCTTCTTCCAACTGCGCCCTGATGCTTTTCTTGTCGATCTTGCCCGTGGAGGTCAGGGGAATCTGGTCAACAAAGATTACATCGTCAGGGAGCTGCCATTTTGCGAAAATTTCGGTGCAGTGTTCCAGGATCAACTCTGTCGTGATGTTCGATCCATCGACAAGGATCACCAAAGCAACGGGTCTTTCATCCCACTTTGGGTGTATTTGTGCAACGACGGCAGCTTGCACGACGCCGTCGAGAGCAACGATATGGTTTTCAAGGTCGACTGAAGAGATCCATTCTCCTCCCGATTTGATCAGGTCCTTGGAGCGATCAGCAATGATGAGATACTCTTCACCGTCAATTTTTGCGACATCACCCGTAACCAGCCAACCGTCGTGAAATTTCTCTGGCTGGGGATCATTATAATACTCGGCACAAATCCAGGGTCCCCGAATGAGGAGTTCACCTACCGAGTCCCCATCGTGAGGCACTGGGTCCCAGTTTTCGTCAACAATTTCGAGCTCGAGTCCCGGCATGATCAGCCCGGCTTTTGCGATGTTCTCAAACTGCTGTTCTTCCGTCAGATTGAGATGGGACCGTTTGGCGACCTTACGGCTCAGGGTTCCGAGTGGATTGGTTTCTGTCATTCCCCAGCCCTGGATCATTTCCACGCCCAGCTTTTCAAAGTACCAACGCATCAGCGAGACGGGTGGCGCGCTTCCACCGCAAGTGAGTCGGGATAGCTTGCTGAGGTCATACTTCTTGGGGTTCTCTTCCAGCAAGTTTCTTATTCCCTGCCAGATTGTTGGTACACCTGCCGATATGGTGACCTCTTCCTGCGCCATTAACGCAACCAGTCTTTCAGAATCCATGAACCGGTGCGGCAGGACCTGCTTACAGCCCAGCATCGAAGCGGTAAATGGCAGTCCCCACCCCATGGCGTGAAACATGGGGACAATACCGCATACCGAGTCCAGCGAAGACAGCCCCATTGAGTCAGTCATTGCCTGGGTAACGGTGTGTAAATAGGTAGATCGATTGGTATACATCACACCTTTCGGTTTGCCGGTTGTGCCGCTTGTGTAGCACAGCCCCATAGGTGCGTTTTCATCAATCTCTGGCCATTCGAAATCGGCTGGTTGGTTTTCAATGAACGCTTCGTAGTCCACCTGGTTTGGAAAGCCTGACTCTCCACCTTCGCCATGCCGTGATATGACCAGCAGCTCAACGGTTGGGATTCTGTCCAGGATTGGTTCAAGAAGTGGTAGAAGGTCTTCGTCAGCGAATATCACTCGGTCAGCCGCGTGATTAATAATATATTCCAGGTCAAAAGAGCTTAGGCGGATATTCAACGTGTGAAGAACACAGCCCATCGACGGGACTGCCTGATACAACTCCAGATGGCGGTAGTTGTTCCACATGAAGCTTGCGATTCGATCCCCGGGTTTAACCCCATGATCTGACAAAGCGTTGGCCAGTTGCCTGGACCGGGTTGCTGTGGCTTCCAGGGTCTGCCGATGCGTACCGTCCGCGAGGAGGGTGACAATTTCGACGTTTGGGTCAAGTTTCGCGCCGCGTCCAAGGATTCGGGACATGAGCAGGGGTGTTTGTTGCATTGTCATAGCATCGTCTTTCTAAGCTTATCGAGAAAAGCGCTAGGATAACGGAATAAGTCTGTGAAGCAAGCTAAGACCAGCAGGATTAGCGCGTGCTGGCAGAGCCTAGCCTGCATCATTGGTTGGCGCTGGCGCATGGCGCTTATGGTGGTCCCGGGTCTCCACGGTAAAGAGCAGTAGTGCCATCCAGATACAACCAAATGTAACAAGACGATCAATACCGAATTCCTCATTGTAGACCAGTACGGCTATTATCAGCGACATGGTTGGTGCGATGTACTGGAACATCCCGATGACGGTCAGGGGAAGCCGGATGACTGCAGCGGCGAAACACAGCAGTGGAAACGAAGTCACGAATCCCGACAGCATGAGCAGTAAATCAGTTTCTATATCATTGCCAAGAATCATAGTTTGTCGGTAGGCTATCCATGCGATGTAGGCGAGTGCAAACGGTGCAACGATCATTGTTTCAATGGCAAGTCCTGCGATGGCGTGAAGCCCGAGATTTTTGCGCAACAATCCATAGAAGCCAAAACTGAACGCCAGTGCTAATGCGAGCCATGGCATGCGTCCGAAAAGAATCAGTTGGATCGAGATACCTGTTCCTGCGACTATCATTGCGATCCATTGCAGCGGTCTTAAGCGTTCTTGCAAAAAAATCACTGCCAGGAAAACACTGACCAGGGGGTTTATAAAGTATCCAAGGCTGGCCTCGGTGATGTTTTGGTTAACGATCGCATAGATAAATACGAGCCAGTTGACTGTCAGTAGCATCGCCGTCAGGAACAGCGTTGGAAGTCTTGCGGCGGAAACTCTTAGCTCCCTTAAATTGCCTGTGTACGTCAGGATACAGATCAGCAGCACAAGGGCCCAGACAACCCTCTGTGCGAGTATTTCCCATGGGGAAACGTGATTTATCCATTTGAAGTAAATGGGGACGATACCCCAGAAAATATAGGCAGAGAGCGTAAAATACACACCCTGGGTCGTTCTTTCGTCACTCATGACAAAAAACATCTGTCGTGTGCAGGGCGAGCACTCTAAGCGACTGTGTATCCAAGTTCAAGGTTCTGTTGAATCAAGGAATCCCGACTAATGAGCCCGAGTAATGAGCCAGACTAATGAGCCAGTTGCACGTGGGTACCGGTTTGGTTTGTGTACGATGTACATCGATTGACGAAGCCGTC
>Ga0206679_10003217_pt1 | contig 12659 bp, 12 predicted proteins | sample M110012015metaG_FD_155464 | JGI IMG/M metagenome (GOLD analysis project Ga0206679, IMG submission 155464) | Ammonia-oxidizing marine archaeal communities from Monterey Bay, California, United States - M1 100m 12015 | ecosystem: Environmental > Aquatic > Marine > Intertidal zone | place: USA... | reverse complement strand
ATGTAGATTTAATGGCTGATGTTTATATGGGTTGGACATTTGAGTATGCAAAAAGAATGATGCGACTTATTGATAATGAAAATTTACGTTGGCTTGAAGAACCTGTGATTGCTGATGATATTGATGGTTATGCTGATTTAAAAGCCGGGTGTAGGACGCCTATATCTGGAGGTGAACATGAGTACACCCTTTTTGGTTTTAGACAACTTTTGGAAAAGAAGGCTGTAGATGTAGTTCAATTTGATACCAATCGTGTAGGTGGTATTACCCAAGCACATAAAATATGCGCATTGGCAGAGGCTTTTCAAATACCAGTGATACCACATGCTGGACAAGTGCATAATTTTCATATTTCTATGAGCAGTATCAATGCCCCTATTGTTGAATACTTTCCTTTTTGGCCAGTTGAAATAGGTAATGAATTATTTTGGTATATTTTTGATGGAGAACCCCAGGCTAAAAATGGATATATTGAATTAGATGACACTAAACCAGGTCTTGGAATAGAATTATCTGGTAAGTATCTTAACGATTTTGATATAGAAATTTAATTAGGGAAACATACCAAGATCATCAGCAAATTGTTTAGCTAATTTTATTCCAAAGTTCGTTGGGATGAGTCCTGGCTTTCTATCATAAATTTTTTTAATACCCATTCTATAAGCACAAATTCTTTTTCCATAACAAACTAGGGAATCAATAGATTGCATAGAATAAACAATTGATGGAAGAATTTTTTTATACAATCTTCTAGCTTCTTTAATTTTTTTTTGTTGTTTTAATTTATAAATTTTTAAAAAAATATCAGTTCCTTCTAAGGAGGGTATTATTCCTGAGCAACCTGCTAAAAAATTATCAATAATTTCTTGTCCACCACGTCCATTAAAAACTTGTAAATTTTTTGGATATTTCTTTATTTCGGTTTGGATTAGTGTTGCTGAAGCTTCTCCTTTAATTGCTCTAAAATTATTAAATTTTTTATAAAGCTTTAATATCTGAGAAGGATTTAATCCCACACCTATATATTCTTTTGCATTCTGAACTCCGACTAAAGTGTTAGTATTAACATATGGAATAATTTTATTAAAGAAATTGAAACAATCATCATCAGTTGTATTTTTTTTTAACAAAGGCTGAAAAACTATCCATCTTGCATTATAAAATTGAGCAACTTCAATTAATTTTTTATATTCATTAATATTATTGCCAGATATTGTAACTACAATTGGTAATCTGTCATTAGAAACTCCTGCAACTAATTCAATTATTTTTTTCTTTTCAGAAAAATTAAGTTTATTAACTTCTGTTGCAAGTCCTAAACAAGCTATGCCATGTGAACCTAGTTGTTTAATTAGCGATATTTGATCACGCATTGCTTGGATGTCTATTGAATTGTTTTTATTAAAAAAACAATATGTCATTGGAATAATGCCTTTTAACATTCTACTCTAATGGCTATGTCTTTTTACTTCAGAACCTCTTTTTCCTACAAGAAAATCTAAGTCCGCTCCTTTATCTGCCTGCATAACATGATCAACATACATTTTCTGATAACCACTTTTAATATCAGGTAAAATAGGTTGGTAAACTTTTAGTCTTTCAGCTATTACTTCATCAGACACATCTAAATGAAGCTTACCATTGTTAACATCAACTTCAATTAAATCTCCATTCTGAACTGCGGCTAGAGGACCTTTAACTGCAGCTTCTGGAGATGTGTGAAGAATAACAGTCCCATATGCCGTTCCACTCATTCTTGCATCAGATATTCGAATCATATCCCTAATCCCTTTTTTCAATATTTTTTGTGGAAGTCTCATATTACCTACTTCTGCCATTCCAGGATAACCTTTAGGTCCACAGTTTTTTAAAACTAAAATAGAGTTTTCATCAACATCTAGATTTGGATCATCAATTTTATCATGAAACTCTTCTACACTTTCAAAAACAACTGCTTTTCCTTTGTGCTTCATTAATTCTGGACTTGCAGCTGATGGTTTTAAAATAGCGCCATCGGGAGCTATATTACCTTTTAATATTTTAATTCCTCCCTCTTTCACCAAAGGAGTTTCAAAATCTTTTATTACATCTTTATTCCAGCATTCAGCATTCTTGTTATTTTCTTCGATTGTCTTACCATTTACTGTTAAGGCATCTTTACTTAATAGGTTTTTATCTAAAAGCTGCTTTATGACAGCGGGTACACCTCCAGCATAATAAAAATCCTCCATTAAATATTTTCCAGATGGTTGCAGATTAACAAGTGTTGGAATATCTTTTCCATATTTTTCCCAATCATCAAGAGATAGATCAATTTCTAACCTGCCAGCAACTGCCGCAAGGTGAATAACAGCATTTGTAGAACCTCCGATAGCTCCATTAACTTTAATTGCATTTTCAAATGAATTTTTTGATACAACTTTAGACATTCTCAAATTTTCTTTAACCATCTCTACTATTCTTTTCCCTGACATATGAGCAAGTGCGTAGCGTCTTGCATCAACTGCTGGTATTGCGGCATTATTAGGTAATGACATACCAAGTGCCTCAACCATACTTCCCATTGTAGAGGCAGTACCCATTGTCATACAATTACCTTTTGATCTACTCATAGAAATCTCAGCAGCTACAAAATCTTCTTCTGTAATTTTGCCTGCAGTAAGATCTGCATCCAGTTTCCAAACTCCTGTACCAGAACCTATTTGCTCACCTCTATGATGGCCATTTAACATCGGCCCTCCTGAAACACCAATTGTAGGTATATCAACACTTGCAGCTCCCATTAATAATGATGGAGTAGTTTTATCACAACCCATTAGGAGAACCACACCATCCATAGGATTTCCTCTAATAGCTTCTTCAACATCCATACTTGCTAAATTACGAAACAACATTGCAGTTGGTCTTAAATTTGACTCACTTGCTGAAAAAACAGGAAACTCTAATGGAAAGCCGCCAGCTTCATAAACGCCTTTTTTAACAGACTCTGCAATTTCTCTAAAATGACCATTACATGGTGTTAGTTCTGACCAGGTATTACAAATACCTATTACTGGTCTTCCATCGAAAAGATGGTTTGGATGTCCTTGATTTCGCATCCAACCACGATGAATAAATGTATCTCTGCGATGAGATTTTGAACTGTACCAATCTGATGATCTGTATTTCTTTTTTTCTGACATAATTTTTATACTTTATCACAGAAACAATTGCTTGCAATAATACTTTAACCGAATGCAGGTTTTGATTTGTAATCTTCAATACCTTGGTAATTTAATTTAACAGTAAAGAGGCGTCCAAAAAAAAGATTTTCACTTTTAGAGGAAAAGGTAATGCCTTCTCCTAAAATATTATTGCATTTATATAATAAATCGACTTTAGGCATAATATCTACTTAAATTAATTAATTAAAAAAATTAAAAACTATTTAAAAGATCCTAGAGTTAAACCTTTTATAAGTGGCTTTTGAAATAAAAATACAAAAAATAATACGGGAATTAGTAATAAAGATGCAGAAGCAGATAATTGACCCCAGTAAATTTTTTGATATCCTACAAACCCGTATAATCCAACAGGGGAAGTTCTTACAACAGAGTCTCCTAATACTAATGCAAATAAAAACTCATTCCATGAAAACAAGAATGTAATAATTCCAACAGCAGATATTCCTGGCATTGAAAGAGGTACTGCTATTTTATAAAAAGTTTGAAAAAAACTACTTCCATCAACATAAGAGGCCTCTTCAATCTCCATTGGTATTTCTTCATAAAAGCCACGCATTAACCATACAATAATTGATAAATTCAATCCTACATGAGCAATAATAATCCCAATATGAGTGTCTAAAATTCCTAATTTCAAATACATTATAAAAAAAGGAATTAACATTGCTATAGGAGGAGTCATTCTGGTTGATAAAATCCAAAAACCAAAATCAGCAGATCCTCTAAACTTAAATCTTGCTAAAACATAAGCGGCTGGAACACCAATCAATAAACCAAATAAAGTTGTACCGAATGCAACAATTAAACTATCTACAAAATATCCCCACACTTCATTATTTTTTATGACCTCAGTATAATTTTTCATTATTGGTTTAAAAATAAATGTTGGTGGTCGCGCTAAAGCATCTTTAGAGGTTTTAAAACTTGTATTAAGTAACCAATATAATGGAAAAAAACTCCACAATGCAAAGGCGTATAAAGCTAGTCTTCTAAAAAAAACTTTCATTACTTTAGTGTATCCTTTGGTTGAAGAAGCTTATTTTTACGTAAAAAAATCTGAGCAACAACTATGGTAATGATTAACATCACAATGGCTATTGATCCAGCGTACCCCATTGATAGATACTCAATGCCATGCTTGAAAGCATATAAATTAAGTGTTCTAGTTAGAATGCCTGGGCCGCCTGAAGTTAAAACATAAATAATATCAAAAGTTTTAAATGCATCAATAGAACGAAATAATAATGCTAACCCAATAAAAGGATAAAGCATGGGTACTGTAATTTTTGTAAAAATCTGCCAACTGCTTGCACCATCTACTTTAGCAGCTTCAAATGGCTCATTTGGTAATGAGGCTAACCCGCCAAGACAAATTAACAATATAAATGGAGTCCATTGCCATGTATCAACTAAAATTAAAGAAAATAATGCTGTATTAGGAGAAGCCAACCAGGCTTGAGGTTCCAAACCTAATAATTTCATAAAGTAATTTAAAACACCCAAAGAAGGATTAAACATGAGTCTAAAAGTAAAAGTAGCTGCAATTGGTGTTATCGCTAAAGGAAGTAAATACAAAGTCCTTAAAAGAGAAACATTTGTATTTTCATTATGAAGTAATGTTGCGAAAGTGACGCCTAAAACTACCTGTATAAAAACTGCTAAAATTGTAAAAACTAATGTTACTCTTAATGCTATCCAAAACTCATCAGTTGTCATTAATTCTATATAATTATTAAGAAATATAAATTTTGTCTGACCAGGACGTAATAAAGAATAGTCAGTAAAACTTAAAATAAAACTAACAATAAAAGGGAACAATGTGAGTCCAACCAGCAATATTGTAGCTGGCATTAACATTAAAAAAATAAATCTATTTTTCTCTTTTCTAAATTGACTCATAAAAAAACACCCTTGCATAAATTTGCAAGGGTGTAAAATAAAGTATTACGCTCCAATAGCTTTGTTAATTTTAGCAGTTGCTTGGGTCATAGCTTTCTCAGCTGATTTAGTACCAGTAACAACTTCATTAATTGCTATACCGAAAGGTGTTAGTATTTCTCCACTTTGAGGGTGGAACCAACAATCTTTCATTATTTTTCCATCAGCATTTTGAAGATTTGTTAAAGCTGCTGTTGCTGCCTGCGCACCAAATGCTGATTTAAAACCTTCAGATTCCCATGCCGATGTTCTTGTTGTAGCTAAACCTAAAGCAGAACTCATTAAACATGTAGGCTTACTATTTGCCCATGTTAAAAATAAAAATGCTGCAGCTTTATTTTGTGACTTGGAATTAATTCCAGACATCCAATGCCACATATTAGGTTTTGCTGTCTTTCCAGGACCACTAACCATAGCTCCATAAGTTGTATGACCAGCAGCATTACTTTTCTCAGGATTCTCAATATCTGTTGCAAAATTACTTGAATCCATGCCTATAGCGCAAACCTCTTGCATATAATCATTAAGACACTCATACCAATGGTAATTACCGACACCTAATGGACCTGCTTCTTTCAAAATAGTTCCATAATAATGTATAGCTTCGATTGCCTCTGGAGAGTCAAGCATACATTTACCATCTTGAATTATTACTCCACCATTAGAAAATACGAAACCACCACCTGGCCAAGAACCTGCTGTTCCATCAGCTTTTGATCTCATAGCAACACCAGAGACATCACCTGATTTTAGTTTTTTACCAGATGATAAAAGTTCATCAAAAGTGGTTGGTACACCTACGCCAGCGGCATCCAACATATTCTGATTAGCAAACATTGTTTGAGCTTCTGCAGTAATAGACATTACATAAGATTCCCCATCATTCCATATTGGAAATGATTTTGCTGAGTCAAAAATATCATTAAGATCATACCAATTTTTATCAAATAAATTTGGATTATCAAAATGTTGATCTAGCGACTCTAACCAACCAGCATTTGCTGCCTGACCATAAGACCATACCATATAAACATCAGGGGTAGGATTACCTGCTCCTAGTTTGACAGGAACTTCTGCTACATATTCAGACTCACTTTGTTTTTGAACCTGAACATTAATACCTGTTAGTTTATTAAAGTGTGGTAAAAGTGGTTCTATAGAAGACATCCATGGATGTTCTAATCCAGATAAAACTATTGAACTTCCCTTTTGTGATTGCCAATCAATGTTTGCACTTTGATACATTTTCATCATTTCATCAACATTAGACGCTGCATACAATGGTAAACCATATGAACTTAAAAGTCCTGCACCAGCTAATGCTGAAGTAGCTTTTACAAAATGCCTACGAGTTAAATTTAATTGTTTAATCGGCGGCAAATGATTAATTGTTCTTTTTTTCATTTTTAACCTCCCTTATTATGAAAAATTAACATATCTTACCACGCATATTATAATACTAAAACATTAAATAATAAAAAATAATTAGTATGATAATCATACAATAATTATTAATTTTATTAAATTCAGAGTAATTCTTAAAAAATATCTATTAAATAATAGTTTTTTGTTAATTTATAAATTATTGTTTCTTTAGTTTTCTTTTTTAGTTAATTTAAAAAAAAATATGAAATATGATTATATTATCATTGGGGGTGGAAGTGCTGGTTGTGTCACTGCTAACAAATTAGTAAATAATAAAGCAAACGTATTATTAATTGAAGAAGGTGGAGATTATAAAAATCCTTTTCTAAAAATGCCAGCAGGTTTCATTCCAATGTTAGATGGTAGTCCGTATCACAGATTTCATAAAACTATTAATCAAAAACAATTAAATGGTCGGCAACATGACATAGCTCAAGGAAAAATATTGGGTGGGGGCAGTAGTATTAACGGTATGGTTTACATGAGAGGTAGACCATCAGACTATGAAATTTGGGAGAAAGAAGTTGATGATAAATTTTGGAGTTGGGAACATCTATTAAATAGTTATGTAACTCTTGAAGGCAATCAAAGATTAAATAATAAATATCATGGCATTAATGGGCCACTAAAAGTATCAGATCCAAAATATGTTGTAAAAGGTACTGATTTATATATTAAAACTATGCAAGGTTTAGGTCTTCCATTTAATTCAGATTTTAATGATGGCAATCAATACGGGGTAGGCTTAATGCAACTTACCACAAACTATGGAAAAAGATGTAGCGCAGTTGATGCTTTTATTGACCCTATAAGAGATAATAATAAGCTTAATATAAAATTAAAAAATATAGTAACTAAAATAATAATTGAAAAAAACAAAGCTATAGGTGTTGAGGTTTTTGAGAAAGGAAAAATCAATAAGTATTTTGCAAATAATGAAGTAATAATTACAGCAGGAACATATATTTCACCAAAAATATTAATGCACTCAGGTATTGGTGATGAAGAAGAACTTAAAAGCCATAATATTAAAACAATAGTAAATCTCAAAGGAGTTGGTAAAAACCTACAAGATCATCACGAGGTACCCTATGTTGTATCAACAAAAAAAGGATACGGATATTTTAAACAAGATAAAGGTTTAAGAAAAATTATAAATGGCCTTCAATATATTTTGTTTAATTCTGGACCTGTTACATCCAATGCTGCTGAAACTTGTGCTTTTTTAAATCCTACAGATCTAAAAGATAATATTGATCCTCCAATTAAACTATACTGTGTTCAAATAATGTACACCGATAGGGATACAAAAGATATAAAACCAAATCATGGCCTAACTCTAACCTCATGTATTATGAACCCAAAAGCAAGAGGTGATGTAAAACTTAGATCATCTAACCCTCTTGACTTGCCTCTAATTAATCCAAATTTTTTCTCTAATCAGGATGATTTGAAACTTATGATTGATAGCGTCAAGTTTGCAAGAAGTGTAGTAAAATCAAAACCATTGAGTGACATTGTTATTGACGAAACTCTGCCAGGTAAAAACATAAAAACGAATGAAGATTTAATAAATTACTGCAAGAGAACAGTTAAAACAAATTGGCACCCAGTTGGAACATGTAAAATGGGCAAAGAAGATGATCCATATTCTGTCTTAAATAATAAATTACAGGTATATGGTATTGAAAATTTAAGGGTCTTTGACGTTTCTATGATGCCTAAACTAGTCAGCGGAAATACAAATGCTCCTGCAATGGCAATAGCAAATAATGCAGTTAATATTATGTTAGATGAATGAGTTTTTTAGTTTTAAAGATAATGCGCTTTATCTTTTATCCTAGCCATTACTACTTTTGTATCTTCTTCTGACCCATCATGAAAAGTTCCCATCAATTTATCTAAAAAACTTGTATTACCTCCTGAATAATTACATTCAAAATATTTATGATGGACATAATGATTATAATCACCAGTTGGAAGTGATACGCCATTTTTAAAAGTCATCTTTTCATAACCAGTGTGACCAGGTGTTGGAGCTAAACCTGCATGAAATACATGATACATCGCAACAAGAGGATGAGAAGGTATTATCCAATGAATAAGAATTCCTGAAAAATAAAGTATGTGTTCTATCGGATGCATTGACATACCGGACCAAGCACCAGTATTAGTATTTCTGTGATGTACTTTGTGAGCTATCCTATAAAGCGGTCCCCAATGCAATAAACGATGTGCCAAATAAAAATGAGCATCCCGCATAAAAGGTACTAAAAAAAATATTACACAGCAATACACAGGGTATACTTCCCAGCTAACATAAGGGATGATTTGGTTAGCAAATGCCCAAAATGTAATAACCTCATATGTAGTCCACAAAGGAATAGCGCTACAAAAGGTATAGAAAAGATTATCTTTTGTTTGATCGTTAAATAAAAATTTAGAACTATTGGTCTCTAAAGGCTTTGGGTTATATTTAAATGATGTTCCTTGATTTTTCAGTCTTAAGTGAAAACAACCTGTCCAAATCAATATAATAGCTGCATTTCTAAAAAATATAAATGCGATCCAACCAATGTCTAATGTCTTCATTGTTTCCAATGATGGCGTTAGAAAAAAATATGTTGCAATTGTTATTAATCCAAATACGAATGTCCAAGGAAACATCATCCCTGGATATTTAAAATAATATTTGAATAATTTTATAGGCTTAAAAGGAATTACATAAGGTGGGTTAACAGGTATTGTTCCAAAAGGTTTCCAATTACCTCTTTTATCTCTAGTGCCAAAATCTTCATCATTTAATATTTTTTTACTCATAATTACTTTTTATTTTTCTAAACTATTCAAGAACTTGTCTAACTCTTTTTGAGAAATTTCAACAACATTTTTTTTATCTGGAAAAACACCCTCTTGAACATCATTATAAAACTCTTGAAAAGCACCTACTCTTTCTTCTTGTAATCTCTCAAATTCTTTTAAAAAATTTCTATAATTTTTTGCGTGTCTTGGTATGTGCCCAGTTGTTGTACCTAAAATATCGCAAGCAAATAAATATTGAGCATCACAACCTGAGCCACTTCCTAATGATAAGATTGTTGTATCTATTTTTTTAGAAATTGCTGACGCAACTTGATGTGGCACACATTCCATTTCGATTGCAACAGCACCTGCATCTTGAAACCTTAAACAGTCTTCATACACTTTAGTGGCTTCATCAAAATTTTTACCCACAGCTTTAAAACCACCAGTCCATGTAGTTCGCTGAGGAATTAATCCAACATGCCCTAAACATGGAATACCTTCTTTGTATAATGATTTTAAAATTTCAATTCGGTGGCAGTAGAACATATCAAAATCATGCTCCAACATTTTAAATGCTAATTTTTTTGCTTTATCAAGTGTTGGCCAAAGAGTATCTGGAGCTCCATAATGCATAAAAGCATTAGGTGCTGCTTTTCGAATATTTAATACTTCTTCAAAACTAGCATGATCATGAGGATTTGTATATTTTCCTGCCGCTCCTGTACCCACCATCTCAATTCCTACTTGATCAGCAGCAAGTGCTTCTTCCTTGTTTTTTACGAGTATTAAAGTGAATTGTTTTTTTCCCTTTAAACTCTTTAAATCTTTTACTGTAATTTTTTCAGTCATTGATTAATTATTTATATCTGGGATTTCAACATCTATGAAATAATTTTTATCTTTAGATTGCTTTAAAATAGCTGGAATTATAGATTTATATGCCTGAAAAATACTATTATGAGGTTTTGGCATTTGATTTTTTACTTCCTTATGAAATTTTTTTAAATTGTAACATGGAATTTTTGGAAAGATGTGATGTTCAATATGGTATTCCATATGAGAATATAAAAAACTAAAAAAAGGATTCATTATTACAGTACGCGTACTTTTGCGATGGTCTTTAACATTATCTGCTAGACCAGCATGTTGAGTCATCCCACAAATCATCAAAATTGTATTACCATAAAATGGTGGTAAAATTATCATAATTAGAGGAAGCCATGATTGTAAGTAGATTGAAATAGCAATAACTAATAACCATAGAAGAACATATACACGGGACATATTAACAACTTTTTTTATTTCTTTTTCAGGAACAGTGGTTTTAACAACTGAAGAAATAATGCCTAATGAATGTTTAATTATTTCAAAATGAGTAAAGTGCATTACTTTTTGAATATTAATTAGCGGACCTAAAGGTAAAAAATTTAAAAAAAATCTTAATGGCTCTGTTGGTCTAGGGCTATTATTTTCATAATCATATACTTCTTCATGAGTAAAAATTGTATAAGTGTGATGATGAAAATGACTCCATTTCCACCGAACAGACTCAAAGCCACCAAGAAAAGATGTAATCTCGTAAAAGAATTTATTTAATCGTCTTGATTTGAAATATGTCTCATGATTTGTTTCATGCTGAACACTAATAGCTTTGCAATAAAAAATATTACCATAAAGTAATAAGGAAGGAATAGACCACCAAGTACCCCATGTAATAAGACATAAGTATCCTGAAATAAGTAATGCTATGACAAATATGGATATATCAACAATACCTTTAACATCAGATCTTTTAGATAGCTCTTTTAGAGTTTTCTTATCGATATTTGGTTTATACCAAGTATTTAAATCAACTTCTCCAGCAAACATACATTTATATTTTTTCTGAAAGTTTTAAAAAGTTTTCAAACTCTTGATCATCAATAACAACTGTAATTTTAGGATCATTGAAATTCTTATTAACAGTATCATTATGATATTCTTTAAAGGCACTTACTCTTTCTTTTTGTAATTTTGCATGTTCTTTTTTAAAATCTCTATATATTCTTGCATGTCTTGGTATATGACCATTGGTATATCCTAGAACATCATTAGCAAATAAATATTGCCCATCACAGCCAGATCCACTTCCCATTGAAAGAGTCATTATATCAACTTTTTTTGTAATAACTTCTGCAACTTTAGGTGGGACAACCTCAAGTTCTACACCAATAACACCTGCTTCTTGTAATTCTATAGTATTTTGTAAAACTCTCATTGCTGTATAAGCTGTTTTACCTTGAGCTTTATATCCACCTATCCAAGTTGCAAGACCAGGAACCAAACCAACATGACTATTAATTGGAATAAATTCATCTCTTAAAGCTCTAATCCATTTATAACTCCAGCCTCCTCCATAGACAACATCAGCTCCAACATCCAAATATTTATGACATAATTTCATTGCCTCATATTCTGAAGCAACTCTTACAGCACCTCCTGATTGCATAAAACATGTAGGTGCAGCTTCACGTATTCTTTTTAGCTCATCAAAGGAGTTATAAATTCCATATTCAGGAGCATCATGAGAAGTACAAATCATATCAATACCCGCCTCTTCAGCTGCTGCTGCTTCATCAGCGTTGTGGACAAAGATAACACTAAGTTGTCTTTTTCCCTTACATCCTAAATAATCGTGAACTGTCAGTTTTTTTCTACTCATTCATATCTCCTAATTATTAAGATATCTTAATGTAAACTAGATCATTTTCAACTTTAACTGGATAAGTTTTTAAATCTTCACAGGCTGGAGGGCTTATGGCTGCCCCAGACTTAATATCAAATATCCCTTGGTGCATAGGACATTCAACTTCTCCATCCATAACTAAACCATCTTCTAAATGCACCGCTTCATGAGTACAAACTCCATCTGTAGCAAAAAATCCATCTTCAAGCTTATACACACAGTATGTTTTATTGTTATAATCAAAGCGAATTATGTCTTCAATATCCATCTCTGCAGTACCTTTTACAAGCTGCCAATTTTCGTTTTCAATTTCCATACTATTTAATTAGTTAACATTTGTTAAATTCAAGTTTTATACATTTTTTTTTAAAAAATAATATTATTATATGACATTATATGAAAATCATACTATTAGATTTTATGTTAAAAAAAAACAATCATAATTATCCTTTTAAAAAAATATTTTATATTTTGGATAATAAATTTAAGTTTGAAATAATATATTATTTAATACAAAAAAAAATGCGTTTTGGAGAAATTAA
>Ga0206679_10003204_pt1 | contig 12692 bp, 11 predicted proteins | sample M110012015metaG_FD_155464 | JGI IMG/M metagenome (GOLD analysis project Ga0206679, IMG submission 155464) | Ammonia-oxidizing marine archaeal communities from Monterey Bay, California, United States - M1 100m 12015 | ecosystem: Environmental > Aquatic > Marine > Intertidal zone | place: USA... | reverse complement strand
ATTAGCGTTAGGGTTCATGTTGTTAAACATTAATAGTTGGAATTATGGCGGAAACGAAATACACGGAAAAAGAACTAAAAGAGTTCAAGGCGTTAATTGAAAAGAAATTGGAACTTGCTCAGGAGGATTTAAGCCAATTACGTGCATCAATGTCTCATAAGGACGATAATACAACTGAGGATACAGCCCCAACTTTTAAGATGATGGAAGACGGATCTGAAACGATGAGTAGAGAGGAAACGGCTTCATTAGCTGCAAGACAGGAGAAATTTATTCAAAATCTGCAGAATGCACTTCTTAGAATTAAGAATAAAACATACGGTATTTGTCGGGTAACAGGGAAGTTAATTCCGAAAGAACGACTTAAACTAGTTCCGCACGCTACCCTTTCTATGGAGGCTAAGCAAAGACAGTAACTCAAGATATTATACGCTGAGATGCGAAAACTAATTTTAGGATGGGTCTTGCCTCTACTGATAGTAGACCAAATCTTGAAAATTTATATCAAGCTAAATTTCACAATTGGAGAGCGCTTGGATTTAATTCCGGGATTAATTGAATTTCAGTTTATTGAAAATGAGGGGATGGCCTTTGGTTGGGCTTTACCTGGTGTTTTCGGGAAGCTATTATTAACAACTTTTCGTCTCATTGCATCTATTGGTATTGGGATTTATCTGTATAAACTTATTGAGAAGAAATCTCACCTTGGTCTTTTGATAGGTGTATCAATGATTTGGGCGGGAGCTATTGGTAATATTATCGATAGCGCAGTTTACGGTCGCCTGTTCTCTCATTCAGGTTGGGGCACAGTTGCGCACTTTGGTCTGGCAGATGGCTATTCGCCATGGCTTATGGCAAACGTTGTAGATATGTTCCACTTTACAGTAACCTGGCCGTCTTGGATGCCATTCAACATGGCGGGGGCCGAGGTTTTTCCTCCTATTTGGAATATTGCAGACGCGGCAATTACAATAGGGGTTATTTGGATAGTATTTAAGCAGAAAAAGTTTTTTGGAGACACGACTAAATCAAATTCAGATGTTTAGTTATACGCCTTCTCCATTTGCCTATTTAAGGAGAAGCTCGAGGAAAGTAATGGTTGGGGATTTGGCCTTAGGGGGAGATGCCCCCATACGGATTCAGTCGATGACCACTACTAATACTCAAGATGTAGAAAGTAGTGTCGAGCAATGTATAAGTATGATTTCTGTTGGGAGCGAATTAGTCAGGTTGACAGCTCCAAGCATTAAGGATGCAGATGCTTTAGAACAAATTGTGGGAGGCTTGAGAGAGCAGGGGTATGAAACACCCGTTGTTGCGGATATTCATTTCACGCCAAACGCAGCGTTACGTGCTGCAGATTTTGTTGAAAAAGTGAGGGTTAACCCCGGGAATTATGCAGATAAGAAGAAGTTTGACCATCATGAGTACACGGATGAATCATATGCTCAAGAATTAGAGAGGATAAAAGAAAAATTTACTCCACTCGTTTTAAAATGTAAGAAGCTCAAGCGGGTAATTAGAATAGGAACGAATCATGGATCTCTTTCTGACAGAATTACTAGCCGATACGGTGACACACCATTAGGAATGGTAGAAAGTGCTCTTGAATTTTTAAGAATAGCAGAAGAGTTTGAATTCTACGAAATGGTGATTTCAATGAAATCTTCGAATACTATTGTTATGATCCAAGCTTATAGACTTCTTGTCAAGCGCATGAAGGAGGAGGGAATGGATTACCCCTTACATCTCGGAGTTACTGAGGCAGGAGATGGTGAGGATGGCCGAATAAAGTCAGCTATTGGGATAGGCACTTTGCTTGAAGACGGTATTGGAGATACAATCCGAGTTTCGCTTACTGAACCACCTGAGGCCGAGATTCCGGTTGCTAGAATTTTGGTGGATAGATATAAAGATCGTCAGACAAAGGAGGGGACTCCAGATATAGAGCCTGTTCCGATTTCGATAAACCCATTTAACTACTCTCGTAGGGATACAAATGAGGTGGGAAAGATTGGAGGCAGTAGCGTTCCTGTTGTTGTTCAGACATTATTAAAGAACGTAGAGATCACTAAGACAAATCTTCTAGGTGTGGGATATAGGTATTCTACCGTTGATGATAAGTGGAATATTCTAGATAATGCCTGTGATGGGGTATTTACGGGCTCCCAAGTGATCCAGTTTAAACTCCCAGGGACTCTTATGGTTTTGATGAATGGTGAGGATTGGGAAATGAAGGCGCGTGGAATAGAAGGAGTGGAAAGACATTATCCTGTTTGGTCTCTAGAAGAATGGAATGAAGGGGAGAAAAACCGGGAGAAGGGGGTGGTTCACTTTATTCGTGCAGAAAGAAAGGATTTAACGCAGAACTTGATAGATAGTTTAAGTAGACCAGATATTGTTCTGATCCTTGAGACAAGCCAAATCAATGCTATGTTGGATTTGAGGACTTCTATTATGAAATTAGATGAAATGAGTAGTAGGGTTCCCGTTTTGTTGAGGAGAACTCTAGATGGGGTAGATAAAGAACAATTCACGTTGTTTCAATCAATTGATTTGGGCGGAGTGTTAATCGATGGACTCGGAGATGGGGTTTGGGTTGAGGGAGAGGAGGTCAGTTTGGTGGATAGAAATAACCTTGCGTTTGGGATTCTACAAGCTACAAGAACTAGGATTTCAAAAACGGAGTATATCTCTTGTCCGAGTTGTGGGAGAACACTTTTTGATTTAGAAGAGACTACTGCAAAAATTCGCAATGCAACAAGTCATTTGAAAGGTCTTAAAATTGGAATAATGGGATGCATAGTAAATGGCCCAGGTGAGATGGCAGATGCAGATTATGGATATGTAGGTACAGGCCCAGGTAAAATCACTCTTTACAGAGAGAAAGTGGTTGTAAAAAAGAATGTATCTGAAGAAGAGGGAGTCAAAGCTTTAATTGAGCTTATTAAGAGTGAGGGAGATTGGCTAGAACCGAATGAAATATCTCGATAATTTGGAAAATTCTACCATCAAAGTAATTGTGACGGGAAGCATTCCATATAATGATACTAGTAGGGTGGTGAGAGTTTTATCTGAAGATAAAGGGATGATACCTTTATGGGTAAGGACAGGAAAGAAAGCTTCGAAAGCAATTTGGCATCCACTTTCTACAATAGAACTTGAAAACTTCAAAAGAAAGAAGCAAGACGGTTTGGCTACTTTTAAAGAGGCATCAAGAGTATTGCCAGCCAATAACATTCTAAGTGATGCGCGTAGATCAGCTATAGCGTTCTTTATTGCTGAGGTTTTAGACAAATCTATTTCTGAAGACACACCTATGCCTGAAGTTTTTAAATTGGTTTGGCAAACAGTGGAATTGTTAGAAACAGAGGAATCGGTAGCAAATCTTCACATATATTTTCTAGCACAACTAGTCCATGCTTTAGGGCTAATGCCAGAAGAATCTGTTAGAGTGGGTTTGAAAAAGTCGGGGAGCTTAAACCTAGATAATGGAGAGTGGTCAGATGTTGAAATGAATCTCTCAAAGGGGTCACATTACTTAAAGGCGAATCTTGTAAGAATAATGATGGACATTCCGGGCATGAAATTTGATAAGATGCGGGGGTTAGGATTAGAAAAATCTGAGAGAAAGGAACTCTTGTTAGGTATGGTTATGTTCATTCAACTTCACCATGCAGGTCTTAGAGAAATAAAATGTTACGATGTACTTGAGACGATATTTTCAAGCTGAGATGACTTCACAAATAAGACTGTTCTTCAGTCTTGTTGTCATGTCTATTTGTATGCATTCCTCAGTGTATTCTCAAGACACAGAGGCTAAACAACAGAAGGTTAGGGTGGTAAACGGATCTATTCCTATTCCATTTGTAGCTGTGATAAATATTTCAACATCTGAGCATACTATATCTGATGCTGACGGAAAAGTGTTTCTCCCATTGAGACACCCCTCTGACACTCTGATGTTTAGGAGTATGGGATATGAGGATGTAATTATTTTACCAGGTCAAATAATTGGAAAATTCTTACCTATGTATGAGAGCCCGGTAAGTCTAGAAGAGGTTAAGATTTTGTCAAATGTAGTGCCAGATGTTGCTGTTGATTTGGGATTGAAGAGGGCGTCAACTATAGGAGCCACTGCTATAAAGAATGGTGTGCCACCTGGAAATACAGCGGAGTTATTACAAAGTTCAGGTCAAATTCACATCCAACAAAGTCAGCAGGGAGGTGGATCTCCTGTATTACGTGGTTTCGAGGCGAATAGAGTTCTTTTAGTTGTGGATGGAGTACGCATGAATAATGCAATTTACAGATCGGGCCATCTACAGAATGCTATTACAGTAGACCCGAATTCATTGGAGCAAATTCAAGTAATTCTAGGGCCAAATAGTGTAAGGTTTGGTAGCGATGCATTAGGTGGAGTAGTTCATTTTCAAACAAAGCGCCCACGGTTTAGAAGCAATTCATCTGAATCAAATTATTCAGGGTTAATTTCCACTCAATACAAAACTGTAAATAATTCTTATAATATCCACGCCGCAGCGGAGGCGGGAGGACCAAGGTGGGGCACTGTAATATCATTTAGTCAATCTGAATATGGAGATTTATCTATGGGTTCATGGCGGGCTCATGGTGATAGCGCCTGGGGATTAGTGCCATTAGTGGCTACAAGAATAAATGGAGTGGATTCTATTGTGTTGAATTCTGATCCTGAAAAGCAAAGTCCATCAGGTTATTCTCAAAATGACTTCTTGCATAAATTGAGGATAGGGATACCAGGAGGAGCTATAGAAACGAATATCCAGTATAGTAAGAGTACAAACATACCTAGGTTTGATAAACTTAATGACTTATCAGATGACACATTAAAATGGGCTGAATGGAATTACGGTCCTCAAGAAAGGCTTATGGCTGCTGTAACATGGGAACAGTACCTAGGAATTCCAGGATCTCTTCATACCACTTTAGCCCTTCAGCAGATTTCAGAATCGCGTATTAAGCGTCTCTTTGGCTCTCCTTTTAGATCAATTCAAGAAGAGCAAGTAGATGTTCTTTCAATGTCTTCTATTTGGAAGTCGTCACCTTTTCGAGGTGATGGATGGAAATTTGAAGCGGGATTGGATGGACAACTAAACGATGTCGTTTCCACTGTGAAAGCTCAAGATCCCGAGGGTGAAGACATTATTGACCCGGGCTTTGTAGGAGGGTTAATGACGAGATATCCTAACGGAGGCAGTAGTATGAGCTCTTTCGGAGCGTTTGCTTCTGCAAAGAGATCATTGGGGAATAAAGTGTTTCACTTGGGTTTGAGATATAGCTACTCTTCTTTTGACGCAGCATTTGATTCCACTTCAGCAATAGAACTACCTTTTGCTGAGGTGCATTCTGCACATGGCGCTCTAACCGGAAGTTTAGCAGCTGAGATACCTATAAGTGAGACCTTATCTTCAGTTTCCTCATTATCATCAGGATTTAGACATCCAAATATTGACGACGCGGTAAAGGTTCGAGAGAAAGGAGGCTATGTACTTGTGCCAAATGATTCGCTCAATGCTGAATATTTATACAGCCTAGATGAAAGTATTACATGGAGACATCCATCTTCAGATTTGTCTATTTCCGTAGCAGGTTTTATAAGCCTTTGGACGGAAATAATTACTCCTGTAAATTCTATTCTTAATGGAGACTCGACACTTGTCGTAGATGGAGCTGCTTCAATAATCCAGCGAAATGAAAACTCTGGGAATGCTATAATCAGAGGGGCAAGACTTGAAGTTAATGCTCCACTCATGGAGAATATGAATTTTAAAAGTTTGATTAATTTCACAAAGGGATACATATTGACATCTAATACACCTGTTGCTCATATTCCACCCACATTCGGCAGAACTTCACTCGAGTACTCACAAAAGAATTGGTCTATAGAAGCCTATGCTCTTTATAGCGGGGCCAAGCATATTGAGGATTACGGCCCAGGCAGTACAGATAACGCCCAAGAGGCGTTAGAAGATGGAACGCCATCATGGTGGACTCTTAACGTAGAGTCTCATATCATATTTAATGAGCATATGCATGCTCAAGTGGGCTTATCAAATATTTTAGACATGCATTACAAGTCCTTTGCATCGGGTATTTCTGCTCCCGGTCGTGGTGCATATATCGCACTCCATGCCATCTTCTAATCGTCTGCCACGCCTTAACTTACACCCATGCAGTTTTCAGAGGTTTTAGGCCAAACCAAAATATCTTCTTTACTACGTGAAGGTGCTAGATCAAAAAGAATAGCTCATGCTCAACTCTTTGATGGGAAAGAGGGGTCGGGAGCACTTGCGCTTGCTCGAGCCTACGCTCAATACTTGCATTGTAATAACCCATCTGATAATGATTCTTGCGGAAGCTGCGATTCATGTAAAGCACATGATAAGCTCCAACACCCGGATTTACATTGGACTTTTCCGTTCTTTAAAAAGGAAGGAAGTGGACACTCAATCTCTGATCCATTTCAAATTCTTTGGAGAGAGAGTATGCTTGAGACGGGGTATTTAGGTTTAGAGGACTGGCTTTCGAAAATAGGTGCAGACAGAAAGCAATTATTCATTTCTGTTGATGAAGCTTTGGAGATAAATAGAAAATTAGGTCTTAAGTCTTTTTATGGCGGCTATAAAATTTTAATATTTTGGTTGCCTGAGACTATGCGGGTTGACACGGCAAACAAATTGCTAAAACTCATTGAGGAACCCACAGATAGAACGGTTCTTCTTTTTGTTTCCCAAAATCCGGATAGACTACTCCCTACTATTCTATCGAGGCTTCAACGAGTTAATATTCCAAGACTTACAGATACTGAAGCTGCAGAGGGGATTTCGAGGTTCACGGGCATTTCATCAGATCGTGCATTAGGGTGGGCTCACGTTACAGAGGGAAACATTTCAGCTGCAGTTAGGCTGTCTACTTCGGGAGATGAAACGCCCGATCTAGAGTTGTTTTCCGCTTGGATGCGTGCATGTTGGGCTCGAGATGGAGTTGCGCTATTGAAAGGAGCAAGCGACTTTGCTTCCCCTGGTCGGGAGTCACAAAAACGGTTTTTGACTTATGCATTACATATGGTCCGCCAATGTATTCTAGGAAATTATGGCGCAGATCCTCTTGTACGTCTCACAGAGGGCGAGACAGTTTTCCTCTCAAAATTTCAGAAGTATATTCATGAGAAGAATGTTGTGTCATTGCGATATTTACTTGAGGAAGCTCATAGTGACATCTCAGGAAATGTAAATGCAAAAGTGGTTTTTTTCGACCTTAGTATTCAGGTTCATATACTATTGCGCAAGGAGTCGTAATAAAGATAAATTAATGGGAATTTGCTAGCCGTGATAAACGTATCTTCGTTGCATTATGGGATGTAGTAGTTGCAGTAAAGGGGCCGATGGCTTGCCGAGAGGTTGTAAAAACAACGGACGTTGTGGAACGTGCGGTAGTGGTGGGAAAACTACATTCGATTGGCTTGAGGGCGTTTCACTACCTGATGGAACTTCAGCTTTTGATATTATTGAAGTTCGCTTTAAAAACAATAGGAAGGGGTTTTATAGACGTAAATCGACAGACAGCTATTATGTAGGTGATGTAGTTTCTCTCGACTTGAATCCAGGTATGGATGTTGGAGTTGTTTCTCTAACGGGAGAATTAGTTCGCACTCAAATGTCTATTAGAAAGGTAAGAGACGATCACGAAATAAAAAGAATACTATATAAGTCTACTAAAGAAGAGATTGAGGTTTGGCAAAAGGCTAGGAAGAGAGAAGAAGAAACTAGGATTAAGGCTAGAGAGATTATCAATCGTCTTGAAATTTCTATGAAACTGACAGATGTAGAGTTTCAAGGTGATGAAAAAAAAGCAACGTTTTATTACATAGCTGAAGAGAGAGTCGATTTCCGTGAACTAGTAAGAGAGCTAGCTGCTACATTTAATTTGAGGATTGATATGCGCCAAATTGGTGCTCGTCAGGAGGCTGCAAGAGTGGGGGGTATAGGCGCTTGTGGAAGAGAGCTTTGCTGTTCAACTTGGTTGTCTGATTTTAGATCGGTGTCAACTAGTGCAGCTAGATATCAGCAAATGGCTCTCAATCCAATAAAATTAGCCGGGCAATGTGGTAAATTAAAGTGTTGTTTAAACTTCGAGTTAGACCAATATGTTGAAGCGGTAAAGGAGTTTCCATCTCCTAATGCTAAGATTCAATCAGAAAAAGGAAAAGCAGTTATTTTTAAGATGGATATCTTCAAGAGACTAGTTTATTTTTTAGAACTTGGTGATAAAGGAGGGGGGCCAGTACCTTTACCTCTAGAGGAAGCAAATAGACTTATTTCAAAATCAGAAAAGGGTGAGAAGATAAGTTCACTCTCTCAATTTGCAATTCAGGAAACCCCGGACGAAATATCAAAGACATACAGTAATGTTGTCGGCCAAGATGATCTTACTCGTTTTGACGATGCCAAAAGAAAGAAGCCGAAGTATGGTGGCAACAAGCATCGGAATAAGAGAAAAGATAGAAGAAAGGGAAATCCTAAATTGAAATCTACTAAATAGATATGTTGCCTAGATTCAAAGCATTTTTTTTTCTAGTCATTAGCATAATATTCTTAAGCTCATGTGGAGATTTACCCCTTGCAAGTAATTCAATAGAAATTGATTCTGAAGGTTGGAATTCAATTGATTCCACTTCTTTTGAGTGGGAAGTAGAAGATCTAGCTTTGAGGTATAATGCTTTTATAGACATTCGACATAATGCCGATTATCCATATTCTAATTTATATTTATTTCTTGATTTCACATTCCCAAATGGCAAACAAAGAAGGGACACATTAGCTTGTATTCTAGCTGATGAAAGAGGAAGATGGTATGGATCGGGGATAGGTGATATTATTGATTATAGAGTACCTTTTAGAGAAGATTTTGAGTTTCCAATAAATGGTAAATATCGATTGAAAGTGGTGCATGGCATGAGACGAAATCCTCTTCCAGGAATAACTGACCTAGGGCTTAGAATAGAGAAAAGCCAATCTTCTCCATGATTTCAATCAGAACTGTGTTGTATCTTAGCGTCCCGCAAGAAAAACAACTGATATAGTTCTCGATGATTAATAGTAAAAGACTTCTCTTTTTATTGGCCTTGGTTACTGCCTTGTTTTTCTCAACTTCTGCTCAAGAAGTCAAGAAATGTGGTATTTATGAGGCCACAATAAGAACTTTTGGATTAACACCTGAAAGGCTACAAAATCAATCTGAAGCCTTTGCTCAACTTGAACGCGAAACACGGCAGTATAGTAATTCAGGTGAGCGTGCAGAGATGTTAACCATACCCGTTGTCTTTCATGTAATCCACAATAATGGTCCTGAGAATATTTCAGCTTCTCAAATTCATGATGCTCTTGAAGTGGTAAACAGAGATTTTAATGCATTGAACGAAGATTTAGATCAAGTAGTTTCTGCTTTTGATGATATTATTGGAGATGTACAAATACAATTTATATTAGCTCGTAAGGATCCTAATGGCATTTGCCATTCTGGTATCAATCGCATTCTGAGTGATGAAACATATATTGGAGGAGAGGATATGAAGCTTTTGATCCAATGGCCAAGGAATAAGTATTTAAATATTTGGGTTTGTGCTGAAGCAGGGGGTGCAGCAGGTTACAGTTTGTATCCTAGTTCTGTAAATGGGTCAAACAACTCAGATATGGATGGTATCGTAATAAAGGATTCATATACGGGGTCAATTGGAACGAGTAATAATTTTCGCTCAAGAGTATTGTCTCATGAAATCGGACATTGGTTAAACCTCCGTCATTTGTGGGGAAATTCGAATACTCCTGGCGAGGAAGATAATTGTGATAATGATGATAATGTATCGGATACTCCAAATAGCAAAGGATGGACATCTTGTGTTTTAGATGGAGTTTCGTGTGGCTCTCTAGACAATGTGCAGAATTACATGGAGTATGCATACTGTGGCAAAATGTTTACTGAAGGCCAAAAGAACCGTCTTCGTGCCGCAGCCCTTTCTATGGTCGCTCAACGTAATCAGCTCTCTACACAGAGCAATCTTATCGCAACAGGTGTTGAGGGAGACCCAGAACTTTGTGAGGCAATATTTACAGTAGATAATGATGTCATTTGTGTTGGGGATAGCATTCATTTCATTGATGAGAGTTTTCATGATGTAAGTTCTTGGTCATGGGATTTTGCAGATGGTAGTTCTATTTCTGGTTCGGAAGAAGGGATTCATAACAATCTATATCACGTTTTTAATGCAGCGGGTACATATGAAGTAGTATTAACTGCTAGCAATGGCTTTGAATCTCTTCCCTCAAGCCCTACTCTAGTAACCGTTTTATCACCGGGAGCTATGGATAGTCCAGCGGTTCAAGGATTTGAAGAAGCGGAATTCCCTTCAGACGATTGGTTTATCACGGATTTATTAGATGATGGAGGCTGGGAAATGACTGAAGAAGCATCCTTTTCAGGCTCTAGATCTCTTCACTTAGCAAATTGGGATAATGATATTGAGTTCAATAAAGATTTCTTGTTTTCTAGTACGATGGACCTATCTGAGGCAGTAGAGGTGAGGGTTCGTTATAACTGGGCCTATTGCTTTAAAGGCACTAGCGATAATGATGAGACGGACGATAGATTAAGGGTTAGTGTTACAGGAGATTGTGGAAATGATTGGGACCTTCGTAAGATGCATCGTGGATATACGTCACTTCCCTCTGCTCCACCACATTATTATCCTTTTGTACCTGAGAATTCGGATGAATGGAATGAGTTCACGCTTATTTTAGACCAAACTAAATATCTCACACCAAACTTCAGAGTAATGTTTGAATTTGAAAGCCGTTTAGGTAATGATATTTTTCTCGATGACATTAATATTACGGCATACGATTCTTCGATGTTAGCAATACAAGAGTGGTCTATGGGGCCAGATTGGAATCTCTTCCCCAATCCCTCAGATGGTGAAGCTACCCTGAATTGCACTACAGTAATAAATCACGAAATGCGAATTGTTATTTACGATGCATTGGGGCGACAAGTAAAATCAATATTTGAGGGTTCGCTTCCTGCAGGCAACCACACATTTGCATTATCTCCTGCCAATATAAGAAGAGGCGTTTACTTTATTGTCGTTGATGCCGAAGGTGTTTCTCGATCTCTTACCTGGATAATAAAATAGTCTAAAAAACAGAAAGCCCGCTAATTTGGCGAGCTTTCGGTATTCTGTATTAAAGAAGTATTTAGTCTTTCGAACCAAGCATTATTGAGACACATCCCTCAGGAATAAGGGCAGCATCACTCATAGGAACAGAGACTCGTATAGATAATTGTTGAGTAGTCTCGACTTTTAGATCAACATGGTCAGATCCGTCAGAGTTCATCCAAAGGGAATTGCCTTCAGAATCATATAGTCCAAACTCAACAGCGCCTAATACTGGGTGAGAGCAAACGACTACTCGGTAGTCTACCCCACCGTAAAAAGCCATATCTAACTCTGCAGCATCGCCAGGTATTAATACCGCAGCGTTGTAATTATCGTTTTGAGTGTAGTCTTCCATAATAGGAAGGCAATTGCGTTTTGTAAATGCACGGCATTGGCTAGAAGCTTCAGCTGCGAAAAATGCGAATGACGCAAGGAATAGGATTGTGTATTTCATCTCTGCTTTCATTTTACGACGCTTTCGCGAGATTGTTACGTATTAGAGCTATTGCATCCGAAATAGCTGCAATTGTTTCATCATCTGCATGGAGCTCGTCCCCACCACTGATAATAATAACACCTTCTTCATTATCTGTTGTAGACGCTCCACCATCCCCAGTAGTAACACCTTCAAAGGCAACCACAATAGGTTGTAGTTGAGATATCATACCTTCAATTGCAGGAGAATCAGAGTAACTTTCGATTAACCCCAACACGTCTTCAAGTATAAGTTTTTGCTCTGCAATTCGCTGCTTTAATGCACTTGTGGCGCCATCTAATTCTCTTGTGGCAAGATATAGGCCTTCAACCCATCCAGCCGCAACTACCAAACCAGATAGATCTTCGTGACCAATAGATTTCAATTGTTCGTTTAAATCAAAAAATGCTCTTGATACAATTGTTACAACTGAATCACGATTAGCTCTATTATCTTCAGCTCGAGAAATAATATCTTCACTTAAGACTGCACCAGCACCAAGTTCAGTGCTTAATAATTTTACAGCATCTAAGTATTGGAGAGCTTCAGAGTTCTTTTGGAATATAGAAGCGTAACTCAAATCAGCACCATATAGGCCAAGATGAATGGCGTGGTCAGTACTAATACCATCTTGGTCAGCCAAAGCTAAGTTGCACAAGTAATCGGCATTAAAAAGAACTCCTTCCTTTTGAATAATCCTAGCAGTCTCCATTGGAGATGGTGCCGCTCGGAAAATCTTTTTAAGAGTTTTTGTACGTTGAGCAATGGATGCTCCTTCGGTAGCAGACGAATTATGGTCGCCGGTGGAACCGTTTGTAGTGCTTGAATCTCCGCATCCCCATGACAATGCTGCTACAGCTATTGTAAACGTGAGGCTTTTACGGAATAAAGATTGAATGCTCATTTATTTATATTATGAGTTAAGATGTTGAAAGTTGGTGATTCTTTCAGAATGTACGCAAACTA
>Ga0206679_10003200_pt1 | contig 12706 bp, 6 predicted proteins | sample M110012015metaG_FD_155464 | JGI IMG/M metagenome (GOLD analysis project Ga0206679, IMG submission 155464) | Ammonia-oxidizing marine archaeal communities from Monterey Bay, California, United States - M1 100m 12015 | ecosystem: Environmental > Aquatic > Marine > Intertidal zone | place: USA... | reverse complement strand
CCAACTGTAGCCGACATCCATGTTCTAAGATGTCTATCAATATCGATTTGGTCTTTAGACATCAATTGGGTTTTAGGAAATCGCCCTAACACCCACCTTGTCAATAATCTAAAAGATAATGTGATTAAGCCCAAAGCACTACCTGCAGCTAAGAATTTATAGGTAGGGATATCAATTTCCAAAGCTGAAGCACATCCTAATGAAATAGTAGAAATAGCTATAATACCGAGCAAATGTGCAATAATTACCCCCCCGGTTCTTGGTGTCTCTTCCGCACTTCTGTGCCACACCCTCTTTACATCACTCACTACCCAAACGGCTAGCCTCCATTCTCTAGGGAAACCATGCCTTAACCACAGTAGTAAACTACCTATTAATAGAGAAGTGGAGAATAGTAAAATTAAAGGAGCGTCTAGATGATTTATTTCGATGCTTTCGTACATGGGTTGCAATTTCCATCAATTCACCTGAATAAGTCCGTGTCTTACTATTTTTTTTACTTCAGGAGTTTCTTCTGAGAGGCTTATACTTATTGCTTTTAAAACGGCGATATAGGTTCCAGGAAACAATTCCCCTTTTGAACGATTTTCTCCTTCAAAAACCCACAATTTTTTAGAGCTTACTTCCTCTCCATCTTCTGTTAAGGAAGTTATCCATTCTCCTTGTGAGGAATAAATATCTATTGTTATAGACCACCTCCCTAAATTTTCAGGAGGCTCCCATTCTAGTATAACCCACTTGAAATTTGATGTTGAATTTTTTTCAATAGTTTTTGGTGTTATTATTAGAGGATGCAGAGATCTGTTTTCTATTAAATGTTCATTTTGAAAAACTGAAGAATAGTTATTCATACCTGGAGAACACCCCCCTTCATTACTAGGAGCATCAACCCAAATATCTTCATTCAAATTATAGCGCTCCTTTGAAACTCCTTCTATTGGTCTGTTTATTTCTACTTCATCTGTAAAACCGGAGATAGAAGATATTAGTTTTAGAGATCTTCCATTTGTAAGAGAGGGCAAATCAGCTTTAATAATTCGAGAAGATTCACTTGTGTTGAGAATCCAGGAAGGACATTCTGCAAATGCAATGATTCCTTCAGGTGGAATCCACCACCCAATTTCAGTAATTTCAGACCAATCGTTTGGAACGGGATTATCATCTGTTGAAAATAATAATCCATAGGTAGTTTTCACATTATCAGAGCTATTGCAAACCTCTACGAATTGAGATTTGCCAGGAAAAGGGTCTGAAAGGAATTCATTTAGTAAAAAATCTTTTTGATTGGTTTCAATAGGGAGATCAATATTCCATGAATTAGTTCTATATGGTGCATCCTTATGCACTTCTTTCCAAGCAAAACAAGTTATTTCTATGATGTCGTCAACGGATCCTAAGTCACTAATGTTATTTTCTGATACTGCGATATTTGATGAATTATTTACGAAATCCCATTCTATTGGAGGATCCCAGTTTTCAGCACTCAACACACAAGAGTCCATTGCATAAGGTGAGTGCCAACAAAGCCGCTCATCAATGCCACCCCAAATCAAGCTTGTATCTCTCAGAGTTCTTTCTTTTATGATCTCTACCCCTATATGTCTTGGATATCCTCGCGAGGCACCGAGAACTCCATTTCCACTCCTCCAATTCATAGGGTCGTTTGATGGGAGATAATAACTTACTCGTTCTAAGGAATGACCACCATCAGCTTTTTCTCCATCATCATGCCAACATCGGCTATATTTTACTAGATCAATAATACTAGGTGCATCATCCAAATCACTTTTTCGAATAGATAGCTCCAAAGTCCCATTATTTGCAGATAAAGGACTCCAAGAATCCATGCGATTTGGTTCAAGTACCAGCATACTATCAACATTTAGGTATTGCCCAGACTTTAACAATCCATTTCCTAAATGGAGCCCATCTAAATCAAGTGTACGACTGCTGATATTTACAATTTCAACCCACTCTTCCCATGGACTATCAGGAGACGGGTTTGTTAGGAATTCAGAAATCACGAGATCTCCCCATTTAGGAGGCAGGGCAGGTTTCCAGTCCATTAATACTCCACCGGTGTTTATTCCATTTGAACAAAGTTTACCACCCTCTATTATGATGTCTATTAGTTTTCCTTCAGGTAGGGGAAACTCCCTATCCAACACCCAATATGGACTTTCCCAGTAAGCTTCCTCATAATTGCCTTCGTGCATAAACCGGCATAGCAATTCAGAAATGGGGTCAATATCTGGATCTAGAAATAATTCCACCTTGTGAGAATTTCTCAAATGCGGAGATATAGTTATCGGAACAGCAATATGTGGTGCATTTGCTTCAATCTCTCCTCTTTCCCACGGTGTGGCTCCTAGAGGCATAGATGTTGGTTCCCAATTAGACGCCAATCCACATCCTTCAGGGTGTATTTTACTAACAGATAGAGCGGCAAGAGACTCCCCCTTCCACCAAGACCGATCATATGATAGTCGGTCTATTAATGTTCCATCGGGTCTTAGTAGAGAGAGCGTCATTCCATTGTCGCTAAGGCCTGACCAGCCTTCTACTTCTGCAATATATCCTAATTCTTGAACTCCTTCAGCAATCGTAAAAGGAGCATCACAAATAAGAAATCGAGACTGAGGAGGAAGGAACCCATCCCAGTCGTTATTTGGGAGTATTTGGCGTATTACACCAGATTCTACACTTGAGCTTTCAGAAATTAGCCCCCACCCGTTTAAGTTAATAGTTCTATCTGTTCTATTTAGCACCTCTATCCATTCGACTTCTGGAAGTCCCACCGATGGAGTTGCATCTACAAATAATTCTGTGATAGTTACTTCCCTGAAATTTACAGAATTAGAGTCTGCCCAAACAATATTCAGAACTGTATCCATCTCATTTGTGAAGACACGGCAATTAATAGGCCTACCGTCAATTAAAGGGCCCATACCTGAAAATTTTGAATGATGTGGAGCTGTGCTTGGCAATATAACGGTAGCAGCAGGGTAAACCATCAGCCCCACTGGAGAGGTGCGATTCCAAACAATTTCAATACTAGTAGTATCTATAGCCCTATGAGTTAAGATTTTATGGTCCTGTATACCCTCCCATATGGGTAGCAAACTATTGAGTCCCCAAGAAAAGGCATCAGTATTTGAAGATGTGCAGGTAGCTTCAAACCCTATACACTTTGGCTTCCAAACATCTTTTGCATTTGAAAGAAGAATGTTAGATACAGGTAAAGACCACTCGGAATCATGAACTCCAGCCCTTATGGAAGAATAAGTAGAGTCTATTGAGTATCTGAATTCAAGATCGATGTCGAAGGGTTCAGAGTAATTAATGATAAAGGGAGGTATTTCCTGAAAAACATCAAAATGGAGATTAGAAATTTCTAACGGATCATCGCTACCATTTGTGCCTGCAGAAATAGTGAGACTTCCTGGGGGTAAAGATTCAGATTCTGAGAACGATTCTGGCTGGGATTCTGATATAAAAATCCGAGAATTATTATTATTAGAACCGTTCAAATCTTGTAGCCACCTCATGTTCAATGTTAATTCAGCAAATGGCTCAGTAGCGCAGCCCCAAATTCGATATGTTCCAGAGTTTGGTGCATCAAGATTCCAATATTCTTGAGAATTAAGTTCATTAGATATCACCCATTCTTCTGAGACAGCCCAAACCAATGTATCCTCCTCTAAGGGAAAGAAAAAGAGAGGCATTATTGCGAGGATATTCATATAGCCTCAAAACTCGTTTGGTTTTTAATAACCACAAAACCGTTCACAAATTAAGACTCTACATATATTAACTAATGTGATAGTATTATTTTTGCAAGATGAAATCATTACGTGTAGCAATTATTGGAGCCACGGGTTTGGTAGGAAGGACCATGCTTAGAATTCTGGAGGAAAGGGGATTCCCTATTGAGGAATTAATAGCTGTTGCTTCAGAAAGATCTGTTGGGAAAAAGATTTCTTTTGCTTCTGGTGAGGTAGAAGTAATAGGACTTGAAGCGGCAGTTGCCTCTAAGCCAGATATAGCACTTTTTTCTGCAGGCGGGGAAACTAGTCTTGAGTGGGCACCAAAATTTGCCTCTGCCGGAATTACAGTTGTTGATAATAGCTCTGCTTGGCGTATGCACAAAGACTATAAATTAGTAGTGCCTGAGGTTAATGGCGATACACTTTCAACAGATGATTTAATAATTGCCAATCCGAATTGTACAACTATGCAACTCGTAATGGTGCTTAAACCCCTTCACGATAATTTTCAAATCGTGCGAGGAGTTGTGAGTACTTATCAAAGTGTAACAGGGACTGGACAGGCTGCTGTAGCCCAAATGGAGGATGAGCGTGCTGGTCGCACTCCTTCAGAACAAGTTTATCCTCACCCAATAGATAAAAACTGTCTGCCTCATTGTGACACATTCCAAGAAAATGGCTATACCAGAGAGGAGATGAAAGTCCATTACGAAACAAAGAAAATAATGGGCGATGATTCAATTTCTCTTAGTTGTACAGCGGTACGTGTTCCAGTTGTAGGGGGCCATGGAGAATCCATATTTCTTGAATTTGAAAGGGATTATGATATGGACGATGTACGTTCTATTCTTTCATCTTTTCCAGGAGTCATCCTACAAGACGACCCTGAGACGTTTAATTATCCCATGCCTATTACTGCTCACGGGAAAGATGATGTTTTCGTGGGCCGTCTTCGTCGCGACCTGTGTAACCCAAGAGGTTTACATCTTTGGATAGTAAGCGATAACCTTCGCAAAGGTGCAGCTACAAATACTATACAAATCGCCGAATATCTGAATTCTCAGGGGCGTTGGGGATAAGTTTTCTTAGTTATAAACGACGCGAATAACTTTCGTTTGGTAATTTGTCATTCTATTGTATGACGAACCGAACCCCAAGTAATAAGTCGCAGTCTAGTATGAAAACATCTATTTTAACAATTGTCACTCTTTTAATCTCCACTCTTTCTTTAGCCCAAACCACAGTTAGAGGACGCGTCATAGACGCAAATTCAGGAAATGGATTGATAGGCGCTTCAGTTTATTTAGAGGACTTTAACGAAGGAGCATTTACAGACTTTGATGGCTTTTTTCAGTTTAAAACTCATGCACAAGGCCAAACAAATCTCGTCGCCGCTAATATGGGTTACGCAAAAGTCAAGAAGTATATTTCACTAGAGGGTAGAGGTCTATTGAATATGGGGGAAATCGTTCTTGAACCGACTGCTATAGGTCTTAATGAAGCAGATGTGATTGCTTCAGTCGCTATAGATAGAGCTACGCCAGTGGCGGTTTCGACTATTGACGCACGACAGATAGAAGAAAAAATCGGAGACCGCGAACTTGTCGAGGTACTAAATTTCACCCCTGGCGTATATGCTACAAAAGGCGGAGGTGGATATGGCGATAGCCGTATCAACATACGGGGATTTGATCAACGAAATGTCGCTGTATTGATAAACGGAATCCCGGTTAACGATATGGAAAACGGCTGGGTTTACTGGTCGAACTGGGCTGGATTGGGCGATGCGGTGCGGACTATGCAAGTTCAAAGAGGGTTAGGAGCTTCAAAGCTCGCAATTAACTCTGTTGGAGGAACTATTAATATCGTTACGAAAGCGACCGACGCAGAAAAGGGCGGCAGCTTTAGCACCTCGATTACAGATTATGGACGCACGAAACATATGCTATCCCTAAGTTCAGGAATACTCCCAAACGGTTGGGCCGTTAGCGCCATAGGATCTCGAACCTATGGAGAGGGTTATGTCGACGCTACTTTTGTTGACGCATGGAGCTATTTTCTCACGGCAGCAAAAGATTTCGGTGAACATAGACTCGTCTTTACAGTCATAGGCGCACCTCAAACTCATGGCCAACGAAGTGGTCGTCTCACCGTTGACCGTTTCAATGGTATTAATAATCTTCCCGACAGCTTAGGTTATGAGGGGCACAGATGGAATGACGACTGGGGATACCTAGATGGAGAAGTACTTAATTCAAAAGTGAATGGTTATCACAAGCCACAGATTGCACTTAATCATTATTTCCAAATTTCTGAGAAATCTCATATTGCTACATCTGCATATGTCAGTTTTGGAAAGGGGTATGGCTCTAGATATGATGGGACGAGCAATCCGCGGATGTTCGAAACCCTCGCAGACGGGACTACTGTAAAGACTACTAGATATTGGGATTATTTATTTGATTCTAATGCAAATAGTACTTTACCGGTTACTTATCCAGAATTCGAAATCGCATTTAACGAGGATAATGGAGCATGGGTTGATACATTACAGTATAAGGGAGAACCGGTAGTAGTTAATGGCGATACGCTTATAGGTGGAAGGTCTAGAAGCGTTATTGAGAATGCTCATAACGAACATTTTTGGACTGGAATATTGAGCACTTATAAAGCAGAGTTATCACCAAACCTTAATCTCATAGCCGGGGTGGATATGCGTTACTATGAAGGAAAGCACTTCACTCGTGCCTCGAACTTGCTTGGAGGAGATTTCTATATGCAATCCTTCTCAACAGCTACGGGGTATGGTATCAATCCAGATTATCAACTATTAGCTACTGAGGGTGATGTAGTAGATTACGATAATGTCGGGATAGTGAAATACGCGGGATTCTTCTCACAATTAGAATATAATACTGATCGTATTTCGGCATTCCTTGCAGCAACTGGAAGTTATACAGGTTACCGCCGTTACGATCCCTATACATATTTCAGATATGATGAGACAGGGGTACAAGAGGTGACTGAGTATAACGACGAAACAGGGCAGTACGAGACAAGCGAACAGTTTATGTATGGCGCGTTGAGCGAAAAAGCAAGTGCGCCAGGATATAATGTAAAGGCGGGAGGGTCGTACGCAGTAACAGAAACGAACCACGTGTATCTAAACTTAGGAATGTATTCCCGAGCTCCCTTTATTAGAAATGTTTTCCCGAATTATCAGAACGTTCTCTCAAATGATAACCTTGTTAATGAAACGGTTGATGCTATAGAATTGGGGTATAGAGTACGCTTGCCTAGAGCATCTATAGATGTGAACGTATATCATACTCGCTGGAAGGATAAAACGATAATGTCAGGGCCACTATTGAGACCTGACGGAACAGAGTATCGTGCGTTTGTGAGAGGACTCATAGAAACCCATGATGGAATTGAACTAGAGTTCAGAACGAAACCACTACCATCACTAGAGTTAGGAGGATTAGTAAGTATTGGGGATTGGAGATGGGATAACGATGTTGACGCGGAGATTTTGGATGAAAACACGAATCAGGTTATTGATTCACTACATATTTATTCGGCGGGGTTAAAAGTTAGCGATGCTCCACAAACTCAGTTTGGCATACAGGCAAGAATGGATTTGCCAAAGAATTTCAGGTTTGGAGCAAGTTATGTTTACAACATGAATTTATATGCGCAGTTTGAAATAGATCAAGATCGTGATGATGAAGAACGCATTGGTGTCCAGCCTGTACAATTGCCAGATTATGGGTATTTAGATGCAAACCTTAGTTGGAATACACGAATTCGTGATTTAGACGTGCGCCTAGGGTTGAATGTTCAAAATGCGCTTGACAAAATTTACATGAACGAGGGTGACGAAACTTGGTTTACTGACCCCCAAACGGGTGAAAAAGAGCAGGGTACTGTGGAAAATGGAAAACTTGAAGGATATTGGTCTTATGGAAGAACCTTATCTTTCTCAATTAAAATAGGATTTTAAATAAAATATATATAATGAAAAACACATTACTAGTTGCCCTACTATTTTGCGCAGGGGCTTTAATGGCGCAATCCGACGGTCCAGCACACGTTGTAAAAACTAATCCATTCGGACTCCTGTTAGGACAATATCAATTAGGATATGAGCACGCACTTTCTGATAACTTTACAGTTCAAATGTCTGCAGGTATGATAGTTGGAGGAGGTTCTGCAATTGATTCAATATCTGGAGACTTAAATACTGCAGATAGGTCGGGATTTATTCTAATTCCCGAGGTCAGATTTTATCCAGGAGGGGATGCTTGTGAAGGTCTTTATATAGCAACATTAGGTCGCTATAGAACGGAATCATGGGATGTTAATGGCGCTGATTGGTACACAAGAACAGCAATAGGGGCAGCGGCAGTAATAGGATATCAATATTATGGGGATGGGGTTATGATTGATGCGTTTTTAGGTCCTCAGTTTAAAAAAGTCGATACTGAATGGTTTGATGACTCCTTTTCAGAAGAAGAAGCATTGTTTAATGGAGGAAATGGAGTGAGATTTGGAGTTAATATAGGGTTTGGCTGGGATGGCAATTGATATAAATACATAAAGATTTTTTTATAGGGAATCCTGCCTTAAGGCGGGATTTCTTTTTGACTTAGATTCTAATAGATTACTCTTTGAGTTGTATTTTTCGCAATTAGAAACAGCACACATGAAGAATTTATTTGGATTTGTATTACTACTTGCGATATCGTTGTCATCTCTTAGCTCTTTATATGCTCAAGGGCCAGATGAATATTGGATAGGTCTTGAAGAGTATGCGGTGCATACTGAGGGTGATTTAGCAGGAATGACAACATGGAGGATGTATTTACATCTGCTCGATGAAGATGATTTCCTTTCAGCTTGCACTGGAAGTGAAGAGAATCCTTTCATTCTAGAATCGACATCTATTCCAGCATGGTATCAGCACCCCTCTGGTAGTGAAACTTTTGCAACCGGGATAAATTCAGTGTTCTTTACTGCTTTCCCTGATTTAGAGTACGACAGCTGGCTTACAATAGGGGTGGAGGATTCTTCTACCGCGATAGAGTTACTATCACTAGCTGATCCTTCTTATGATGCTTTTGCAGCGTTCGAGGCTGGAGAAAACATTTATTCGGATACTCCTGTCGGTAATGGATGGGCGACACTTTATCCTGGCTTAGGTGCTGACAGCCCTGGATTTGCTGGGGATGATCTTCGTATACTTATGGCTCAAATCACAACTGCGGGCTCTCTATCAGGAACAATCTATGTGCAGATTTTCCCATGGGGGGTTCAAGATCCTGACATTAGACTCCTTTTACCTATCCTATACGCTCCTACTCAGTGTATGGATGAGACCGCTTGTAACTACGATTCAAGTGCTTGGACAAATGATGATTGTGAGTACGGTCCTTTGGCTGGAGCTATAGAGGGAGAGCAAAGTGTAGTAATTAATGCTGGAGTTTCAGAGTGGTCATATTCGTGCAGTGATGAAGCGTCATCTTATGAATGGACTGTCACAGGAGGGAACATAATCTCTGGACAAGGAACTTCTTTCGTGACCGTTGAATGGACTGGAGATATTACTGACGGAGAAATTTCCGTTATCGCATTCTCTGAAGATGGATGCCCAGGAGCTTCATCAACTTTAGGAGTCGATGTTGTTATGGGAGTTGAACACCTAACCCTTTCAGAGAAATTAAATATTTTCCCATCTCCTGCAACCTCTAATATTACAATATCTACTGAAGGTCTTGCGGGGAATAACATATGCCAAATTTATTCTTTATCTGGGAAGAAGGTTATGGAGTTTGTCCTTGAAAACAATACCCATACTATCGATGTAAGTAACCTCTCAAATAGCACATACATTCTTACCGTTCATACAGAACAAGGATTAGTAAGTCAAACGTTTGCGATCTCAAAGTAAATTGTCATAAGTGCCTTGGCCTGGCGAGAGAGTATTAGCGACTGACTATTTCCTCGAGAGATTCCCTCCTTTTCTTTTTACGATTCTTCAGAAGATTTACCTATAGCCTTAATAGCTATTAGTCTGATTCTCTTCTAAATGATTGAAAGTACTGATATTGACTTTTCGGATTAACTGATTACATCTCCTGAGTTCACTCCCTCCTCTGGAGTGATGAACCTAAGCCCACCATCATTAGTGGAAGCCATCAGAACCATTCCCTGACTCTCGACCCCTCTAATCTTACGCGGCTCAAGGTTAGCTAAAAGCACCACCTTACGGCCTATAACTTCTTCTGGAGAGAAATGCTCAGCTATTCCAGAAACTACCGTTCTGGTATCTAGCCCGGTATCTACAGTTAGCTGAAGTAATTTATCCGTTTTTTCAATAGGGACACACTCAGTTACGGTTGCCACTCGAAGGTCCATAGATGTGAAATTATCGAATGTAGTGGGGTCTTTTTGTGGCATAATGTTAGATTTTTTGTCTAGGTTATCGTTATTGTCAAGGTCCTTTTTCCCAAGTTTTGCGATTTCAGACTCTACAGTTTCTTCATCAACTTTTAAGAACAATATGGGTAGATCACCAAGAATAGTTCCTGGCTTTACCAAGGTAGGTGAGGAGTCATTCCATCGTGAGCCTTCAACTCCAAATGAAACAGAAATTTTTTCAGCCGTGCGAGGGAGAAAGGGTTCTAAGAGTATTCCTAAGTTGCCTACAACTTGACAAGCGAGGTGCATTATTATTTCAACTCTAGAAGGATCAGTCTTTTGAAGTTTCCAAGGCTCTTCTTCTGTAAGATATTTGTTTCCTCGACGAGCAATATTCATAGCTTCTAGCTGAGCTTCTCGAAATCTGAATCGAGAAATAAGATCTCCGATTTTTGACGATGCAGCCTCTAGTTCATTAATTAAAGCTGTATCGACCTTAGATAGCTCCTGTTCATTTGAAATTTCAGGAACGGCACCGTCGTAATACTTTCTGGTAAGAACAAGAACGCGATTAACGAAATTGCCCAAAACATCCGCCAGTTCGTTATTTATTCGATCACGATAATCGTTCCAAGTAAATTCACTGTCTCTTTGCTCGGGCAGTATTGAAGTTAAAACATATCGCATAGGGTCACTTCCTTCAGGATTGTTTTCAAGGAATTCAGAAACCCAAACCGCCCAATTTCTAGAGGTTGAAATCTTATCTCCCTCGAGATTCATAAACTCGTTTGCGGGCACTTGGTGGGGAAGGATGAAATCTCCGTGCTCCTTTAGTAGAATAGGAAAAATTATACAATGAAAAACGATGTTGTCCTTCCCAATAAAATGTAGTAGTTCAGTGTCGGGATCTTGCCACCATTGGCGCCAATCTTGTCCGGTTTTTTCAGCCCACTCCATAGTAGAAGTGATGTAGCCTAGTGGCGCATCTAGCCAAACATACAGGACTTTTCCTTCGGCACCTTCGACAGGTACAGGGACGCCCCATTTCAAATCACGAGTCATAGCTCTGCTCTGAAGTCCACCATCAATCCAGCTTTTACATTGACCTACAACATGGCTTTTCCATTTCTTAGAATCGTGATGCGCTTCTCCATCCAACATACCCTGCTCAATATATTCCCTGAGCCAGTCTTCATGTCTACCCATAGGTAGATACCAAAGTGTTGTAGGTTTTAAGATGGGTTTACTTCCACTCAAAGTGGATTTAGGATTTACGAGCTCTGTAGGGGAAAGAGTCGAGCCACATTTCTCACATTGATCACCATATGCACTATCGTACTGGCATCTAGGGCAAGTCCCAGTAATATATCTGTCAGCTAAAAATTGATCAGCTTCTTCATCGAAGTATTGTTCTTCCGTTTTTACTTCGAAGCTGTTGTTCTCGAGAAGTTTTAAAAAGAATTCCTGTGCTACTTTATGGTGCTTCTCACTAGAAGTTCTACTGTAGTGATCGAAACTTATGTCTAGCCCCTCAAAAGCACCTTGCATTTCCTTGTGATACCGATCAACAATCTCTCTTGGTGTACAACCATCTTTTTTAGCCCTTAAAGTAATTGCTGCACCATGTTCATCACTCCCACAAACCCAAACCACCTCTTCACCAGCACTTCTTAAATACCTGACGTAAATATCTGCCGGTAGATACGCCCCTGCCATATGTCCTACATGAATAGGGCCATTTGCATATGGTAGTGCAGATGTAATCAGCCGTCTTTTCGGTTTACGAATGGAATTCATTTATGCTTTTTAAAACTCTGAACCCCAAAAATACCTCACTGCCTCCAGACTCATTAACTTAACCCCAACTAAAATGAACACAATAAGACCGACATATCTTAATCAAGGTGATAAAATCATGCTTGTTGCCCCGTCTCGCTTCGCTTTACCGGCAGTTATCCAAGATGCCGTTTCGGCCGTACTTGCTGCAGGTTTCACCCCAATAACCCCGCCTGGACTCGACGAACGCGATCATCAATTTGGCGGTTCATCAGAGTATCCCGGCGGATCAGATGCCCATCGAGCAGAGTTGTTAAACTCGGCTTTCCGCGACCCATCTATTCGAGCCGTTTTCGCTTTACGTGGAGGCTATGGTTCCGGACGACTACTCCCGCTCCTGGATTCCACGGCCTACATAGCTGACCCCAAATGGATTATTGGTTTCTCAGATATTACAACTCTGCACGCTTGGTCTACGAACCTTGGAATCGCCTCCCTTCACGCTCCCGTTGCCACCACGTTAAATTCGACTCGATCTTCCGATGTGGACGCTTTATGGTCGACACTCAGAGGAGATATCTCCCTCACGCCTGATGTGAAAATTACAGGCGGAAACTTTAGTGTCTTGTACTCTCTACTCGGTACACCATATTTCCCTGATGTTTCTGGTTCGCACCTATTTTTGGAAGATCTAGATGAATATCTGTATCACATAGATAGGATGTTCCTGGCATTTAAACTTG
>Ga0206679_10003199_pt1 | contig 12708 bp, 12 predicted proteins | sample M110012015metaG_FD_155464 | JGI IMG/M metagenome (GOLD analysis project Ga0206679, IMG submission 155464) | Ammonia-oxidizing marine archaeal communities from Monterey Bay, California, United States - M1 100m 12015 | ecosystem: Environmental > Aquatic > Marine > Intertidal zone | place: USA... | reverse complement strand
TAAAACTAAATGTACTAATATCTCCTATGTTACCTGCTATCCATCCATTGTAATTAGAACCTAACGCTTGGCAAGCATCTTCAATAAAGACAATATTGTTTTGCTTGCAGTACTCTTGTATTTCTGCAGTGTCAGATATACTTCCAAATAGAAATGGATATACAATTGCTTTTGTTTTATTACTCACCATCTCTTCAATGCTTTCTAATGTTATGTGATATGTATCTAAATCTACATCACAAAATACTGGTGTGGCACCAGCTAATGATACACATGATGCTGATGATATCCAAGAGAAGCTAGTCACTAACACTTCATCATCAGGTTTAAGACCTAAACTCAATAAAGAAAATGTTAAAGCATCTGTACCACTACTACAAGCAACTGCAAACTTTCTACCAGTTAATTCTTTTAAACTCTTCTCAAGAAATTCTATATTTCTTTCTTGTTCTTTTTGCATTGTACTATCAAAGAGTTTTAGATACTCTTCTTTATTTTCTAAATATTCTCTATCCCAGCCCGTCATATATATTCTCCGATTTTTCTTTTATAAATTCACATATTTTTTCTTGCCCTTTAGCATTAGGGTGTTGATCTAATTCAGATATAACCCATTGCTTTTCTTGTTCCCAGGTTGTTCCATATTTTAAAATTTCATGTGTTAATGCATAACCACCATGCTGTATAGCTAAAGGCCACCCTGGAAATTTTTCAATATCAATAATCCTGCTAGTTTCATTAAGTAATCTTGAAAGTATTGCCTCATCTTTTTTTCTCTTACCTGGGTATTTCATTTTATCTTTTATATAATCTTTACCTCTAAATGTTATGTCATTTTCAGTAGGCCATAATCCATTTAAGAAATTTATATATGGATGCATCATACTAAATTGTATATATGGTAAGTCATATCTTTCACAAAGTATTTGTAATGCTAAATAATTTCTAATACTTTTACGCATCCAACCTATTATGTCACCCTTTGGTTGTACCCTTTCATTTTCCCAACTCCATCTCATATTAGAATCCCAATAAGACTTATGACCCATGCATATTTGATAATCCCATCTATGAGCTTGTGACCAACTAGCTATAACCATTCCTATTTTAGATTTGTTTTGTATCTTCATTATTATATCTTGTAATCTTGAGTATATGTATTCATTTCCACTACCAGCTTGAGATAAATTAATAAGCTTCATATCCCATTTTTCTGCTAATAGTTCTGGCCACTTAGGCCAAGACACATCCATATCAGGGTGAGCTCCAGATCTAAAATCAGGATCGCTAAAACTATCACCACTAACTATTAATATTTTTTTCAAACAAATCCTTTATTAGCATTAATTACTCTTGGCTTACTAGTCTTTCTACAAAATGTTTGACACTGCCTAGGAGCATTATCAGGATCAGATTCTAATCCTGTCCAAAAATCTTGCCATGTATCACTCATAAAAACATTTTTAATATCTTCTGCAGTATGAAGATTATCTATATGAAATTTCTCTTGATAAAATCCACGCTTTTCCATTGATTCTACATGCTGGTCTTTCTCACAACATGGAATAAAATATCCTAAACTATTAAACATAATATCCTTTGTTAAATCTTTACGTAAACAATCTGGGTCTATTTCATTAATTTCTTTATATCTTTTTTGATGTGGTTTTGGTATGATATCTGGACCTACATAGTTATCGTAATTATTCCAGAAATCTTCTTCACTTTCATAACCTTCTGTAATAGTTTCTATATTTATTCCCATCTGTTTAACAGTTGCTTTAGCTACTGTTGTATTTCTTGAGTCTATTGCATGTTTATCAATTGGTTTATATTTTACTAAGTCACCCACCCATCGTGTAGAATGATAATAATCAAAATTCATACCATATTGAGCAGCCATAAGATTACCTTCCTGAATATCATCTTGGTTATATTTAAATACAATCCATTGCCATTCAATATTAGCATCAAACTTTTCTCTACCAAGTTTCATCATTTTCCAAACTTGTTCTCCGTCTTGATTAATTCTATATTTATGAGAATCTTTTGGTAAACCATCTAATGCAAATGTCCATCTCCATTGTTCACCTTGGCAAAGTTTAAAAACCTCTTCCCACCATTTCTTTGATTTGCCACTACCATTTGTTCTAAAGAGTATTTTTTTATGTCTACCTTTAAGATGCTTTAATGTATCTATAAAATCCGGATGATAAATCGGATCTGATAAATTACCACAAAACTCATACCTATAAAATGTTTTAAATATAGTTTTATATTTCTCAAGTGGAACATTGTATCTACGATCCCAAGCTTGTTCTTTATATTTTTTAGAATGTATCATTTTACGATCATGTAATCCTTCCTCTCTCATAAAACATGCGGGGCACTTAAGTCTACAGATAATTCCTGGCTCGAAATTAATCTTTTGTTTTTTTATCCAACTCCAAGGAATCATATTATAAATTTAATTAAAAAATCTGCTATTGCTTTTTGTCCTTTTGCATTTGGATGACCATCTGTTTTTGATATTACTAATTTTCTATCATGTATTTCTTTTTTAGTTTCTCCTAATATTTTATTCTGCATAGAAAATCCACCTATGAATTCTGATATTGGCCACCCTATAAATTTATCAGTATTTAAAACTTGATCATATGATTCTATAATTGATAAACATTTATGAACAGAATTTCGATTTTTTTTCTTGGAGTCGCGATGGCCCGTAGATAATGTATCACCATCATACCAATCTTCAAATAAATGTCCAGTTTGCAATTGTCTATATGGTAAGTCATATCTTTCACAAAGTATTTGCAAGCTTTGCATCTCTCTAAGACTTCTTCGTGTTTGCCATTCTACACGAGTGGTTTTATCATGGGCCCATGATGTCCATGAATGTTTATGATTACTCGAATAAGGGCCTTGTGGTCCAGCTGGAGTTTTATCCATGCGACGGTCATGCGCACTTTCTATATAGTTTATTTGATAATCTCTTCTTTGGCCTTGAGACCAAGCAGCAATAACATAACCTATTTCTTCTTTAGGTGTTTTAGTAATTTCATCTAATAATGTTGAGTATACAAACGTATTCCCTTGTCCACCTCTAGCTAAACAAACTAATTCCATATCTAAATATTCAGCTATATACTCTGGCCACTTACGCCAAGACGTATCAAGTTCAGGGTGCCACGAAGACCTAAACTGTATGTCTGTAACGCTGTCTCCGCTAACTATTAATTTTTTCTTCATAAAACTCCAATAAAGTTTGTGCTATTAATTCATTACCTTCAGCATTAGGATGATTATCATATGCTGATATTACATAATCATTGGGCCATGGACCAAATAATTTCATGTTAAGAGCATCATCTGGCCCACCTAAAAAATTATTTTTAGAAAGTGATTTAGGAATAAATTTTTTAATATCTCTAATAGCTCTTTCTTTATCACCTTCATATATCATGCTATCTTTTTCTGGGTGCATACCTTCATTTATTATTTGTTGTTCAGTGGGAGGTAATCCATCTAAAAATTCTTGACATATATGTTGAGTTTGAACATGTATATAAGGTAAATTTTTACTTTCACATAGAGTTTGAAAATCAAGATAATAATTTAAACTTTCATGGGCCCACCCATATAAATCACCTTTTTTATCAAAGGGCATTCTCTCATGGGCCCATCTCCCCCATTTTCCAAAATGGTAATCGGTTCTAAAACATTGTGACCAACCAGCTATAACCAATCCTATATCATCATTATCAAAAGATGGGTATCTACGAGAATTATATTTTTTTGGATGCTTTATAATAAAATCTCTTAATGATGAATAGATATACTTATTCCCTGACCCAGACCTTCCTAGGTTAATACAATTCATATCTAATTTCTCAGCTAATAGTTCAGGCCATTTTGGCCAGCTGCAATCTAAAAGTGGATGAGCAGCTGAGCGCTGAGTGTTATCTGTAAAACTATCACCAGAAACTATTAATAGTTTTCGACCTTTAATCATTTTTTTTTTCGCTGATTCAATTGAATAATTGGCAGTCGCTATTTTTTGATAAGATTTTAAAGTTCCGTCATAACCTTTAGGTGCCCAACCTACTTCTGGTAATTCTTTGATTGGATATAGTTCATCACCAAAAGCCCAGTTCCTTTCATGACACCAGAAACATTTACCACATACTCTTGTAAAGCCTTGTGTAGCCCAAGCTGTACCAGTACATGATTTAGTATGTGGATAAATTTCTTTTAGTAACCAAGGATGCGAAAAATAAATATCAGCAATAAATTTTTTATCTACATTAATAAATGGTTGATATACTTGATTGAAACATGTTGGCCAGTTATTTTCATGTGTTCGTCGTGGTTCACTCCACTCTAAGAAATCATGTTTTATCATCTCTTCTTCAGATGGATTTTTTGACATACCATCAAACCGTAAAGGCTGGTCATATTTTAACATGAGTTTTCTTGTAATTCTATCTATTAATAATATCTTTACCATTCCAATAATGGTCATATCTTTATATCTGTCATAATGTTTTATACAATACTTAGCTTCTGTAAAATGCTTAGGGTCTTTATCATCGAATTCGAATACTTGTATATCTTGTAGATTAGCATGTGGAAATTCTTCTTGCATCTTATCGATAAACATAATCGCAGAGTCTGCATCACCTGGAGCATTTAAATCTCTACAAGTATATGGTAACCATTCAATATCTGGAAAATGTGTTAAGCAAAGATAGAGAGCTGATGCTGAATCGCATCCACCCGATAGTGATACTAAAACTTGACAGGGTAAACCATTATCATCAAGCTTAACATCATTTAATTCTTTAAGTTCTTCAATATCAAAAAATGGTATCGTTATATCATTATATGTTATTTTCATGTATTCCTTGTATTTCTCCAAGTCTCTAATTCTCTAGTCACATTAAAATATTCTTCATTCTTAATTTTCTTTACTGTATTCTTTTTACTAGGTGCTGGAAAATTATTATATATGTCTTTCATACTATCACGTATATTTCTTGCTTGAGGATCGAATCCTCTATTTGTTTTAACTAACAATAAAGTAAAGCCTTCCTCTTCAGCCATCTCTTTTGCCCTTTCAATTTCATGCTCATTATAACCAAACACAATATATTGCCAAACAATAGCAACACCCATTGATTTACCTAATCGCATTGTCTCCCATATTTTATCAAAGTTAGAACCAATACGATACAATGCACTCTTCTGGTCTATTCCATCTACACCAAAGTACCATGCATTCTCATTCATACCATAAGTGAATGCTTCTTCCCACCATTCCTGAGTATGTACTTTATGAGACTCACCGCATGTAGCAATACGTACACCTCTGCCAGTACCATCTAACATTTTTAAGAATGTTAAAAAGTGTGGGTTATAGATTGGGTCTGATATTTGTCCACAGAATGTTATACAATGTTGGTAATAATCTAATAGCTTTTGAAAATCTTGTGGCTCTAGATCGTATGCTCTCTTAATACGTGGTCCACCTTCTTTCTTTTGTCTTAAACATTGTGGACATCTTAAGATACATCTATGTGATGAATCAATATTGGGTGAACCCCATACTTCGTTATGTGTATACCAATCTGCTATTCGATCAGTCGATTGTAGTTCTGTAAATCTTGCCATTATATTGTTTCCGTCAAGTATAAATTATTATCTTTCCTTAAGTTACCACATTTATATTTACAATGCTTCATTGCATGCTTTTGGTCATTCAGTAATGTATGAAAAAAGTGGTCCCATTCATCTGATTTAAATATGTCAGCTATTGAATCAACATTCTTTACTCGAAGGTGTTCATCTTTCAACCCAAAGTATTCTACACCAAAATCATTCTTTGGATCGTCTAACCAACAGCATGGAAGCATAAAGCCATCAGATGTATAGGCAGCAGGTTTATGATAAGACTTTGGATTAAAGGTTAAACACCGTGGTTCAATCTTTAATTTAAATTCACCAATGTCTAGCTCTTGTGCTTCTTGTTCTTCTTTCTGTTTATTCATTGCTGCCTCTGACGAACTCATTACTGTAGCTCTCCATTTAAGTATACATCTGTCACACCTTCAAAAGAAGGGAAACGATACTTACCATCTAGTTCACCTGTACGACGATCAGCAAAGGGTATATCTTTATTTAAAGTTTCTGCATGTAATCTCCTATCAACTCCTTCATTAGGATATCCAACGCCAATAATAAGTTTAGCATTCATAAGTTTACCATCTGCTCTCTTACCTAATATTTCAGATATTGGATCGGAGTCAAGTGCTGAACATATTCCAGTTTTATATCCCATCATTGCTGCTGAAAGAATTAATTGACCAACTGAAATACCAATTGAAAAATCTATTTGCTCTTCATAAATATTCATTACATTTGGTGATGCTCCTTCTGAAGCTAAGAAGTGAGTACCACCTCTTACTGTACGACGATCTTCAGTATATACAAACATAGCATTTGCTAAAATTTGAGAATTCTTTATAGAGTAATCATCGTCTTGCCAGAACTCTCCATCTATATCTTTAAACATATCGCCATAATCAGCTTTCCCATCTGCGTACATACCCTCTTGAAATTCTGGATTATCAACAGGGAATAAAGAAAACTTTTTTGTCTGGTCATAAATTGCTCTTATCTTTTCTTTGTCAGTAAAAACATGTAAAGCATAATGTGTTTCCATTTGTTTCTTTGGACTATGTTGTGCTGCATATATTAATGCGTCCAAATCTTTTTGTGGAATTGTCTTGGATAAGTCCCAATTCCTTTGGGCTTTTTGAGATACATCAACTGCATCTTTAATTTGTTCATTCATAGTTAGTTCCTTAAGTATTATTATTTATAATTTCTATTCGACGTTCCTTTGGTATGTGATACTCTTCTAATTCTGGGAAAGTGTCGAATAAATTCATTTCCCATTTAGTTCCTTTATAATGTTCATCATTCATAAGTAAATAATCTAATGTATCTTGATAATCTAATCTTTTTTGAAAGTCTGGTTTGTTAGGTACAAGACCAACAGGTTCTTCTTTTAATAACTGTTGAATATCTGGAAACCCTTCGTAAAATGGAATAAGTTTTTGTTTAAGTGGGGAGGGTAATACATTGGCACATAATTTAGCAGGGCTTCTAATGTTTGACCAATTAACTTGGTCAAATAAATTTAGATTATCATTAACCCAATCTATTAATTCCCAAAATCTAAGTACAGATAAAAATGATATAGCTCCATTTATATTTACTGTTACATTTGGATATTGACGAACATGTTTTATATTGTTAATAATCTCTTCCCAATTAGACCTACGTCTTATATAATTATTTGCTTTACCCATTGAATCTAATGATACTGTAAATTCAAATACTTCAAAATGAGGAATGAATTTTGTAATTTTTAATCTTTCAAAATCTAATGTAGACATATTCGTTTGATATTTTACTGTCATATTTTTAGCTTCACCTGATTCAACTATTCTTTCTAATAGTTTATAAAACTTTTTCATTACTAATGGTTCACCACCAATTAATTTTAGATTATATATGTATGGAGCTATATTAACAATGTCTTCAATAATATCATCTATTGTATTTTGGTCTACTTTCTTTGGTGCTGTTTTAGCAAAATTAGAAAAAATAGTTTCACCTTTTAATTCTTCTGAATGTATTGTAGCTAACCTAGTACTAGAATCATATGGAATACACATATAACAATCTAAGTTACAAGTGTTTCCAAAAGCTTTTACTTGTACCTCAAGTAATCTTTCTTTAAATGTAATCCTATTATCTCTTTTAAATTCCTCTACAGCATTACGTATACGTGGCCAAAGTCTATTATCGTTTGATTGAATTTTTAAAGCAGCTTGACGTCTTGACCTTCCAAAATATTTTTCTTGGTATCTACAATTTTTACATACTTCTTCTGCAAGTTTAAGTGGGGAATTAGGAGTAATCATTTCTGCACGTAATTCATTTAGTAAAGCATCTTTACTATAATATTCTGTGCCTTTTATGTTTTTAATATTTGGACCTATATTTTCTTCAGCCCAAGAACATGGAATAAGTTCACCTCTAGTACTCGTATAAATCATTTGAAATGGTGCAGTACAAAACCAAATATCTTCATCTTTAATTTGATTTTCTAAGTTAGGGATATTTTCAAACCACTTACTTGTATCTACATGACCACCACCTAGAAACTTATCTCCTGGTCCACCTTTAGTTAATTTTTTATCTATCATAACATTAATAAATTTTCTTCTTCAAGAAATCGTTCAACTTTTATATTATTAAAAAGACCTTCTTTTCTTATAATTTTATATATTGTTGCAAATGCTAACATATTTTTGTCAGCTGCATTAATACCACCAATCTGATATTCACCACACATAGGAAGATATATTGTTATATCTTTATGTCCAGCTTTAGCCCACTCTATTGCAGAATAACCTGTCGATCTTAAAACACAACCAGCAGTATTACATCCTCCTATAATAAGTTTTTTTATATTATATCCTTTAGATGCTGCTATAAGTTTAATGTCATTAACTTTTAAACCTGCATCAGGGTCAATGGTTATCCATTCATGTTTACCATCTGCTCTTGCCATTTTTTCTACTTCTGAAGTTTTTATATGTTTTTCATGATTATCAGAAATAATCAAAAATGATTTATGTTGATTTCTTGGAAATTGTGGCATACCATATATCAATCCATTCAAACAAGCATAGCGAAGCTCATTCATATATTCGTCACCCATAATAGGATGACCTTCAAAGTCAATTAACAATATAACAGTTTTATCTTTCATAATATAATTATAGCATTTATATCCAGCGAACTACTGTTTCACACTCCGGTTTCCTATCTTCTTTATCACTTTGTGGTTCATACTTTTTCTGCCACTGTCTCTTAGAAGTTTTACATTTACCAATAGTTTGCATTAACATAACAGGATGTTCTACACCTGGAATATCTTGCCAACCATCTTCGTAATCACCTGGGAAACAAAGAGTTGTTGAAGTATCTAATCCTTCTTCTAAAGCAAATGCTCCTAGGTTAGCAGCAAACATTCCAACTTCTACAGATACACCTCTAATAATATTTGGCATTTCTGATAAATGCATTGGTTCATAGTAGTCTCCACCTATTACATTTTTTCTATACATCTCATTTGGTTCACAAAGTCTTTGACTATAAACTATAAGGTAAGGTGCTGTTTTAACATGATTAAAGAAAATGTTTGTACCATCACCATCGTCCCATTCTTCGAAGTCATTATCTATAACACCTGGTGTAGTTTTAGTTCGTGGGATATGATTTTCATTAGTCATCTTTTTATTCTTTTTAGATAATTGCCAAATCTTCTTACATAATGGCATTTGGTCTGGTCCATACACATTTACATGGTATGGCATAAAGTTATTCTTTGAAGGTGTGACCTTCCATGTTTTCCATAATACTTTTTCTATCAATGATTTTTCTGGGATTTCTTTTTCCCAATTCATTACATGTCTTCTGCTTCCTATTAATTCTAACGCATCCATATTTTATTTCTCCTGATGTACACTATCGTAGTGTGGTTTAAGTTCAGGGAACACTTTCATCAAATCCATTTCCCATTTTGTGCCTAGATATGATTCATCCATATCTATACAGTATTTATATAATTCTTTTGGTTTAAAGTTTTTTTCTGGTGGCATCCTAAGAAGATCTGCTATTTCTCTCAAATGAGGAATCCTTTCATATCTAGGAATTAACTTATCCTTTATTTCTTTTGGTAAATTATTAGCTTTCATTTGTGATGGATGATCTATTCTCCACCAATTATGAGGGTATTGTCCTAAGAAAGATTGCATCTCATATAAGTGTAATACACTAAAAAATGTAACTACAGAATTTAATTCAATTTGAACATTTTTATATTTTGAAAATTCATGTATATTTTTTACAATTGTCTTCCAATCAGACCTTCTTCTAATATAATCATTATATCTTCCAACTCCATCTACTGATACAGTTATTAAAACATTTTTAAATTTTGGAATATAATTAAAGATATTATGTTTACCAGCTTTAGTTACAGTTCCATTTGTTTGATATTTTATTTGTATATGTTCAGCATCTCCTGATTCTATTAACATATCTAATAACTCATAATGCTTCTTCATAACAAGTGGTTCACCACCAATAATTTTTAAATAATTAATATGTGGAGCAAGTTTAACAATCTCTTTATTAACATCATCTACTGGTTTCTTTTTCATTGCTCTTTTTGATATTTTTTCTTTTTTCTTCTTATTACCCCACACAACAGTATTCCATACACCTTCGTCAAATGCCATTTTAGTTCTAATTGAAGAACTAAAGTGATGACACATATGACAATCTAAATTACATTCTATACCAAATGATTTCACCTGGATTTCAAGAGTTCTATCTTTAAATTCGTATGGTTTATTTTGTACTGTCCTTGTTGCAGAATCCATGATGTTATCCCATATTTTAAAGTTATGTTCTCCATCACTAAAGTTTCTATAATTCTTATTAGCTATCATTCTTCTAGACCTACTTATATCTTTTTCATCATCTAAGCATTTAGTACAAATCTTATTAACAAGCTTAAACTTTGAATCTGGGTCTACCATCTCACTACGGAGATTTTCCATTACTTCTCCTTGCATCCAATCTTTAATTGAAGTATTAAATACTGTGCGATTTGACCTTTGACCAAAATTACATTGAGCATAATTACCTTCTTCATCGGTAAATGCCATAAGGAATGGTATAGAACAAAACCAAGCTTTGTTATTATCAATAATTTCCTTTGTATAACTTTTATGAACAAAATAATTTACACCTTCAGCTTGTGGTAAATTACCTATCTGTTCTCTATGATTTAACGAAGCCAACTCAGTATCTATTGCTATCTTACCATCGAATGTATCCAAAGCAGTTATGATAGGCCCGATATCTTGGTTCTTTAAACCGCGTTTCCAATACCAATAACCACCATCTTGGACAGGATTGGTTCGATGATAAATTATTTCTTTCCCTAACCATCTTGCTTCTTGGAATAATCTTGGAGCAGGGTCAAATGTATCTTTAGTATAAACATATGTTTTGAATTTACCTAATAGATTAGGGACAGGGGAATTGATATTATTATTTGCTGGATCGATATCCATTTTGGGATAAGTTAATATACCGTGGTCTGGATAATCACCTATTACTTTTTGTACTGTTTTATAATATTCTGAATTAGTTCCTAAGAATAAATGATCGAATTGAATATCTTCTTTAGGTGTTTTATATATAGGAAAATATATTATCTTTTCGAAATGTTCTCCAACACCATTAGGATAAACATCTGTATCACACAAATCAATAATTCTTTTTGGTTTAAAAAACTTTACAGCCTTAGGATATTTTTTAGGGTGATTCTCTGAATAAACAGAAATAACATTTTCACTAAATAATTTCTTAAGAGATGCCTTTTGCATATCACTATAATCATTCCAAGTCATATGCGCTAAGGTTAACATACTCCTACCCATAATTAATGTTGTGGAATTATCAAATATAAATTCATTATTAAAGACTACATTTTGACAATGAATATACTTATCTGTAATAGCATCAGTATAATCACCTGATGTAAAATCACGATGAGTTACAACATAGACTTGTGCTTGAATTCCTTTTTCGTTTAGGTGGGAACAATATTCATAACTATAAAATAATAAACCATCTGCAGGTTTACTGGTACATACTATGTTTAACATATTTTATAAATCCGTCTCATTATTAGTTCTATTTATATGTATAAATAAAGGTATGAATACAGATATATTATATCCATATCTTACAGTGTATGGAATACAAAGTGAATTGAATATACGATTAGATGACCCTGAACAATTTGTAGATTGGACAGAGGCTAACTTTGATTATGTGAAGTATAACCCTAGGAAAGATATAGATCGTTGGGGATTAAGCATAACAAGTTATGATGGTGGACTAAGTGGTATTCCTGACTTAGATAGTTTAGGAGAATACTGTGAAGAAAATAATGTATCTCTTGAAGAGAGCGATTTTAATGTACCAACAGAAGTTTATAAACGAAACCTTCACCTTCAAAAAGTATTAGAACCTTTTAAAGGAAATTTTTATAGAACACATATATTAAAACTAAATCCAGGTGGATACTTCCCTAAACACAGAGATCTAAGGCTAGATAATTTTAATCATTTTAGATTAATTATGCCTTTAAGAAATCCATGTACGTTTGTGATAGAAGATAAAATTTTAAATTGGGATGTGGGTACAATGTATTTTGTAGATACTTCTAAAGTACATTATTTATTTAATGCTACACATGACCCAAGTTATTGGTTAGTACTTAATGTTAAATTAACAGAAGAAGTATATAAGGAAGTGACAAGAAGATTTTTTTATAAAGCATGATAATAACACCAATTACAGATGAGTTAATACCAGAACTAGAACTATTTTGTAAGACAGCAAAGAGATTAGGTTATACAAATAATGCTAGTCTTAAATTAATGCGTTATGATTGGTGTAAAGAGAATGGAGAATATTTTTGTGCAATTAAACATCATAAGATAATTGCTGTAGCAGGGTGTCATACATTACCGCAATTACATGATA